>Ga0157365_10000008_pt1 | contig 147916 bp, 162 predicted proteins | sample AttsexASBM3_FD_111478 | JGI IMG/M metagenome (GOLD analysis project Ga0157365, IMG submission 111478) | Fungus gardens microbial communities from leaf cutter ant in Ribeirão Preto, State of São Paulo, Brazil - Atta sexdens ASBM3 | ecosystem: Host-associated > Fungi > Mycelium > Unclassified ...
AAAAAACTGGGAACAACGATCACCCCCAAGAACACCCCCCTCCCCCCCCCCCCCCCGAAAACGCACCCCGAGTCACAATGCCATCCGAAGCCCCTTCCACGCCCGCCCCCACCCAGATCGACGCAAAACTGCAATCGGAAAATTTCAAGGCCAACCGCCTCGCCCGGCGCAACGTCCTGATCGAAGACTACGTCGAGCTCATCGCCGATCTTCTGGATGACGGTCAGGAAGCCCGGCAGGTCGATATCGCCGAACGTCTCGGCGTCTCGCAGCCAACGGTCGCCAAAATGCTCGCCCGCCTCGCTGCGGAAGGCTTCGTCACCCAGAAACCCTATCGCGGCGTCTTCCTCACCGAATCAGGCCAGACACTCGCACAGGACGTCCGGCGTCGGCACGGCATCGTGGAAAACTTCCTCCTCGCCCTCGGCATAAGCCCTGAAACCGCCCGCATCGACGCCGAAGGCATCGAACACTACGCCAGCGAGGAAACACTCCAGGCCTTTCAGAAAACCCTTACAAACGGCCTGCCCCCCACAAAAAAAGGCGCCCCGAGGGACGCCCCCTAACTCTCAAACCCCCTCAACAAGCGTCGCCCGATACTTCGCCCCCCTGAACCGATGCTGCACCACCTCCTGATAGGCAGGCCCCTCATACCAGGCCTTCGCCTCGGCCACGTTCGGAAACTCGATCACCACAACCCCTTCAGGCCCCTCCCCCTCAATCACCTCCTGCTTGCCATAAGCCACCAGAACCTTCGCGGAAGACGCCGCCAGCGTCTTCCCAACCCCTGCCTGATACAGATCCATCTCACCCTGATCCGTCACCGATTCCTTGGTAAACACAAAATACGCCGCCATATCCTCACTCCTCAATGATGCTGATGGCTGGGCGAAAGATACGTATCCACCCCATGCTCTGTCGCCACCAGCAATTCCGTCGCCATATTCAAAAACAAACCGCTTTCAATCACACCGACGATTTTCGCAATCTTGCTGAACAGCGTATAAGGCTCCTCGATCCGCCCGAAATTGCAGTCCAGAATGATGTTACCATTATCCGTGCGGAAAATTCCATTCCGGTCCATCCGCGGCTTGACCGAAATGGCCCCGATCTCCTCCAGATGCAACGCGCCCACTTCCCAGCCGAATGGTGTAATCTCCACCGGAATCGGCGCCGTGCTGCCCAGATGATCGACGATCTTGCTCTCGTCCACAATCACCAGAAAGCGCTTCGCCGCACTCGCCACGATCTTCTCGCGAAACAGCGCCCCACCAAGCCCCTTCACCAGCCCGAGGGACGGCAGAATCACCTCATCCGCCCCATCGATCGCCAGGTCAATCACCTGATGCTTGGCGAACTCCGTCAGCTCGATCCCCAAAGACCGCGCCTGCTCCGCACTTTTTTCGGATGTCGGAATTCCCTTGAACCGCAAACCCTGTTTCCAGCGCGCGCCCAATTCCTCAATCATCATGGCACTGGTGGACCCCGTCCCCAGCCCCACAATCATTCCATCCTCAACAAGCGCCGCCGCTTCCTTCGCCGCAACACGCTTCTGCTCGTTCTTCTTCTGCACAGCCACGTCGCTCATGACACCTTGCTCGCCGCCGCCTCATCCGCCAGCCAGATCAGCTTGCCTTCCGTGGTGATCGCACTCGCCGGCTCAGCCGGATCAGCCGCGCGAACCCGTTCGAACGTCTCCGCCTTGTTCGCACCCGTCAGCATGAAAACCACATACCGGCTCGAATGGATCGCCGGATAGGTCAGCGTCAGCCGCGTATGCGGCGCATCGTCCGGCACGCAGCTCGCCACCCATTTGGTACGCTCCTTCAACACCGGCTGCCGCGGAAACAGCGACGCCGTATGCCCGTTATCCCCCAACCCCAGCATCACCACATCGAACAAGGGCCGCCCGGCCTCCAGATGATCGCTGCCATACACCGCCTGCAACGCCCGCTGATACGCCGCCGCATCCTCATCCGCATCGCCATCCACCGGCATCGGATGCACCTGATCCTTCGGGATATCGATGTGCGACAGCAAAGCCTTTGTGCTCATCGTGAAATTGCTGGACGGATCGGTAATCGGCACATGCCGCTCATCGCCATAAAACAGCACCGTATTCGCCCACGGAAACTCCGTGGCATACGGCGCCTGTCCCAGAATCTCATACAGCCGCTTTGGCGTGGACCCACCCGAAAGCGAAACGACGAACTTGCCGTCCGTCTTCTCCTTCGCCCGCTCCAGCAGCCACTTCGCCATGTGCTGCGCAATCGCCTCCCCGTCCGGAAAAACAATCAACTCGCCGGTTGTCACATTCTGACCGCTCACGGCACTTCTCCTGAAACTCTCAACTCAACGGGGCGCACGCGGCAGAACGAACTCCCGCATCGCACGCGCCCAACCATCTTCCGTATTGGCGGCGGTCGCAACATGCGCATGGGCCTTGACCTGCTCGGTCGCATTCCCCATCGCGATGCCCAGCCCCGCCAGATCCAGCATCGGAATATCATTGCTCATATCGCCGATACACGCGACCTCACGCATATCAACCCCCAACACCTTCGCCAGTTCACGCGCCGCATAGCCCTTGTTGGCATCCACATGCGTAATATCGAGATAATAATCCGAAGACCGATGCACGCTCGCACGCCCCCTCAGCATCGCCCCGATCTCGATTTCCATCCGTTCCAGCAACGCATAATCCGTGCTGGACCCCATGATCTTGCCAACACCCGTGTAATAACCGGAAAAGCTGCCCACCACATGCGGTTCCATCTTCACCGCACGTCGCTCCCGATCGACATACGGCCCCGCCACGTTGCGGACCAGCCAGTCATGCCCTCGAAACAGCCACGCATCGACATGATGCACCGACAGCATATCGCACGCCGCCGCCACGTCCTCCGCCCCCATCGTCAGGCTGGACAGGATCTCCCCCGCGGGTGAGACGATCATCCCTCCGTTCAACCCACCGCGCGGCGTGTCGATCCCCAGCGGCCCCAGATACATCTCCATCCCCGGCACCGCGCGGGACGTCACCAGGCACAGCCGTATCCCCGCCGCCCGCAACGCCCTCGCAGCCTCCAGCGTCGCAGGCGTCAACTGCTTGTCAGGCCCGATGATCGTCCCATCGATATCCGAAACCACCAGTCGGATCGTCCCGGAAGGCTTCCCCCGGGCCGCATGAATCGCGTCCAGATCCACACTCATCGGGACAGATCCACCCACTGCCGCCCGTCACGCGCCAGAAGCTCGTCCGCCTCGCGCGGCCCATCCGATCCCGCCGGATAGAAACAGATCGGCAACCCGCCGGACTGCCAGCTCGACAGCGCCGGCTGCACCACGCGCCACCCCGCCTCGATATTATCCGCACGCTGGAACAACGTCTGATCGCCAACCATGCAATCATAGATCAGCGTCTCATACCCCGTCGTCGGTCCGTCACTATACCAGTCGGAATAGTCGAACTTCATCCGCACACCGCCCAGACGCACCGCCGGCCCCGGAATCTTCGCCGAAAACTGCAACGTCACGCCCTCGGTCGGCTGAATGTGGATGATCAGAATATTCGGCGTCAGCTTCTCAACCGGCGTATCCCGAAACAACGCAAACGGCGCCTGCTTGAAATGAATCGCAATCTCCGTCTTCCGCTTCCCCAGCCGCTTGCCGGTCCGCAGATAGAACGGCACCCCCGCCCAGCGCCAATTGTCGATCGAAAGCTTCATCGCAACATAGGTCTCGGTCTGGCTGCCCACCGCGATGTCAGGCTCCTCCCGATACCCGCGCAACGCCGTCTCGCCCACATGCCCGCTCACATACTGCCCCCGCACGACCTGATCGCGCGACACCAGATGAATCGCATCCAGAACCTTGGATTTCTCATCCCGAACCGCATCCGCATCGAACGATACCGGCGCTTCCATCGCCGTCATCGCCAGCAACTGCATCAGATGGTTCGGCACCATGTCCCGCAGCGCCCCCGTCCCCTCATAAAACCGCCCACGCTTCTCGACGCCCACCGTCTCCGCCGCCGTGATCTGCACATGGTCGATGTTCTGCCGGTTCCACAACGGCTCGAAAATTCCGTTGGAGAAGCGCAGCGCCATGATGTTCTGCACCGTCTCCTTCCCCAGATAATGATCGATCCGGTAAATCTGGCTTTCCTGCAACGAACTCAGCAAACGCGCATTCAACGCCTTCGCTGATGCCAGATCAGCCCCGAACGGCTTCTCGATCACCACCCGCCGATATGTGTCCTCATCCTCGGCCGCCAGGCCGGACTCGCCCAGATGATCCACGATCGGTCCGAAAAACCGGGACGCCACCGCCATGTAAAACACGGCGTTCTTCCGCCCCAGCCGCTCCGAAAGCGCCGCATAGGTGGACGCCTCCTCAAAAGACCCGCGCAGGTAAGAAATGTTCTCGATCAGATGAGACCACACATCCCGCCGCAACGTCGTCGCCGAACTGCCGCGCTTGGACACGAAATCATCGATCGACTCCTGGAACTGCTCCCGCAGCGCCTCGATCGTCATCTCCGCCCAATCCACGACGATAAGCTGGAAACCCTCATCCAGCAGGCCCGCACAGGCAAGATTATAGATCGCCGGCATCAGCAGCCGCTTGGTCAGGTCGCCGCCGCCACCAAAAATCACCATGGCGCCGGGCGGCGCCGGCCTGACCGAACGTGTGCCCTCGTGATTGCCAACCGAGGAACGTGTGGTCGTGACAATCTCGCTCATAATCATACCTTTCGGGAAACCCGGTTCCGGGCCGCTGAAACGCGCGGCCCGGAGTCATCAGTAAAACGCGCTTACTTCTTCTCGACGTGCCCGCCAAACCCGAAGCGCATCGCGGACAGAACCTTCTCGGCATAGTTGTTGCCCGAACGCGAACGGAACCGCGTGAACAGCGACGCCGTCATCACCGGAACCGGCACGTTCTCCTCGATCGCCGCCTCGATCGTCCAGCGGCCCTCGCCGGAATCCGAAACCTCGCCCGAGAACTCGCTCAAAGACGCATTCTTCGTCATCGCATCGGCCGTCAGATCCAGCAGCCAGGACGACACCACCGAACCACGGCGCCAGACTTCCGCAATGTCGGCCATGTTCAGATCGAAACGCTCATGCTCCGGCAGATGCGCGGCATTCTTGGACTTCATGACGTCGAAGCCCTCGGCGAAAGCCTGCATCATGCCGTATTCGATGCCGTTATGAACCATCTTCACGAAATGGCCCGAACCGGCGGGACCACAGTGCAGATAGCCTTCCTCGGCACGCACATCGACGCCCGTCGCATTCTCACGGCCCGTCGTGCGCGGCACATCGCCCTTGCCCGGCGCCAGCGCCTTCAGGATCGGATCGATATGATCCGTCGAATCCTTCGTGCCGCCATACATCATACAATAGCCACGCTCGAGGCCCCACACACCGCCGGACGTGCCGACGTCGATGTAGTGAATGCCCTTCTCGCCCAGTTCGAGGCTGCGGCGCACATCGTCCTTGTAATAGGAATTACCACCGTCGATCACGATGTCATCCTTGCCCAGCAAACCCTTGAGCTGCTGCACACAGGCTTCCGTGATCTCGCCGGCCGGAAGCATCACCCACACGATCTTGCGCTCGGCGCTGATCTTCGCAACCAGATCCTCAACGCTGTCCGCGGACTGCGCCTTGCCCTCGACCGCCTTACCATGAACCGAAGACACAACCTTCGGGTCACGGTCGAACAGCACAACGTCATGGCCATGACGGCTCAGGCGCACCGCAATGTTGCCGCCCATACGTCCAAGACCGATAATGCCGATCTGCATAGCTCTTACTCCTGGCATCAGAATGCCGTTTTAGTCACCGCTCACGCGGCCGAAAAGAAAACCGCCCCGGAGAAAAGCCGGGGCGGACCATGAAAGGTCAGATCGCGGCGTCGATCGCCGTATTCAGGGCCTCAAGCCCCTCATCCAGCGACCCCGTGATGTGAACCCGCAGGGCTCGACGCCCCCGCTCGGCCAGCACATCGAAATCACCGCGCGCCTGCGCCGCCTTCACAACGCCAAAGGTGAACTTCTCACCCGGAACCTCCAGATCCTCGGCATCATCCGCCGTGATCTGAAGGAACACGCCGTTATTGGCGCCGCCCTTATAGGCCTGACCCGTCGAATGGAGGAACCGCGGCCCGAACTCCGCCGCCGTCGCAACCTTCAACGTGTCGCGCAACCGCAGCCGCAGGGACTGAAGCCAGGACCGCGTCTCCATGTCGCGCTCGATATAGGCCAGCACGCCCACATAGTCGTCCGCCTTCACACGGGCGAAGTGCGCCTTCAGGATCGCAACCGCGTCACCACCCTTCAGGGCCTCCGCATTCTTCGCGTCGGAGAAGAACGACAACACGCCATCCGTCGCGAATGGCGCCTCGGACGGCAACGAACCCGTCTCGTTATAAGCCGTCGTCAGCTTCTTCGTCTCGATCTTGGACGCTTCCACATCCGGCTGATCGAACGGGTCGATCTCCAGAATCGCCCCCGCCACAGCCGTCGCGAACTCCCAGTGGAAGAACGCCTGCGCCACCTGCTCCTTGTCCGCCAGATCAATCGTCACAACCGGAGAACCAGCCTTCGCCAGCGCCGCCAGTTTCCGATCCTGCTCCGGCGTCGCCTCGGACGTCAGGCGCAGATAGGCAAACACCCGATCCGTGCCATACACACCCGGCGCACCCAGCGTCTCATCATCGATTGGAACCAGCCCGCGCCCAATCTTGCCGGTCGATTCCGCCAGCAACTGCTCCAGCCACGCCCCAAGATCATAAATCGCAGGCGATGCCACGATCGTCACCTTGTCACGCCCGAACTTCGTCGCCGCCACACCCAGGATCGCACCCAACTGGAACGACGCATTGAACGCAGGCGGAACCGACGGCGCGGACGCCTTCACAGACCGCAGCGCGCTCTCCAGGAAAGACCGCACCGGCAAACCACTCGCCGCCGCAGGCACCAGGCCGAAATTGGACAGAACAGAGAACCGCCCGCCAATCTGCTTCTCGCCGTAGAAGATCTTCCAGAAGCCGTCACCCTTGGCAACCTGCTCCATATGCGAACCCGGATCGGTCACCGCCACGAAATGGCTGCCAACCTTGTCGCCCAGAACCTTCTTCGCAGCCTCAAAGAAATAGGCCTTCAGAATGTTCGGCTCCAGCGTCCCGCCGGACTTGGAAGACACGATGAACAGCGTCTTCGAAAGATCGACCGCCTTCTCGTAGGACTTCACCTGCTGCGGATCGGTGCTGTCCAGAACATGCAGCGTCGGGAACCCCGCATGCTTGCCGAACGTCTCCGCAATCACCTCGGGGCCAAGGCTCGAACCGCCCATACCCAGCAGCAGCACGTCAGAGAACCCGCGCGCCTTCACATCGGACGCAAACGCCTCAAGCTCGGACACATGGCTCAGACGCTCGTCCACGATGTCGAGCCATTTCAGCCACTTGGCTTCCTCACCCCCGGTCCAAACAGACGCATCCTTCGCCCAGATCTTCCGCAGATCACCAGACTTGCGCCACGTCTCGGTCTCGGCCTTCACAGCCTCTTCCAGATCGGACGGCAACTCGGCCTTCTGCACCAGCAGCTTCGCCCCGAGAATCTCGTTCTCCTTGCGCGCCACCACACCCAGCAGGCTGTCGAACGCATCGCAGAAAGACGCACAGCCTTCCTTCACCAGCGTATCGGTCACACCCTTCATGTCCAGCTCAAGCCGCTCGGCCTCAGCCATCACATGCGTCGCGCCCGCCACATCTTCCGTCAGGCTTTCACGCAGCTTGCCATGATCGCGGAACGCATCGAACGTCGCCGGAGGAATCGTATTGACCGTCTCCGGCCCGATCAGCTCATCGACATACAGAACGTCGGAATATGCCTTGTCCTTCGTCCCCGTGGACGCCCAGAGCAAACGCTGCGGGTTCGCACCAGCCTTGGCCAGCTTCTGCCAGCGGTCGCTCTTCTTGACCTCGAGGTAATGCTGATAGGCCAGCTTCGCATTCGCGATCGCAACCTTGCCGCGCAGCGCCTTCAGCGCCTCCGCATCCTTGTCGCCCGCCGCAATCCGCTTGTCGATCGCACCGTCGATCTTGCCATCGATGCGGCTGACAAAAAACGACGCCACAGACGCGATCTTCGAAATGTCCTCACCGCGCGCATGGCGGGATTCCAGCCCGGAAATATAGGCCTCCAGAACGTCCTTGTAGGCCTGCATCGAGAACAGCAACGTCACATTGACGCTGATCCCCTCATCCGTCGCCGTCCGGAACGCCGGAACACCATCCACCGTCCCCGGAATCTTGATCATCAGGTTCTGCTGATGAACCGTCTTCCAGAGCCGACGCGCCTCCTCGATCGTCCCCTTGGTATCGAACGCCAGATAAGGCGACACCTCAAGGCTGACATACCCGTCCAGGCCCTTGGTCTGCTCGAATACCGGATACATCACCTTGGCAGTCGCGATGATGTCGTCGATCGCCAGCTTCTCATAAAGCTCACCGGCAGACAGGATCTCCCTGGACAGAAGCTCCTTGATCTGCGGATCGTAATCGGTACCGTACCCCATCGCCTTCTCGAAGATGGCCGGGTTGGAGGTCACGCCCTTCAGCCCGTCCTCATCCACCAGCTTCTTCAGGCTGCCATTCGCGGTATAGGACCGCTGAATGAAATCCAGCCACGGCGACTGACCGTGTTTCTCCATGCCACGCAGCGCATTCGCAACCGCTCCGGCATCCTGTTTAGACACGACGTTCATGTCCTGCTCCCCTTGATCGTGGGAGCGGAACCAGCGCACCGGAGCGCCGGTCCCGCTATGCGAGCCGGAGCCGCGCTCCGGCTCATGGTCGTCTCTCTTACTTGCCCGAACGGGCTGCCTGCTGCTTGGCCGCGTCGTAAACCGCCTCCGGCGTGAAGCCGAACTTGGTCAAAAGCGCGCTCAGCGGCGCCGAAGCCCCGAAGGAGTTCATGGCGATGATCTTGCCGCCAATGCCCACATAACGGTCCCAGCCAAACGCCGCCGCCTGCTCGACCGCCACGCGCCCGATTACGTCGGACGGCAGCACGCTCTCCTTGTACTCCTCGCTCTGCTCCTCGAACAGATCGAAGGACGGCATGGAAACGACACGCGCCTTCACACCCTCGGCCGTCAGCTTCTCATATGCGCCAACAACCAGGCTCACTTCCGAACCCGTCGCCATCAGGATCACGTCCGGCTTACCCTCACAGCTCGCCAGAACATAAGCCCCCTTCGCCAGACCGGCGGCGGACGCATACTTCGTGCGGTCCAACGTCGGCAGGTTCTGGCGGCTCAGGATCAGCACGGCAGGCTTCTCCGTCAGCGGCATCACCGTACGCCACGCTTCCGCAACCTCGTTCGCATCGCCCGGGCGGATCGTCATGATCCCCGGCGTCGCACGAAGCTGCGCAAGCTGCTCGATCGGCTGATGCGTCGGCCCGTCTTCACCCACGCCAATGGAGTCATGCGTGAAGATGTAGATCGTCGGCACTTCCATAATGGCCGACAGACGGATCGGCGCCTTCATGTAATCGGAGAAGATCAGGAAGCCCGAGCCATAGGCACGAATGCCCGACAGCGCGATGCCGTTCATGATCGAACCCATCGCATGCTCGCGCACGCCGAAATGCAGGTTGCGCCCCGCATAGGTGCCGTTCCACGCCGGCGGCTGGAAGGAACCCGCCCCCTGGAACGTCAGGTTCGTCTTGGTCGAAGGCGAAAGATCCGCCGAACCACCGATCATCCAGGGCACGTTCAGCGCGACCGCGTTGATGACCTCGCCCGAACTGGCACGGGATGCGACGCCCTTGGCACTCGCCTCATAGGTCGGGATGTCCTTGTCCCAGCCGTTCGGCAGCTTGTGCGCGAAGATGTTCTCAAGCTCGGCCGCCTCGGTCGGATATTCGCTCGTGTAACGGGCGAACAATTCCTTCCAGGCCTTGCTCTTCTCCGCGCCACGCTTGCCGATGCCATTCTTGAAATGGTCCATCACGCCATCAGGCACAAAGAACGGCTCGGTCGAAGGCCAGTCATACGCCTTCTTCGCCCCGAGAATCTCGTCCTCGCCAAGCGGCTCGCCATGCGCATGGGCCGTGCCCGCCTTGTGCGGCGCGCCATACCCGATCACCGTGGTCAGCTTGATGAAACTCGGCTTGTCCTTGACGGCCTTTGCCGCCTCGATCGCCTTCTTCAGCGCCGGAACATCATTGGCATCATGCAGCTCCTGCACATGCCAGCCATACGCCTCGAAACGCTGCGCCACGTTCTCGGTGAACGCCAGATCCGTCGATCCCTCGATCGAGATCTGGTTGCTGTCATAAATCCACAGCAGATTGTCGAGCTTCAGATGGCCCGCTGTGGACGCCGCCTCGGACGCCACGCCCTCCATCATGTCGCCATCGCCACACAACACATACACGTTGTAGTCGAACAGATCGAAGCCTGGCTTGTTATACCGCGCCGCCATCCATTTCTGCGCGATCGCCATGCCGACGGAATTGCCGCAACCCTGGCCCAGCGGCCCGGTCGTCGTCTCCACACCGCCGGTAAAGCGGTATTCCGGATGACCCGGCGTCTTGGAATTCAACTGGCGGAACTGTTTCAGATCATCCAGCGTCAGCGAAGGCTGGTCCACCACCTTGCCATGCTGAACATCCTTCACGCCGGTCAGATACAGCGTCGAATACAGCAGCATCGACGCATGGCCGACCGACAGCACGAACCGGTCGCGCGCCGGCCACAGCGGATCGGCCGGATCATAGTTCATGACATCCTGCCAAAGGGCATAGGTGACGGGCGCCAACGCCATCGCCGTGCCGGGATGCCCCGAATTCGCTTTCTGCACACCATCCATCGCCAAGGTGCGAATGGTATTGATGCTAAGCTGTTCGACGCCACTCGCGCCGACGACACCACCCTCGGGCGCGTAGGCTGCCTGGAGCATGAGAGAACGCATCGAGATTCAACCCTCCGAATAAACTTTGCCGATCGGGACCACCTTCACGCTTCGCGCTCACGGCCCCGTCAACATCGTGACGAAGCATGAGCGTCGGAGCCATGGCGTCGGTTCCGAAAACGGCGGCCGGAACAACCCGGCACATCTCGCGCCGATGCCCCCGGCCCCGTCTCGCACCCCGGCACAGACGCCCGATCATCGCGCCGCACACTCTCACGCCCCTGCCAGCCCGGCAAGCACCCCGGAAACATTCCGTGATGAGCACCCCCGGCTCAGGTCATGTAATCTGCATCCGCGCGGCCAGACTGACTGCCGTGGCGACGGCGCCGGTCACACCGGCTTGACATCGCGGCGCCATAAAACGCCCATCCCTCACACCGCGCCAGAGCCATCCGCATCACGTCTTCTCGACTGCCGTGAAGTTCCGGACACGAATCACACATCCGCGTGAAACCGGGGTTTTCCACCTGCCATTCCCACCCTAAACCCGTTACCGACCTCACTATCGCGGACCTCATCGCCTTGCCCTACCCCCCATCCGATCACTTCGACGGCCAACGCTTCCTCAACCCGGCCTCGTTCCAGCGCCCCCACGAACCCCCACGTACCCCCCACAGGCGCGGCGCGATTCTCCGCTGGCAGCTCGACGGTCGCCCCCGATGGCCAACCGATCTCCCCCGCCACACCCCCACCGGCGATCCACACGCCACCCCCGCCCACGGCGAAACCAGCGTCACCTTCCTCGGCCACGCCGGATTCCTTCTGCGCATCGGTCGCGCCAGCCTGCCCCCCCTTACCATCATCACCGATCCCGTCTTCTCCGAACGTTGCTCCCCCTTCCGCAACCTCGGCCCCAGACGCGTCATCCCCCCCGGCCGAACCCTCGCCGAACTCCCGCGCATAGACCTCATCCTCATCTCCCACTGCCACTACGATCACCTGGACCTCCCCACCCTCCGCGCCATCGCCCGGCGGGACGACCCCGCCGCCATCACCCCCCTCGGCAACACCGCCCTCCTAGCGGAAGCCGGCCTCACCCAGATCGTCGAGCGGGACTGGTGGGATCACACCCTCTTCGAAAACACCCGAATCACCATCACCCCCGCCCGACACGCCACCGCCCGAACCCCGTTCGACCAGAACATCCGCCTCTGGGGCGGCTTCATGATCGATGCCCCCAGCATCCGCCTTTTCTTCGCGGGCGACTCCGGCCACGGTACACACTGGCAAACCATTCATGACCGCCTCGGGCCGCCCGATCTCGCCCTCATCCCCATCGGTGCCTACGAACCCCGCGCCATCATGCGCCGCGTCCACATGAACCCCGAAGAAGCCGTCGAAGCCATCGCCGAACTCGGCGCCAAACGCGCCATCGGGATGCACTTCGGCACCTTCCAGCTCACGGACGAACCCATCGGTGAACCCCCGGCCCGATTCACCCTCGCCGCCAGAAACGCCGGATTTGCTCCCGATCGCTGCTTCACCCTAGGGTGTGGAGATACAACCCTTCTCCCCGCCCCCGAAGAATCCTGACGCATTCCTCCGGAGGCTTTGCCCCCAGCCCCCCACAAAAGGGCGGTCGCCCTTTTGAAATCCGTGACTTTGAGCCACCTAAGCCGAGATCCATTCATGACCCCGAATTTCACCCCCGAACAGATCATCGCCCTGTTCATCGACGCCGCCCGGGAGGGAGACACCGCCCTCCTCATCGAATTCCTCGACGCCGGCATGACCATCGACGCTCAGGACAGCCGCGGCTACACCCCCCTCATCGTCGCCACCTATAACGGCAGGCTGGACGCCGCCCGCCTCCTCCTCGAACGCGGCGCCAACCCGGACATGCCGGACGCCAAAGGCGCCACCGCTCTCGCAGGCGTCGCCTTCAAGGGCGATCCCGCCATCGCCCGCCTCCTGATCGAACACAACGCCACCGTGGACGCCCGCAACCACGTCGGCCGAACCCCCCTCATGTTCGCCATCATGTTCGGACGCGACGACATGGCCCGCCTCCTCCTCGAACACGGCGCCAACCCGGACCTGCGCGACGGCGAAGGCGCATCCGCCCGCGATCTCGCCACCCGCCAGAACCGCCCCGACCTTATCCCGGCCAACCTTATCCCCACAAGCAACAAGGCCGCCGAAGCATGAGCCGCTTCTGGAACCCCCGCATCCACGCCCTCCACCCCTACATCCCCGGCGAACAGCCCCAGATCCCCAATCTGGTGAAACTCAACACCAACGAACTCCCCTATGGCCCCAGCCCGAAAGTGCTGGACGCCATCCGCAGCGCCACCACAGAAAGCCTCCGCCTCTACCCGGACCCCACCGCCCTCAAACTCCGTGAAACCATCGCCCGCCGCTTCGACACCACGCCAGACCGCGTCTTCGTCGGCAACGGCTCGGACGAAGTGCTGGCCCACGCCTTCCGCGCCCTGTTCGCGGAAGACACCCCCATCCTGTTCCCGGATGTCAGCTACAGCTTCTACCCCGTCTATTGCGGCCTGTTCGGCCTCGAAGCCCGCACCATTCCCCTCACCGAAACCTACGAGATCGACGTCACCGCCTATACCGGTCCCTGCGGCGGCGTCATCATCCCCAACCCCAACGCCCCCACCGGAATCGCCCTCCCGCTCGACGCCGTCGAACAGCTCGTCACCCAACACCCGAACAGAACCGTCATCATCGACGAAGCCTATGTCGATTTCGGCGCCGCATCCGCCGTCAGCCTGACCGCGAAACACGACAACCTCCTCGTCATCCAGACCCTCTCCAAATCCCGTGCCCTCGCAGGCCTGCGCGTCGGCTTCGCCATCGGCCACCCGGACCTGATCGAAGGCCTCACCCGCGTCAAGGACAGCTTCAACTCCTACCCCCTCGGCCGCCCCGCCCAGGAAGGCGCCATCGCCGCCATCGAGGACGACGCCTGGACCCGGACCACCACCGCCCGCGTCATCGAAACCCGCACCCACCTCATCGAACGCCTCACGAAACTCGGCTTCCACACCCTCCCCTCCTCCACCAATTTCCTCTTCACCCAACACCCCAACCACACCGCGACGGACCTCGCCGCCGCCCTCCGCACCCGCGCCATCCTCGTCCGCCACCTCAAGGGCGAACGCACCCGGAACTGGCTCCGAATCACCATCGGCACAGCCGAGGAATGCCACCTCCTCACCACCGCCCTCACCGAAATCCTCAATTTGCAAATCTGACCGGATCAGCCAGAAACTGGACTTGTGACGGTTTTGTGCCGGTGGATTGAGCTTTTCAAGCTCCCATCGGGAGAGGCACGAAACCATGGCTATGACGCACACAAAAGAATTTCGCCGTGAGGCGGTGAGGATTGCCCTGAGCAGCGGTTTGCCAAGGACCCGGGTGGCAACATTTTGGGATCGGCAAATCGACGCTGGGACACTGGATTGCGCAGTATCGGACGACCGATCTGCCAGCGCCGGAACCGCAGACGGATCTGTCCCGGGAGAACGCGCGCCTTCGCCTAGAAAACCGCGTCCTGCGGGAGGAGAGGGAAATCCTGAATTATCCTGTCAGGGTCATGAACGATCATCACCGGACACCTAATCATGGCATGACTCGACGGATCAAGGCGGACAGGACTCTTGCCGAAAGAACCATCAACACGTCAGCAAGAAAAGTTCGACCCAACCGTCTCGTTCACCTCCGCCAATCACTGATCACCCCCTCCGTTCTCCAGCCTATGCGTTTCCAAAAGTCGCATGATAGGTCTGCTGACTATCCTGCGCCATCGTCATCGGATTCTGTCCCGCACCATTTCTGTCATCATCAGGATGAACATAGGCACTCCCCGTCCCGCCCAGCTCGCTGGCCATATAAGCTCCCCCTTTCTGCATCGTCTGGCTGCTGCCATCATACCATCCTGCTACCGTCGGAAGCCCCCCGGAATCTTTCGTCACGATGTCGGAGGGCGCATTCCCCGCAATGGCTTTGCTCTCACCAGCAGAACGTCCATGGCCGTCATTGACGGAAACAGCCGCATTATCACCGTCAATATAGCTGACATCGTCATTGTTGACGCCATTCTTGTCGGCATAGAACTCAAGCCTGCTCGCCGTCGGCTGATATTTTCCTGATGAATCAGCCTCCGCATCGAAACCACCCTGACCGTTCTGATAGCGCAAATCCCCCGTCTGCCCAGGCTTCAGTTCAATCTCGGCACTCGGTGTCGTCGTCGAGCCACCATTGAGAAATTCGCCGATCTTCTCATCATGATTACTGGTATTGGTGATGACCGTATCGTTCGGTCCGGAGCCGCCCGATGTCGCGGACACCCCACCCAGAGCAGAAGGCGAAGCATCCTTTTCAACCCCGACCTGCACAGGGGAAATTCCCCCGGTCGCCCCCGCTCCTCCTACGGAAGGAGAAGCCGACGGGGCAGGATCTGTCGATGGCGTATTGAACGCGGAACTACCATCACCCGCCTGCGCCTGCCCACCCGATTTGCTACCCTCAACAGCCTGAAGAACGGCCGCGAACAACGCCTCAAGCTGCTTCAGCTCGTCCTGGGCCGATCCCTGCCCTCCATCGACACCACCAATACCATCCGTTTGCATCCCCTCCAGCCCGGTCATGCTCGATCCAATCCCCGTATCCGACATGTCAACCATTGCAGCAGCCTCTCTTGCAGCATCGATCCACTCATTCCGGCACATCATATCCCCCCAACCTGACCCCATCCTGACGCCCCAATCAGGGCCGTCCCCATTTCAGGGATTGCGCAGCCAGAAGCTTGCGCCAATAAAGACTGCCATTCGTCGTCGGCCACCAACCAGAGGCGTATGTCATGTCAGGCGAGGACCGCCTCCAAAATACCCCACCCTACCGCTATACAGTCACGGCCTTCATCCATCAGGATCGTCGCGGCGTCCTCCTCGCCGGCCAGGACCGCGTCAGCGGACAGCTCGTCGCCCTTCGCCAGATCAATCTACGTCAGTTCGACATGCGCTACCGGGACGCCTATCTCGCAACTCTCCGGCGAGACATCGCCACCGCCGCCGCCTTTCACCACCCCGCCATCGTACAACCTCACAGTCTGCACATCGAGGGCGATGACGCCTTCATCGTCATGGACCCACTCGAACACGCCGTCGCGGTGGAAACACAAGGCCCGGCCTCACCGGAGCGCGCCGTAGATCTGATCTGCCAGGCACTAGACGCCCTGACGCACGCTCACGAACGCCGCGTGCTCCTGCACGAACTCCGGCTGAGAAATTTCTTCGCTACGCCGGACGGTATCCTCCGCATCATCGAATTCGGCCTTGTGCCAGGCGATGTGGGAGACGCCCTCAACACCCCGAACGCACGCGCCGAAGAGGCCGCGATCATGTCACCCGAACACTGTATCGGAGAACCGGTCGGCCCACGGTCAGACGTCTTTTCCCTCGGCTGCGTGCTCTACCGCCTGCTGACGGGGCGTCTGCCATTCGCCGGCTCGGACTACACGACGACCGTCACGCAGATCGTCTCCAAAGCCCATTTACCGTTGCTCACGGTCAGGCCAGGCCTGCCCCAGCCGCTAGGCGCCATTGTCGATTGCGCCCTCGCAAAAAAACCCGAAGATCGTTTTGATTCGGCCAACGCATTTGCGGATGCCCTGCGCCACGCCATGAAACCCGCCCCCAAAAATACGGACAATCCTGCCGCCACATCGGATGATCTCGCGGCCATAGGCCACGCGCTTGAAGACGTCATCGGATCGCTGGCCCCTGTCCTGTTGCGGCGCCTCACGAAAGATCACCCGAGCCGAAACCTGCTGATCGCGCGAATTCTCGAAATATGCCCGGAAGACAGTGATATTTTCCACACGGCACTTACCGCTCGGCAACGCTCATAATCCTGGACGTACAGGTTCGTCCAAATGCTCCAGCAATCGTAAGGCCACCCGCAAACTGCGGCGGATACGACGTACCCCCTGATCCAGAAGATCGAATTCATCCGCCATCAACGGGACCGATTCAATAGCCGCCTCCGCTCCCTCCCGGCTGACCCTCTCCACGGCGTCGGCCACCCAGTCGATCCGCACCAGAATATGGCGTTCCACCCATATTCCCAGCATAGCCAGCCCCACCCCCCAGACAAGCACGGGGCTCATCATGCAGCCAGCCAGAACCACCCCACCATCATGACCAGTAACCCATATGAAAACACTACTTCCTACACTGGCAGCAACGCCCGCAAGAAAAACACCACCCAGAAGCCGCAAAAAGCGCCGCCGCAAAATCACGGCTTATACCTCCCCGGTGCGGCTACCCCCCATACCATTGGTACTGTTATTGTTCTCGGACATACCCCAGACATTGTTCCCGTAATCCAGCATGTCATAAGTATCGGACGCGCCGCCCTTGATCGTCTGAAACACCGATTTTCCCCCGTCCGAACCCGCCTCAGCCACCGCCTCACCGGCACGGCCCGCCGCCTCCGCGCCCTCGATTTCCGGCGCAGCCTCGGGCGCCACCACAAGAGCGGCATCACTCGCCACACCCTCGACCATACCACCCAGATCCTTCAACCCCTGGCTCGTATTTCCCTTGGCGAACTGGTCGATCATGCCCACGCCATCCGTCACAGGCGAGACGAGAGACGACATGAAATTTCCAACGCCGTTCTCAAACTTGTCCCACCCTTTCGAAGCGGACGTACTCCCGCGATCAATCGTGCCTTGCCCGAACTGTGCCTGAAACGCCTCGGAATCCTGCTTGGACACCTTGCCCTTTCCCATCGCGCCGATCTGGCTTCCCAGCATGGCCGCATCCGCATCGGAGAATGCCCCACCCATCAACCGGGATTCCTGCCCCGCCGCGACGAGGTCCTCCGCCATGCCGTTCCCGTTTTTCGATTTGGCATCCTGCGCGAGTTGCTGCGCCAGCATCGGGTCCGTGGCGGACAGATCCGACATCGCCTGCTGCACACCCGATTGCAGCGCCCCCTGCCCCGCCTGAACCACGTTTTCCTTGGAAGTCCCATCCGATGTCTTGGACTTGATCCCCTTGATCATCTGCGCAAGCGGCGACGTATCTTCAAGAAACTTCAAAATCGCATGGCCCGCCCGCGTCTGCCCACCCTTGATGTAACTGCCCCCCAATTCATCCTTCGCTTCGGCCTTCACCTGCTTGTTGATCTTGCCGCCACCATTGTTATTGGCAAGCGATTGCGCGCCCGAAACCGCCGCCACCGTCTGGCCCTTGGTAAGATCACCCTCCCGATAAGCCTGAAGCTCATCCTTCACGAGGTCGTTTCCGTTGCCGGACTGTCCCGCCGTCATGATTTTCGCAAACAGCGCAGGATCATTTTGCGCCACCGTGTTCATGCCATTCTGAAGATCCTGGTTGGCAGCAGCATTCTTGTCGGTTTTCCCCGCCTTGGCGTCTGCCGCGCCACCCGCCTGCATGCCCGCTCCCGCTCCATCAGCCGCCGATTCAATCCGCATTGTCACGCTCCACAGGCACCAGAAAACTCTTCAGTGCGGCTAGAAGTAACGCTCAACCCTGACGTCAACCTGACGGCACCGTTCAGAAGAAGCTCCGAAAACACACCCCCTCCCTCCAGCCCCGGTTTCAAACCCCGCAATTTCCTGTACAAACACCCGGCACGCGCCCTGTATCGTCAAGGATTTCCCAACCTCATCATGAGACGCATCCCGCAGTCTGCCAACATGCTCACACCCGGCCGCCGTTTCGCACTCTGCGCCGTTCTGGCCGCTCCCCTGCTTATCGGTTGCGTATCGGATACCCCGTCCAACACAGCCGCCATCACCCGCGAACAACAGGCCGCAGACGATCCGCGCGCCATGGTGCGGATCGGCGACGCCGCTCGCGATCAGGGCGATCTCAAAACCGCAACTGCATTCTATGGTCGCGCCGCAGCCCTGCGCCCACAAGATCCAGCATATGTCACCCCTTATGCAGAAACCCTCGCTGCCAGCGGAGAGCTCGGTCGCGCCATGACCGTCATTCGCAAGGCCCGCAACGGGGCAGATGCCGAAACCGATATCCGCTTCCTCCTGCTCCAGGGGCGCCTGCTGACATCCTCGCAACGCCCGATGGACGCGATCGCCCTCCTCAACCCCGCCATCACACAACACCCGAACAACGCCGCATTGCAGATCGGGCTCGGCATCGCGCTCGATACCGCTCAGGATTTCACCGGCGCACAAACCGCCTACCGGCGCGCGCTTCAGATATCTCCCACCAACATCCCCGCACAGAACAATCTGGCCTTGTCTACCGCCCTGTCCGGAAACCCCACACAGGCACTCGCCGTCCTGACCCGTCTCCGCGGCACCGCCATCGAACAGGCCGCCCCCGATCAGACACTCGCCACGATCGACGGCAACCTCGCCATCGTCTATGCGCTACTGGGAGACATCCCCAATGCCAGACGCGTCGGCATCGGGGCCGTCGAAAACACCACTCAGCTTCAAGCCAATAACCGGTTCTACTCGCTCCTGGCACCCGGCGATAACGGCGCACCCGAAAGAAGCGGATTATCCGCAACGCCCGATTGAGCCGAACCGGAATCCGACGCATCACCACCGGTCCCCACACCTGAATCAACCGTTTTCTGCATCGCCGCACCGGGCATCCCGCCCCCACCACCTGACGAGCCACCCCCGGAAGATCCGCCCCCCTCACGCTGCTTCTCGCCACCCGCCTCCCAAAGCTCAACCACACGTCCGAAATGCGCGCCATTGGCCGCCTGCAAATGAGCGGGCGATACCAGATCCCCCGGATCGGATATCTCCTGACCAAGCGCCCGCGCTTCAGTACATTGGCCAAGCGGCGTCATGCTGTTGGAGACATCCCCAAACCAGGACCGCCGCAAGGCAGCCGCACAATCCGGAACCGCAAGCGTATAAACCCGCAGAACCATCATACTCCGCGCATCCGCAACCGTCACAACCCGCGCCAGATCCACTCCCGCCCCTCTCAAGGCCGCCATTGCCCGCGCCGCCACCCGTGGATCGCGCACATTCAGAACGACATGCACCCCCCGCGCGCCACCCAGAGACGTAATCGCGCGCCTCACCGAATCATTGACGTCCCCTTCCGTCACCAACGTCCGATTTTCAATCTGCCCCACCAGAAAGGGCGGTGAAGCAGCGCGCTGGATGGCCTGATTTTCATTACACGCCGACAAACCCAGCATTGCCACCAGAGCCAGCACAGCCATATGACCGCTCATTGATACATAAACCCGCCAGCCCCGATCAGATGCGGCGATCGTTCCGGATCAGCCGATGGATGAACCGCAACAGCCGTCCGGTTCAGTAGCAACGATTCAAGCGCCGTGGTCGGCCGTACAAAATCCGTCGGCAATGCCGGGACCTGATCACCCGGATGCACAATATACGCTGTTACGACAATAATGAGTTCACTTTCATTACGCTGAAAAGATGTCGAACGAAACAACGCCCCAAGCAAAGGAATATCCCCCAGCCCCGGAACCTTGGAAATCGCATTCTGCATATTGTTCGAAATCAGCCCCCCGATCGCAAAACTCTGCCCGGACGCCAGTTGGATGGTGGTATCAGCCTTGTTCGTCGTAATCGCAGGAACTGTCGAACCCGATGTGCCCGGAAAGGTATAAGCCCCGTTGGCAGCGTTCGTGGTGATGGAACTGACCTCCGGGGCAACATGCATCGAAATCGTCCCGTCCGACAGCACAGTCGGCGTAAAGGCAATACTCACGCCATAATTCTGGTAGCTGATACCAACCGTACCGAAACCCTGCGGAATCGGTACGGGAAATTGCCCCCCCGAAAGAAATGTCGCGGCCTCACCAGACATCGTCGTCAGATTGGGCTCGGCCAGAACCGTCGCCAGCCCCTCGGACGCCATGGCATCCAGCGTCCCCGTCACAGACCCATGGCTGTTGCCATAAGACCCGGAAACCCCATTGAAACTTTGCGCCGCACTCGAAATCAGATTCGGTGCCCCGCTCAATCCACCCGTCGCCGCACCGATCGCGAACGAACCGACATTGTTGAACACCGTGCTCCAGTCGAATCCCAGCTCCTGCGAAACGCTGCGCCGAACTTCCGCAACACGCACACGAAGACTGACCTGCACAGGCTCGGCAATCGCCAGCCGGTTCAATACACGCCCCCCCTGTCCCGCATATTGATGCGCCATCTCCTCAATATGCGCGGCCGCCCGCGCATTCGGCGCACGTCCCGACAGCACAACCCCGCCAGGCGACGATTCCAGGCTGATCCCCTGCCCCCCTTCGGACGATACCGCATGACGCATGGCCTGCATGTCCGGCCCAACGGTCACAGGCGTTGAAAACACGGTATGCCCGGTACGGTCCAGAACCATCACCGTCGTCCGGCCCACTTTCTTTCCAAACACGAACAGCATGTTGTGCGGCAGATATTGCACATCCATGATCCCCGGATCGGCAATCATGATATTCGCAGCAGGGCGGCCCAGACGAACGATCTGCCCCTCCCCCAACGTCACTACCAGATCATGCCCCGCGCCAATATCAACTCCTGTGGACGCGGCCCCCATGGAAGCCATCTCCTGTGCCACCGCCCGATAAGGCAGCGTCGTGCCAGCAGCCATCCCGATCACCAGAACACCCGCGAGAACCGATATCCTTCTGCCAAAAACGCGGGCCATCTTTCTGCCTCCAACCAAACACACCGGCCCGCCAAATGCCTGACGATCAGGCAAAGCGCAATGTTCGCGCCGGAACACGCTTGGCCATGACAGGCGGCGGCGCGGAGGTCGCCGACATGCCATGGTCCCGCGCCTTGCGAACGATGCGCTCCCCGCCAGACATCCCCGCACGTGCAGCCAGCCGATATCCCACACCACGCACAGTCTCTATGGTCAGTTGCGATCCCGCTTCGGCAAGCTGCCTGCGGATACGGCTGATCCGCACCTCCAGCGAATTCGGGCAATACGCCGCATGAGCACCATAGACCGCATGCTCCAGCCCGGAACGGGAAATGACCTGGCCCTGACGGCGCAACAACGCTTCCAGAACATCCGTCTCACGCCGCTGCAACGGCAAAATCATCCCCAGAACACGAACCTCCCGGCTTTCCTTGCACAAGGTCAGATCCTCATAGCAGTGCATATCCAGAATCGTATTCCGCGGCCGGCGCAGCACGGCCCTCACCCGCGCCACAAGCTCCCTCGGGTTGATCCCGGAACAGACACTGTCATCCGCACCAGCCTCCAGGGCCGAAATCCGCTCGTTTTCATCATCCGTGATCATGATGACGAATGCCCCATCATTGAGATGATGCTGGCCGCCCCGATGCCGCAACCACGCGATGCCATCCTCCCCTCCGACATAACGCGTCCGCAAGATCAGATCATATTCATTGGCAACCAGCGCCTCGCGCGCATCGTCCATGTCATCAAATACATCCGCCATGAAACCCGACGCGTGAAGAGCGCATCTCACGGCGCGAACGGTGATGGCATTTTCCAGCAAAATCATCAGTCTCATGTTCGTCCCCATTAAAATGCAGGTTGAAAGATGGCGTCACTGCGCCCTCGCGATTTCGGCACTCCCAGACCCCCGGGTCAAATCGATAGATCCTATAGGATGAATTGGGAAATCATCTGCCAGATCCTGATAGGACAGGACGCCATTCTCCATGCCGTTACGCACCAGAAATCCCCTGACGAAACGTCGCACATCCACAGACGTCACAACAATCGGCAATACCTGCCCGCGCGACTGCGCACTGTCACGCGCCAGATATTGCCTGAGAGATGCAAGAAACTGTTGGGACGCATCGGGATCAAGGGCCAGATAAGCGCCGCCCGGGGTATCGCGAATGGCCTGACGAACCAACTGCTCAGTCTCCTGGCCCAACACAAACGCCGCCAACGCCTTCTGTGCACCTGCATAACGATGGCAGATCTGCCGGGCCAGCGCCTGGCGCACATATTCCACCAGCATCAGCGGACGCGCCTCCTTTTCTCCCCACTCCACAAGCGTCTCAAGAATAAGGCGCATGTTTCGCAGTGATACCTCCTCCTCGACAAGCCTGCGAAAAACCTCCGCAAGACGCTGCACAGGCACGATCCGCATCGCTTCTCGTACCAGGTCGGAATAGTCGGATTCAAGCCGTTGCACGATCTGGCGCGCTTCCTGAAGACCGATAAATCGCGTGGCATGTTTCCGTAATGCCGACCGGAATCGCGTTGCCACAATCCCGGCCGCATCCTGATATCCAATATGCGCCGCTTTCAGCCGCCCTTCCTGTATCGCCGGAATCCAGACAGACGGCTCATGCCCCAGCAACGGATGACCCGTCTCACCATCGATCCCCGCCAGATCGAGATGAACCGGATCATCATGCAACAACAAATGCGTCGGCCTGATCTCATGATCTTCCACCGGAACATCTTCGATCTCGATTGAAAACCGATGCACGGAATCATCAGAACTCTTGCGGATGCGAGGCCGCGGGCACCTGATTCCAAACTCGCCTTCAACCTCCGCACCAGCAAGCGCCAGCAAACGCTCAAGGCGCCCACGATCGAGTTCGGAATCCAGCGCTGCCGAAAGTGTGATCGCAACCAGAGGCGCGAACACTTCCCGGCCTTCTGACGGATTGCCAGACTGCGTCTCCTCTCCGCTAAGCTCCAGCCCATCCTGCACATCTGTAGCCGTCTTCCGGAACCGCAGGCGCGTCCGCAAGGCCCCCCAGTCCGGTCGGCTCCCGACCAGAAACAAAAAGGACAGGCCCAGAAAAACGGGTTTTGGAAATCCAGGAATCAGCGCCATGATAAGCAGCATGAACGACGCAACACGCAACGGCCCCCGGTTCGTCGTCAACTGCCTCACCATATCACGGCCAAGATCCGTATCATGGCCGCCAACGCGCGTCACCACGATCGCCGCCGTAATGGACAGTAACAACGCCGGAATCTGGGCAATCAACGCATCGCCCACCGTCAGCAACGTATAAGTACTCATGGCATCACCAATCGCCATTCCCCGCTGCGTAGTACCAATACTGATGCCGGCAACAAGATTGACAACAATGATCACCAGACCGGCAATCGCATCCCCCTTGACGAATTTCAGCGCACCATCCATTGCACCATGCAAGGCACTTTCGCTGGCCAGTTCATGACGTCTCCGGCGCGCCTCGGTCGCGTCGATGTCGCCGGACCGCAAATCACTGTCGATGCTCATCTGCTTGCCGGGCATCGCATCCAGCGTAAAACGCGCGCCAACCTCCGCCACGCGCTCGGTTCCCTTGGTCACAACGATAAACTGAACGGTCGTCACGATTGCAAAAACCACCAGTCCAACGACGATGTTTCCGCCAATAACAAACTCCCCGAACGTTTCGACGATCGTACCCGCATCCCCTGTCGTCAGGATCAGCCGCGTTACCGTCACCTCAAGCGCCAGACGAAAAACCGTAGAAACGAGAATAAGCCCCGGCAATGCCGTCAGATCCAGTGGAGAGCGCAGATAAACCGCAACCATCATCAGCAGAACCGAAAGCGCTAGATTGCATCCAATCAACATATCCGCCAACGGCGCAGGCATCGGCATGATCAACATACCGACCGTCAAGGCCAGAACAGCAACAAGCGCCAGATCCTGCCTTTGCCCAACCGCACGGCAGAAAGAAAGAAAACCTTTCAAGCCGCTTCACTTTCCGAAAACGCACTGACATATTTTCTGAAAACCTGCCGCGCTTCTTCAGACCGCCCCAGACGATGCAACGCCCGCGCTCGCAGCAAATCATCCCCTTGCACACTCTCACCCATCAGGCGCTCGACACGATCCAGCACGACAAGCGCCAATTCCGCGCGATCAACCACGGTGTAGATATGGGCCAGAAGCCGCAAACACACACAATCATCCGGATTTTCGGCCGTCACCAGAAGCAGCAACGGCAACGCCCGCCATTCACGACCACCACAAATATAAATATACGCCAACGACAACAGCAATTCGCGTTGATCCTGATCCATCCTCTCAACCGCCAATCAGGCTGTCACGCTGCTGGCGAAGCAATTCGATATTTCTTAGCTCCATCCGTAAAGAATCCAAACCACCAGGCACTACAGGCGCGCCATCACCGCGCATTGCCGTCGCGGCTTCAAGACGCCGCAACAAGGCCTGTCGACGTTCCATCTGCAAGATTGAAGGATTGCTGATCCGGGGCATGATATGCGCAAAAAGAGCCCCAACAATACCCGGCGGATCAATGCCTTCCTCCCGCGCATCACGTTCGGAAATAGCATTCTGGAAGCCACGCATTTCAACGGCTGTAACCGTGTCCGGCGCATCGACAAGCATGCTCTCAATGGCCTTGTCCAGACGCAATGTCGGATATGAATCAATCTTGCTCAAAGCGATTGAACTCCGCCTTCAGAGAAAACGTCAGTAAGGAAAGATGGAATTCCCACCTTGATGAGTAATAACTATCGATCCATTCCCGATAGACGCAATACGATACCCTGGCCTTATTTCTGATCCAACAGAATATTTTTCACCATGTACTACGATATTCGCGTCCGGACCGTCCCATACCGACTGTATTGGAAAAGAAAAATCTGATCTTATTGCTTTCTTAACTTCTGGCAATAATACGTAGCGCTGGCCATACCGCCTGTCAAACCACTGTTCGACTTTTTCAAGATTATTCCATTGCGCAGGCAATACCTCACCCCGCAATGTCACCACGCTGTCCATTACTGCAATGTCAATCCCTGTTATATGGGCTGCTCGAAGCGCAAAAGTAACGTCACGACCCAATTCCTGATCATTGAGAACAGGTTTCGGCACAGCATCAATGCCATTTTGAGCAATTTTTTTATGATCGTTTTGAGAAATTTCAGGACGCGCAAAACTCGCCGACTTTCCTACAATCCGAAGGAAAAATCCGCCTAGAATGATCCCGATCAGCGCCACACATAAAAACGGCTTCCCGGAAACAATTTTCGAAATGCCCGGCCTGGAAGATTCTCCCTCGGTTGTCTCTTTGGCCGAAACAGTCTTTTCGTAAACAACCTCAAGTATGACGGTTCCAACCTGAATGGTCGCAGGCGCAGTTAATACACGGCTGCTCTCAGGCGCCAACACGATCCCATCAATCGTCACGCCTTCCGCCAAGGCAACGACCTGTAATGAATTATCGTTCAGGCGATGAAATGTCAGATGCTGGTCCGCAAGCCCATCGTCAAGCAACGTAACACCACCAGCACGGTCGCTTCCAACCGTCAGAAGCTCATCACGCACCTCACAGGAGGCATCCGCATGAATGCCATTTATGACTCGCAGGTGGCATCGCGTTTGATAAGGCTGGGAAATCTTCATAATCCGCGTCTGACTGAATTCAACGCCTGTCCCAGATCAAACAATCCAGCACAGGCGCGAAAACAAAGGCGGTCAATCAGTCCTTGGCAACAGCAGATTTCGCGTTGCTGGCCATGGTCTGGAAAAAGCTGGTTGCGTCATTCTGCTGATTAGACAGCTCTGACATTTTCTGTTCCATTTGCGCCTGCTGCGCATACTCGGCCATACCTTGCTGCTGCATATTTTCCATAAGCGACTGCATATCGGATGAAGAACCAATAGATCCAGACATATCCCAATCTCCGTTTTTCGTTTCACATGCCGGATTTTTATCCGGCCCCAAGCGAGACGAACGACACCATGCCGTTCAATCTCGGCCCAGTCTCCTGACAGTGCCGCGCTTACTTTAAGTTTCTAAAAATGGCAGCAAAAAGACCATTTTTAGAAAAATATTGATCGCGCAACACCGAATCTCTTTTATTCAGGCGCTCGCAAGCACCTGCTCCGCCACACCAGCATTCAACGTGCCGTTCGCCGCCTGATCAGCCATCGCACTGGCCGTTGCAGCTAGACCGTTATTTCCGATCTCACTCGCCTCTTTTGACAGCGCATTCAGATTGTTCGCAATCGACTGACCCGACTCTCCGCCCTTTATCTGATTGATAATGACGTTCAGGTTGTTCTGTAGCGGATCAATCCTCTGTCCCTGCAAGGCCGACGAAATCGCATTGCTGCTGCCCTGCTGGTCATATGTCCCGTCAGACAGGCTGCCACCAATATCCCCAGCCGCCGCACTGTCCAGCCCATTGCCCTGCTGCTGCGCTTCCTTTGAAACCGCCTGCGCATATTGCTGAAGGATGGAACCATTCGTCCCGACACCATTCACCAATTGCTGCAACGTCTGCATGTCCTTGGACACATCACCCGTCAGCGAAAGCCCCGTGTTCCCGACAGGCGTCGAACCATCAGACTGGCCACCGCCATTCTCCATTTTCTCAACCAACTGCTGCAGCTGTTCGCTCAGCATCTCCAGTTGCGCCGTATAATCCTGATTACCAGCACCACCATTTACAGGCTGACCAAATCCGGACTGTCCGCCCGCCTGCTGCTGCAACAAGGCAGCCGCACCGTTGTCATTTAACGTGCCGCTCGCCGCCTGACCGGCCATCGCACTGGCCATCGCAGCAAGACTATCATTCCCGCCCGCACTTGCCTGCTTCGCCAGCGCATTCAGATTATTGGCAATCGACTGCCCCGACTCACCACCCTTCATCTGGTCAATGATTGCCGTCAGATTGTTCTGCAACGGATCAACACTCTGCCCCTGCAAGGCCGAAGAAATCGCATTGCTGCTGCCCTGCTGGTCATACGTGCCATCAGACAGGCTGCCACCAATGTCCCCGGCCACAGAACTGTCCAGACCATTGCCCTGCTGCTGCGCTTCCTTCGAAACCGCCTGCGCATATTGCTGAAGGATGGAACCATTCGTCCCAACACCATTCACCAATTGCTGCAACGTCTGCATGTCCTTGGACACATCACCCGTTAGCGAAAGCCCCGTGTTCCCGACAGGCGTCGAACCACCAGACTGGCCACCGCCATTCTCCATCTCCTCAACCATCTGCTGCAGTTCTTCACTCAGAATCTGCAACTGCGCCGTATAATCCTGGTTTGCCCCTCCAGCATTTCCAGACTGCGCCGATGCCTTAGCCGCCTGGAAATTAGCCATCCCATTCATTTCTTCAAACGTCATCGCCTGCGTCAACGCGCCAGACGTGTCGCCCGAGGAACTACCAGATACTTCGCTCATCACAACCTCCACCATGCAATCGCCTGCTCCGAATTACCGGGCGTCATCGATCGCGCTTGAAAACTGTTACCGTGCGAAACTGACGACAACCTGACGCGTCATGGAACTTGGCGTCCCAATTCTGTTTTCAACACCTATGTCATTGAATCTTAACACTCATCGTACAGCCTCACGCCTCTCCCACCACCCGAATCAAGGCGTCGTCACCTTCTGAACAGCCTCTCCCCTGTAAATCGTCACCGCCCCCGGACCTGCCGATTTCATCCCCGCCAAAGTCTGATCAACCAACTCCAGAAACCGTGGCGGCCCAAACGCCTCAACCATCCACCCATCACGATCGGCACGAACAGGGTAGCGATCATCCGCAATCCCGTTCGCCATCAATCTCTGCCGAAACCGGTCGAAAGAAACATCATCCAGCGGATATTGGCGTGATACCGTCGCCGTCACCGGCGTCACATAAAGCGCGTCACCATCGAAATACCAGTCGAGATGATATTCCCGGGAAAGGCGGTCCAGAAAAGATCGTGGATCAGGCGCCGTGAAATGACCACGCACCCGGTCGGAAATACCCGGATCAATCACGCACCGCAGCCGAACCGCCTGACAAAACCGGGACACCACATCCGGAACAGCCTCATCAAACACAACGAACCGACCCGTCGCCGGCAGATCGAGCGGCCGCCCAAACGCACTTCCCCCAAACCATACGACGCCGGCCACAACCAGCCATCGCCCCCGCCTCAATACCATGACACACCTCATATCCCGAATTTTCCACACCCCGATACAGGCTATCCAGCACATCCGACAATCACAACGGCAGGCACCACACCCAACACCGGATCAGGTCAGGTTGCAGTCAGGTAAGCCGCGTTAGGGTCGTGGCCATGGGATCATCGCAAAGCTGCACGCACGGGCCGTCAACCCACCCGCGCAGACGGAAAACACGCCACAGCAGGGAAATACCATCATGGCTGGTCTAGGCGCGATCGGCGCATCACCCCTCTCCAGCCTCACCCAAACCATGGAACCGCCAGCCCTCCCTCCGCTCGGCCAGACTCCAGTATCCACCTTCAAACCGGACCTGCAAACCGCCTTTGCCGAACAAATCCCGCAGACCCCGATCAATACCCCCGCCAGCATAGACAACGCCCCCACCCTGGGAGACCGCGTTCTGGCAGGCCTGGGCCATATCAGCAGCACATTTACCCGGATGGACTCGCTCCTCGGCAACGCCGTCGGCACGCTCGGCCACACCACCGCCCCCTCGGCGCTCTCCACGTCACTACCGACATCAACCCAGCCTGCCACGCCCGAAGCCCCCGCCGCCATGCCAGTCGGGCAAAACGGCAAGCCAGACCTGCAAGCCATGATCAAATCCGTGGAACAACAGGGAATCGCTCTGTACAATCAACAGTTTTCCAGACAGGTCCAGTTCACCAGCGCCGAATTCGAAGCCCATATCGTCACCGTCGCCTCCCAGAACATGTCCTCAACGCTGAAAAGCCTCCTGAATCAGGGCGGATAATCATGCCCCCCAAAAAGAGCCTCCTGCTCGCCCTCCCCCTCCTGTTCGCCCTGACCGCCTGCCAGACCGCCCTCTACACCGGCCTGTCCGAACGCGACGCCATGCAGATGGTCGCCATCCTGCTCCAGCACGGCATCTCCGCCAGTCGCATCATCGCAAAGGATGGAACCAGCACCGTCGAAGTCTCGGGCAGCCACGTGGCCGAAGCCGTCACCACGCTTCAGTCGGCGCATTACCCCCGCAACGCCTATTCCGACATGGGAAAAGTCTTCGAACATCAGGGCCTGATCGCCACGCCGGACGCCGAACGCGCGAAACTCTACTTCGGCATCGCCCAGGAACTCGAACACACTCTGAACGACATCGACGGCGTCGTGGATGCCCGCGTGCATATCGCCCCCGCCATCAATGATCCCGTCACGGGAGAAGACAGCCCCGCCACGGCCGCCGTCGTCCTGCGCTACGATTCCGGCGCAGCCATGGAAGGCCTCCTGCCCAAGATCAAACTCCTGGTCGCCAACGCCGTGCAGGACCTGACCTACGAACACGTCTCCGTCATCCTGCTCCCCGTCCCCCACACCGCCCCCCCATCACTCCCGGCAAGCAGCTCCGGCCCCCTCACCTTCATCGGATGGGCACTGGCACTCCTCTGGCCCGCCGCCGGCGGCGGCTGGTATCTCTGGACACGCAAACGCCACCGTCAGACACCCCCGCAGGAGACGGTCATGACCATCGTCCCCAAACAGGATCGCCTGTCGGATGCCGCATGACAGCGCCCCATAATCTTAAAATGACACTCCCCGCCCTGACCGATCTCCACCCCTCACACCTGCAACTGTCCATCCCGGTCCTGCAACGCGGCACCATCCAGCGCCTGCAAGCCTGCCGCCGCCTCGGCAACCGTCTGGCAGCCCTCCTGCCCCTGAACGCGGCGTACCCCGCCACGCCCCCGGAAACAGCCGATCGCCTGGCCCTGCGCCCGCGCATGGTCGTGGAACGGGCAGGCGCCAGAATGGGCGCGCTCATCTACGGAAAACAACTCGCCCGCTACGTCGATGCCGCCTCCCTCACCCTGCTCGAATCCAGCATCGGCGTGGATGAACACCGCTTCGGAATCCGCGAAGCCGCACGCGGTCAAATCCCCCTCCCCACGGTTCCCACCGAACAAACCCCGTCCGATCTCGCCGCCGCCATCGTCAATACCGGATGGAGCTGTCTGGCCCGCTGGCGCGACATCGTCTCCACACCCTACCAGCCCCTGGCCACCCTCCGGCTCCCGGCAGCAGGCCTCCCGGCCCCGGCCTCCTCCATATCGGACGCCGTCATCATCGCCGTCATAGAAGCGCTCGACATCCATGTCTGACCATTTCCCCCACCTGAAACCCTCCACCACGCTCCTCACCCCCGCAGAAATGGCCCTCTGGCAGGACGCAGACACCGCCTACCGCACCGCCCTGCAAGACGCACACACCCTCCGCGCAAACGCTCAGGCCGCCCATGCCGCCGAACGCCAACGCGGCTACGCGGAAGGCCGCGCCCACGCCGCCACCGAAATGGCGGACCACATCCTCAAAACGACAGACATGGCTGCCCGCATGATCCGGGACATCGAAACCGGCCTGCCGGATATCGTCGCGGACGTGATCGAAGATATGCTCGGCCAGGTCGATCTGGACGAAGTCCTCCCCATCGCCATCACACACGGCCTCAGCCGCATCCGCCGCGGCGCCAGCGCCCATCTGCGTATCGCAGCGGATTGCGCCGCCCCCCTGCGCCACCTCAGCGACGATCTCAACGCCACGGACAGCCTGATCCGGATCGAAATCGATCCCGCCCTCTCCCCCGGCCGCTGCGTGCTGGAAAGCGAATTCGGAACCGCCGAACTCGGCCTGGACGCCCAGATCCGCGTCCTGCGCGAACGCCTGAACGCCCGCTGGCAGGAAACGGACACCCCACCCGATCTCCATGACAGCCAGACCGCCTGACCCGATGGACGGCCTCCCCCCCCTGCCCGCACCCCGCCACCACCCGCGCGCCGACACGGCGCAAACGCCCCTGTCAGACAATCACGCCCTGTTTCACAACACGGAAACTCCCCCTCTCCTCCCTCACGACGCACCGAAACCTGCCCTCACCAGCAACTCACCCCACATTCCCAACACGGCAACCCAAAACCCGGTCACACGCCACACTCACGACCAGACCTCCAAAGGCCCGAAAGACGATCCGATCACCCACAACACCCCACCCGAAACCCAGCCCAAAACCCAGCCCGAAACCCAGCCCATCGACCAACCCACCGATCTGCCGGCAACCACCCCGGAAACGGCTCCACCCCGCCCACGCCTCACCCGCCGCACGCCACAGGATCCACAACGCCCCCCTCTGCTGCTCGACACGCGCGACTCCGCCCCGCAAACCCCGAACGGCACGGCCCCCGCCTTTCTCCCCCGCCTGCGCGCGCAGGCCAGCGCCATCGACACCCGCCCCATGCAGGGCCGGGTCGTCTCCGCCACCGGAACCATCATCCGCGCCATCCTGCCGGACGTCGCCATCGGCGACCTGTGCCGCCTGCGAGATCTCAAACGCGGCTGGAGCATGGAAGCGGAAGTCATCGGCCTCTCCGGTCGCGAAGTCCTCCTCACCCCGATGGGCGGGCTGGACGGCATATCCGCCGGCACCGAAGTCATCTCGACCGGCCAGCGCCGCCAGTTCCCCGTCGGCACCCGTGTCCTCGGGCGCGTGCTGGACGCCCTGGGCCAGCCCATCGACGGAAACGGCCCCCTGCCACATGGCCCCACCGCCCCCGTGCTGGCACAGCCCCCCGCCGCCATGACACGCCGCATGATCCAGCGCCCCCTCCCCATCGGCCTGCGCGCGATCGACGGTCTGCTGACCTGCGGCGAAGGCCAGCGCCTCGGAATCTATGGGGAGGCCGGGGCCGGCAAATCGAGCCTCATGTCCGCCATCGTGAAAGGCAGCGCGGCGGACGTCGCCGTCATCGCCCTGGTCGGGGAACGCGGCCGCGAAGTCCGCGAATTCGTCGAACACAATCTCGGGCCGGACGGCATGGCCCGCTCCGTCCTCGTCGTCGCAACCTCCGATCGTCCCGCCGCCGAACGCGTCACCTGCGCTCAGGCCGCCACCGCCGTCGCGGAGCATTTCCGCGACCAGGGCCTGCGCGTGCTGCTCTTCGTGGACAACGTCACCCGCTTCGCCCGCGCCCTGCGCGAAATCGGCCTCGCCGCGGGCGAACCCCCCACAAGACGCGGCTTCCCACCCTCCGTCTTCACCGCCCTGCCACAACTCATGGAACGCGCGGGCATGGGGGCCACCGGCTCGATCACCGCCTTCTACGCCGTGCTCGTGGAAGACGGACAGGGAGACCCCATCGCCGAGGAAACACGCGGCATCCTGGACGGTCACATCATCCTCTCCCGCGCCCTCGCCGCCTCGGGCCACTACCCCGCCATCGACATCCTCACCAGCCGCTCCCGTGTCATGAACCTCGTCACCGATCCCGCGCATCAAGCCCAGGCAACCCACATGCGCGCCCTCTGGTCCCGCTATCAGGACGTCTCCTTCCTGCTTCAGGTCGGCGAATACAAACCCGGCGGCGACCCGCTGGCGGATGAAGCCATCGCACGCGTGGACGCCATCCGGGATTTCCTCAAACAGGGCAGCGACGAACGCACCAGCTTCGCGGAGATGCATACATGCATGACCAGCCTTCTGGCCTGACACCCTCAATGGCAGACCAGCTCCTCCGTCTCCGCACCCTCCGCGCCGATCACGCACAACAGGCTGCCAACACCGCCACAAGACACCGCCACATCGCCCGGAACGCCGAAGCCGAAGCCGCCGAAGCCCTCGACACGCACCGGCAATACTGGCGCGCGGAACAACACCGCCACGCCGAGCGGATGCGCGCAACGCCCCTCAGCAACCTCGCCCTGCGACAGACACAGGACCGGCTCGACGCCCTCGCCGATCAGGCCATCACCCTGCAAGATGCCCTGACCCACGCCACCACCACCACCCGGACCGCCGAAGCCCATGCCCAGACCGCCATAAAACAGGCCGCCGAAGCCGGCCGGCACCGCGATCAGGCCCAGAACCTCCGCACGGCCGCCCTCGCCGCCCAAGACGCAGCCCGTCAATCCGCCGAAGACGCCGAACTCGAAGACCTCGTCCTGATGCGCCACCGCCCACTCTCCGACACCACACCCGAACGCCCATGAACCTCCCCAACCCTGCCCGCCCCTACCGTCCCCGCCGGCTGGGCTATGCCCCCGCGATCACCCCCCTGTTCGGGCGTCGCCCAATCCTCGTCCCACTGGAAACCGATCACCTCCAGATCCGCTTCACCCCCCCACCCCAGCCCGGCGCGGACTGGCTCACCCTGACTTTCCAGATCGGCCAGCAACACGGCACCTGCCGCATCGCCCACGGCGTCATGCGCATGCTGCTGCGCATGGCCGAACCCCGCCCACGCGCCCCGCTGGACGCAAACGTCGCCATGCTCCTGCTGGAGATGCTGTTCGATGCCCCGCTCACCCGGCTCGAAACCCTCCTGAAAGGCCCCTTCGCCCTTCAGGCTCTGGACATCAGCCCTACCGCCGGCATCCCGGCGGAAGACCATCAGCTCGGCTTCCGGGCCAGCTTCGGCGCCGAGGAAACATTCGATGGCCTGCTCACCCTGTCATCCCCCCTCCTGAACACCCTTCGCCACACAGCCCCACCGCTCGAACGCCCCCTGCCATCCCCCCCCGTCGCCGTGTCGATCCGGATCGCAACCCTTATGCTCGACCAGCACGCCCTCTCGACCCTCACCCCCGGCTGCGGCCTCGTCCTCGGCAGCACCCTCACCCCCATGCTGGTCGCAGGCGATCACCTCATGGCCCACGCCATATTCGACGGCACGCGCATCATCTGCAAAACCCCTCTCACCCCCGCCACTCCGGCGGCCCACACGGAACGGACAGGCATGACATCAGACACGAACCCACCCGAAACCACCCCCCCGGAATCCGGCGTGTCGGAACTCCGCATCCCCCTCAGCTTCGAAATCGGCCGCAAAACCATGACACTCGCCGAACTGCAACAGATCGGTGAAGGCCACGTGCTCGAAATCGGCCCCCTGCGCGATCACGCCGTCTCAGTCCTGGCCAACGGGCAACGCATCGCCGAAGGCGAACTGGTCGAAATCGGTCAGTCCATCGCCGTCCGCCTCACACGGATCGCAGGATCATGATCGCCTCCAGCAGCCTCGCCGCCGCCCTCGCCTTCACATTCGCCTTCGCAATCGCCTCCCTCCTCGTCATCTCGACCACCGCCTTCGTCAAGATCTCCGTCGTCCTGTTCCTGCTCCGCACCGCCCTCGGTATCCAGCAGGCCCCCCCCAACGTCGTGCTCTATTCCATCGCCCTGATCCTGACCCTGTTCATCTCCGCCCCCCTCGGGCGCGACGTCTACGAAGCCGTGGCCGATTCCGGCCTGAAATACGAAACCGTCTCCGATTACGTCACCGCCTATGACCGCGCGCAGGCCCCCCTCGTCCAACACCTCCTGCACTACACCCGCCCCCGCGAACGGGTCTTCTTCGTCGAAGCCGCACAGCGCCTCTGGCCCGAAGACATGCGCGCCAGCATCACGCCGGACTCGCTGCCCGTCCTCCTCCCCGCCTACATGATGGGCGAACTCCGCCGCGCCTTCGAAATCGGCTTCCTGATCTACCTCCCCTTCATCGTGATCGATCTGGTCGTCACCACCATCCTGATCGCCATGGGCCTGTCACAGGTGCAACCCAACACCATCGCCGTCCCCCTGAAACTCCTCCTCTTCGTCCTCGCCGGCGGCTGGACACGCCTCCTGCACGGCCTCGTCCTCAGCTACGCCTGACACATCACAATGATGGACGACCCCACCCTGACGGAACAGCTTTCCAACGCCCTGTTCCTGTTCGCCTCCATCGCCGGGCCACCCCTCGCCGTCGCCCTGATCGTCGGTCTCGTCGTCGGCCTGCTGCAAGCCGTCACACAGCTTCAGGACCAGACGATGCCCCTCACCTTCAAGGTCGTCGCCGTCTGCGCCACCCTGCTGATGATGGCAACAACCCTGTTCCCACCCCTGCTGACATTCACCGAACGCCTGCTCGACACCTTCCCCGCCATGACCCGATACTGAACATCATGGCGCAACTCCCCCCCTCCGATACCGCCGCTGTCGCCTCCGCCCTGTTCCCGGCCCTCACCGCCCTCGCCATCGCCATGGGCCGCCCCATGGGCGTGGCGCTCGTTCTCCCCATCTTCACCCGCGCACAGCTCGGCGGCCCAATCCGCGGCGCATTCGCCTTCGTCCTCGCCTTCCCCGCCCTGCCCGCCATCTACCGCGCCCTCGCCGATACCGCCCCCGCCACCCCCATCCTCGCCCTCCTCGGGGCCAAGGAAATGATCATAGGCCTTCTGATCGGCCTCCTCGCAGGCCTGCCGATCTGGTGCATCCAGAGCATCGGCGAATTCCTGGACACACACCGCAGCGCCACGCAAGGACAGGCCTCCGAACCCGGCAGCGGCAATCAGGATTCGCTTACCGCAAACCTCCTCGCCATGGCCGCCATCGCATTGTTCGTCACCGGCGGCGGCCTTCCTCTCGTGGCACAGGCCATCGCCCAATCCGAAGAAGTCTGGCCGCCCCTCTCCATAAGCCTCCACCCCGCCCCCGGTTTTGCCGACGCCCTGCTCGGCCTGCTGGACCGGATCGAAATCGTCTCCCTCACCATCGCCGCCCCCGTCACCCTCGCCATGCTGCTCTGCGATGCCTGCGTCATCCTCCTGATGCGCGCCATCCCGAAACTGCACCTCTACGATCTCGCCCCCACCCTGCGAAACCTCGCCTTCACCCTGATGATGCTCGCCTATACCGCCTGGCTCGTCATCTATGCCCGCCGCGAAACCACCACCGACGGGCATCTCCTGCACGCGCTGCAACAACTTCTCACACCATGAGCGGCTCCAGCGAAGAGAAAAACCTCCCCGCCTCCACCAGGAAACTGACCAGCGAGCGCCGCAAGGGCCGAGTCGCCAAAGCCCCGGACATGCAATCCGCCATCGTCACGATCACCCTGATCGGCTGGCTCCTCGCAACCGCCTCACAAATCCCGGATCAGTTCAACACCCTCATACACGCCGCCGCCCAGGCACTCACCCTGGATTTCCCCGAAGCCTGCCACATCATGCTCGCCGCCCTGCGCGACACCCTGATCCGCTGCGCACTCGTGCCGCTCCTCATCGCCGTCATCGCCGCCATCTTGGGCGGTCTGCTCATCAATCGCGGCTTTCTCTTCGCAATCGACCCCATCATCCCGAAATTCGAGAAGATCAATCCCGTCAGCGGCTTCAAAAACCTTTTCAAATCCAAAAACTTCATCGAACTCGGCATCGCCATCCTCAAGGCCATCCTGTTCGGCGCCATTCTCGCCGGCATCGCCTGGAGCGCCCTGAACACCCTCACACGAATCCCCACCCTCCCCCCCGCCGCCCTGCCGCACATCGTGCGCGCCCTCCTCGTCCCCATGCTCGGCGGTGCCTGCCTCTGCTACTTCGTCGCAGGCCTCACGGACCTCATGGTGCAACGCAGCCTGTTCCTCAAAGAGATGCGCATGACGCAAACCGAAGCGAAAAACGAACGCAAGGAAACGCTCGGCAACCCACAGATCAAGTCACAACGCCGGCGCATCGCCGCCGAAAACCGCGCCAACCCCGTCCGCCTCGGCCCCAACCGCGCAACCCTCATGATCTGTAGCCCCGATCTCACCATCGGCCTGCGCTACAACCCGGCCGACACACCCGTCCCGAGAATCGTCTGCAAAGGCACCGGTCGCCGCGCCGCCGAATACCGCACCATCGCCCAGACCAACGCCATCCCTGTCCACTGGCTAGCAGACCTGGCCACCCGCCTCGATCGCGCCTTCAAACCCGGAATGCCCATCACCTCCGCCTTCTTCCCGGAGATCGCCAGAGCCATCCAGCAAAAATAACCAGCCCCCACCAGGAAAAAACCCCATACCCCATGTCGTCTCCAGAGCAGTTTTCCCGCGTTCGTCAGGATCAGGTCAGCCAGACACCATAAGGTTTTCCACATACGGACCGAAAGCAGCCGTGACATACCGTCGGGCGCGGTCGAGCCGATTTTCAACCGGGAGACCCAATATGCCGCATAGCCTGTCAGGATTAGGAAGTCACGAAACCGCATCTCTGGCGCATGTAGACACCCACACGCCCGTAAACCACGGATCGAACAGCGATTTCGAAACCGCGCTGAGCCACATGGACGGCGGAAGTTTCCACCTGCCGGCACTCACCGGTGAATCGCCCTCCGAACATTCAGGCCTCCCCGCGCTTTCCCATACCTCATCCCCCCACGAAAACCCGGAACTGCTCGGAAACAAGACAAACGTGCCGTCAGAGGGCACCAAGCCGGAAGACGGTGAAGCATCCTCGAAACTTCCCTCCCTGGGATCGGAAATCAAAGGCATCTTCTCCCGCAAACCCGGAGAAGATCTCGAGAAATTCGGCGATCGTTTCGATAAGTCCTTTAAACCACTCACCGCATCGCTGGGCATTGCGCAGCAGTTGGCCGCCATTTCCGGCGTCGGCATCGCCGCCGCGAACTTTCAGGAAACCAGCGAGAAAAACTCACAATCTTCATAAATCCGGCAGTGCGTGTCCGAAAACATCCTGGGCACGCACCTTCGTTCCTGAAGAATTGCCCTCAAAACAATCCCGCCACCCTTCAGTTCCCAATATCAAAACCCCGAAATCTCCTGCCTTTCGAACGTTCTTTCACGCATTGACGCCATCAGGCGCAACGCCACCCCCTCTGAACCCCAGTCATCCCGCCCCCCAGTTCAGATGCTGCCCCCCATCCAGCGCCACCATCTGCCCCGTCATGGACGGCAGACGCAGCATCATCAACACCACCTCCGCAACCTCCTCCACCGACGCCCCCCGCCGCAACGGCGTCTTCCCACACATCGCATCGAACTGCGCCCGGCTCTGCCCCGGACTCGGCAGAACCGGCCCCGGCCCGATCGCATTCACGCGGATACGCGGCGCCAGAGCCAACGCCATCGTCCGCGTCACCGTCCACAACGCGGATTTCGAAACCGTATAACTGACGAAATGCGGCGTCAGATTCCAGACCCGCTGGTCCAGCAGATTCACCACGACCCCATGCGCCTCCTGCGGCAAAACCGCCGCAAAACGCTGCATCAACACGAACGGCGCCCGCAGATTCGGCTCCAGATGCCCATCCCAGCTCTCGCGGGTCATATCCCCAACCTCATCCCGCTCGAAAACCGAAGCATTATTGACCAACACCCCCACCGGCCCCAACGCCGCCACAGCCGCATCAAACACCCCCTCCACCTCTGCCTCCCGCGCCAGATTCCCCCGCACCACACACCCATGCCCCCCAATCCGCGCCAGTAACGCCTCCGCCTCCCCGACGGACTCCCGGCAATGGATCGCCACCGCAAACCCCTGCCCCGCCAGCGCCTCCACAATCCCCGCCCCGATCCGCCGCGCCCCACCCGTCACCAGCGCCACACGCGGAATATCCGCCCCAATCTCCATCACGCCAGCTCCATCACGCCGGCCGCCGCGCCGTCAGCGCCGCCGCCAAAGTCCCGTCATCCAGAACATCCAGCGCCCCACCCATCGGCACGCCATGCCCCACCCGCGTCACCACAACCCCCAGCCCCGCCAGCCGCTCCTGCAACCAGTGAGAGGTCGTCGCCCCCTCCACCGTCGCCCCCAACGCCAGAATCACCTCCCGCACCCCCCCAGCCTCGATCCGCCCGAACAGCCCCGCCGTATTCAGATCATCCGGCCCAACCCCACCCAGAGCCGAAAGCGTCCCCCCCAGAACCTGATACACACCACGATGAATCATCGCCCGCTCCAGCGCCCACAAATCCCCCACGCTCTCCACAACACACACAACCCCATGATCCCGCGCCCCATCCGCGCAGATCGAACACGGGTCGGTGCTGTCCAGCGTCCCGCAGCTCGAACAGGTCCGAACGCTCTTCGCCGCCGCCTCCATCGCCTGCGCCAGCGGCATCAGCTTCCCCTCGGGCTGGCGCAACAGGCTCAACGCCGCCCGACGCGCCGACCGGGGGCCAAGCCCCGGCAGACGCGCAAGCAACTGGATCAGACGCTCGACATCACCACCACCCAGACCCGCCACAAACGCACCCGCCTCAGAACGGCAATTTCAGGCCAGCCGGCAGGTCCAGCCCGCCCGTCACCTTCCGCATCTCGGCGGAAGACGCCTCCTCAGCCTTCCCGCGCGCATCCGAAAACGCCGCCATCACCAGATCCTGAACCATCTCGGCCTCGTTCGGGTCCAGCAACTTCGGATCGATCCGAATCCCCTGCATGTCCCCCTTGCCGTTCAGCGTCACCGAAACCAGCCCCGCCCCGGCGCTCCCCTCGACCGTCAACGCCGCCAGCGTGGACTGAACCTCCTCCATCCGCGCCTGCATCTGGGACGCCTGCTTCATCAAACCGGCAAGATTCTTCATACTATACGCTCCTCAATCATCGGTCGGCATGTCATCCGCGTCCAGAAAATCGGCATCCAGAGGCGCGAATTCCAGATCGGGAACCTCATTTTCCCCACCCAGAGTTTCGACAGGAGCCAGTTCCTCGGGCGGAAGCCCATATTCGTCAAGACTATGATCGCGAACCTCGCCCACAATCGCCGTCGGAAACGCCGCCAGAATCGCCTGCACCAGAGGGTGACGGTCCGCCTCCCGCCGGTGCAACTCCACGATCTCCGCCCCCTGCTCATCCAGCGTCGGCTCCCCCTCGGCACCGGATGCAATGATCCGCCAGGGCTCCCCCGTCCGCTCCCGTAGCAACGTCTCAAGCTGCCGGTCCATGCGCGGCGGCAACCCACGCTCGAACCGAACCTCGATCTCAAGCGGCGCAAACCGCACCAGATGCGCCGCATTCCGCAACTGCCCATGCAGCGTCGCCGCCCGGCTCTGCGCCACAAACGCCACCACCTCCCGCCAGGAGCGCAACGCCGGACCCTCAGGCTGAAGCTCAGGCTCCACGGCCCCCACCGGCACCGCATCCGTCAAGGCCCCACCATTGGCCACCAGACGCAATTCCGCACGCGGCCCGCCGGACGGCACATCCCGCCCCACCTCCCCACGCGCATAAGCCGCCTGCACCAGCCCGGACCCGCCACCCGCCGGCCTGCCACCACCGCTACCCCCACCGGAAGGCACCGGCCCCTCGCCCTTCTCCAGCCGCCGGATCACCTCATCGGGCGTCGGCATCTCCGCCACATAACACAGCCGCAGCAACACCATCTCCGCCGCCATCCGACGGTCCGGCGCAGCCTCGACCTCCGCAACCCCCTTCAGCAACATCTGCCAGCCGCGAGACAACACCGCCACCGAAAGCCGGTCCGCGAACCCCGCCCCCCGCGCCCGCTCCGCCTCCGGCAACTCCCCGCTGTCCCGCAACCCCGGCACGGATTTCAACCGGGACACCAGATGCACCAGTTCCAGCAGATCCGTCAGCATCGCCCCCAGATCAGCCCCATGCGCATAGGCCTGATCCGTAATCTCCAGAACACGATCCGGCCTCCCCGCCATCACCGCATCCAGCAAATCGAACACCAGCTCCCGGTCCGCCAGCCCCAGCATCGCCGAAATCGCAGGCGCCTCAACCCGCGATTCCGCCCCCCCTTCCGCAACCCCCTGGGCAATCGCCTGATCCAGCAGGGACAACCCATCCCGCACCGACCCATCCGCCGCCCGCGCAATCAACGACACCGCCTCGGACGAAAACGCCACCCCCTCCCGCTCCGCAATCCCCTCGAAATGCGCCGCCAGAACCGCCTGCGGCACCCGCCGCAGATCGAAACGCTGGCAACGGGACAAAACCGTCACCGGAACCTTCCGCAATTCCGTGGTCGCAAACACGAACGTCACCTGCGAAGGCGGCTCCTCCAGCGTCTTCAGCAACGCATTGAACGCATTGCGTGACAGCATATGGACCTCATCAATGATGAAGACCTTCATCCGCGCCTGCATCGGCCGGAACCGCGTCGCCTCGATGATCTCCCGAACATCGTCCACACCGGTCCGGGACGCAGCATCCATCTCCAGAACATCCGGATGCCGGTCCGCCAGAATCGCCGTGCAGTTCGCACACACTCCGCACGGATCGGCCGTCGGCCCACCCGCCCCATCCGGCCCCACGCAGTTCAACGCCCGCGCAATGATCCGCGCCGTCGTCGTCTTCCCCACCCCACGCACGCCCGTCAGCATGAACGCATGCGCCACGCGCCCCAGCGCAAATGCCCGGCGCAAAATCCGCACCGTCGATTCCTGCCCGATCATGTCCTCGAAACGCTGCGGCCGATACTTCCGCGCCAGCACTCGATACGGCGTCTTCGGCCCCTCCACCACGGCAGGCGCAGCACCAGCAGGGGCCGCAGACGGCATCATATTGCCAAACATCCCGCCCCCCTCGGGCGCAGGCAGGGGAATGTCGTGTTCGGTCTCGGAATGCGAGGAATCGCTCATGCCCGCAAAATGCGCAGGATCACCCGCCCCTCACAAGAGACGAAATGACCTCACGCCGCCAGATCGTCCAGCAACCCCACATTCGCCCGCACCGACATCGCCTGCCGATACGCCTCAACCTCCGGCGGAAACACGATTCCGCGAATGATCGACAGACTCCGCAGCACTGGAAACAGATGAATATCATCCACCGACAAGACCCCGTTCACCGCCTCGGCGGACCGGACCATCCCCGCCAGTTCCCGCAGCAGCCCATTGATCTCTTCCAGAAAAACAGCCCCGTCCTTCAGGATCTCCCCGAACGGATGCGCCGCATTCTCCTTGTTGCGAATGAAATACGCCCGTGCCGCCGTCGTCGCGAACTCCGGCAACGGCGCCGCTGCCGCGCGCGGTAGAAACAGCCGATATAAAGGCGCCCCGATCTTCCCAAGCCACGCCGAAACCGCCGGATTCGTCGGCCCCGTCAGAACCGGCTCCCCCTCCCCCTCGATCCGCGCCACGATATCCATGCTCTCCCCAAGATAGCGCCCCTCCTCCTCCAGAATCGGCACCATCTTCTTCCCCACCATCCGGACCGGCCCTGCCTCGTCATCATTCAACAGAACCACCAGTTCGATCGGAATCCGCTTCAATCCGAAAATCATCCGCGCCTTCACGCAGAACGGGCAGTGATCATAAATATACAGTCTGCGGGTCATGGCGATTCTTCCTGAGGATGAGGCGTTTCACGGGGCTCTGCCCCGCCCCCCCGGAACAGGACTTGTCCCCTTTACCCCGATTCGTCAGGGCAACGCCCGCAGGCCGTCATCGGTTCAGCCGGTAGCCGCATCGAATTTTCAAGAAAAGGTAGGAAGCCGGATCTACGACCCGAGCAAATCTCACGGTGGCTGCTTCCTTCCGGACCTGACCAGGTTGGCAAGGCACCCGTCCGCAGCCGACTTCCCGCGCGCCTCATAACACGAACCATAGGGGCTGACACAAGACCCTATCCGCAGGAACATACCCCCATGACGCAAAATCCCTCCCCCAACCTCCACCCCCACACCTACGCAGGCAGCACGCACGACCGCGCCGCCCACCTCCGCACCAATCCCGCATGGCTCGAACATGCCCTGCAAACCTCCACGACCCGCTTCCTCCCCCTCTGGCAGGACCAGCACCTCCTCACCCCCACCGAAGCCACCCTCCTCCCTCGAACATCTCTGCCCGCCGATCCAGCAACCCTCCCCCACATCTTCCTCGGCCTCAGAAACGACACTCCCCTTTTCGCCGTCGATCTCTCCTCCTGCCCCGAATCCACCCTCCCCGGCCCCTTCACTCCCATCCGCCCCGTCGCCGCCACCCTCCCCGCGCCCGATGCCGCCCTCATCGCCCAGGCCCGGACCCTCCTCGCCTGGCAAAACGCCAACCGCTTCTGCGGCCGATGCGGCGCCCCCATGCAACCCGACGAAGGCGGCAACCGCCTCCGCTGCACCGCACACGAAACCCACGTCCTGTTCCCCCAGATCTCCCCCGTCGTCATCATGCTCGTCACGGACGGCCCCCGCCTCCTCCTCGCCCGAGGCACCCGCTTCGCACAGGACCGCCGCATCTTCAGCGCCCTTGCCGGGTTCGTCGAAGCCGGAGAAAGCGCCGAAGAAGCCGTCGCCCGCGAAATCCGCGAGGAAGTCGGCATCGAAATAGAACACATCCAATACCACTCCTCCCAACCCTGGCCCTACCCCGCCAACCTCATGCTCGCCTTCACCGCCCAGGCCCGCACCACAACCCTCACCCTGGACCCCACCGAAATCGCCGAAGCCCACTGGTTCACGAAATCAGAAATCCAAAGCAAAACCCAAAACAATTTCGAAATCCCCGGCCCCGCCGCCATCGCCCACGACATGATCCAGAACTGGCTCGACACACCTCTCCATTCAGCCAAGTCATAATGAGCGGCCAGAATCGGAAAACCAATCCGCAGCTCTCGCCCCCGGCACCCACAGTAACAGCAGGCCATGTACTACGCCGGAAACATGAGCCCGGAGATCTCAGAGCCCAGAAACAGCCTTGGTCACAAAATCACGATAGGAACGTAAAGAACGGCCCAGAGCTTCAGCCCAGATCACAGCAATATCCGAACCCGTCAGCGTATCAGGCCCGATAAGCGTGATCGTATCGATCGGCAATATCCTGCGTATCAACCATGGCAAGCCCCTTGCCACCAATCAGCATTGGGTAGGCACCATATCTGGACACACTATCTCACCAATGGAACACCTCGACCTGCCCGCCCTATCTGACTTCAATCTGGTTGCCCGCCATGGCGGCTTTAGGCGCGCCGCTCGCGCTTCTGGACGCCCAGAAGCCACATTGTCCCGTCGCATCGCAGAGCTAGAGGCAAACCTGAACCTCCGGCTTTTCGAACGCGGCGCTCACCTTCTGAAGCTTACGGAAGAAGGACGCCTGCTCTTCGAACGCACCCGCGTCCTGCTCAGGGAATTTAACGAAACCACGACCATACTTGTCTCAGGAGGAGGGCACCCGCACGGTCACATGAAAATCAGCGCGCCCCAGCTGTTTGCTCAAACCGCAATGGGCGAACTCGCTGCCGGATTCGCCCTGAAACACCCGGACACACGGCTGGAAATTATAATGACAGACCGAAATGTCGATGTGGCCGAGGAAGAATATGACTTTGGTCATCCGGGTGAATCCTTCACCGGACGAAAGTCTCGTCGGCAAGGTCTTTCTCCGCGATCGACTCGTTGTAGTCGCAAACCCGACATTCGCGCGCCCAATGGACAATACGGCCGTTCCAGCCATCATGCGTGGCCCAACAGACCGAACAACCGTCTGAACCGTTCTCGCACCTACCGGGCAACATCATTTCTCGCTCGCTCCAGTGCTGCGCCTCCCGTCGCTCATAATGATACGCGATGCTGCAAGGGTAGGTATCGGAATTGGCCGTCTGCCACTCTCACTGGCGCAGCAGGATTTAAAGGCAGGCGGCCTGACAAGTTGGGGAGATGTCGAAGCCTCAGACATCGCATTGTGGACGCTCTATCCGTCACGCCGCTTGCTGAATGCGCGGGTCTCTGCATTTCTTAACCATCTGAAAGAAGCCTGCCCGCAGGGCACACCCGACAAATTGTCAGCCCATATCCATCTGTAATCAGACCGATGAAAAACCTTTTCTGACAAAGCATTTTCTGTATTTCAACATTTCATGAACCTTCTCCCCCCACCCCAAATCCACACTCACACCCACCCCAGCAACCTCACAAACCGCCCGCACCGAAAGCGCATTCACCAGAAACATCCCCTCCGCCCCCTGCAAATCCGCCACCGTCAACACCCCCTCGCGGCACAATCCCGCCTCGATCAACACCCCCCCCCCCATCCCCGGTAACGCTCCATCCTCCACACGCGGCGTCAACACCTCCCCCCCCAGAACCGCCACCACAGCCGCCGCCGTACTCTCCACCACCCGCCCGGCGGAATTCACCAGCAACGCATCATCCCACCCCATCCGCCGTGCCTCGATCCGAGCCAAAACATAAGGCAGTGCATTCAAACTCTTGATCCGCGTCAACACGGATGCCTCCCGAACCTGCGACGCCACTCCCACCCGCGCTGGCGGCAAAGGCCCCGCCGCCACCGCCATCGTCAGCAACACCGTCGGCACCACCACCCCCGGCGGCGCAATCCCACGCGGCCCGCGCCCCCGCGTCACCGTCAACCGGACTGACCCCTCCACAACTCCCGTCGCCTCCCCCAACGCCCCGATCGCCGAAAGAACCTCCGCCTGATCCGGCACCGGCAAATCCAACACCCCCGCCCCCACCACCAGCCGCGCCCAATGCCGATCAAATAAAGGCACCTGCCCAGCCTGCACCCGCATCGTCTCGAAAATCCCGTCCCCCAACAAAAACCCCCGATCGTCCACCGCAATCGCCGCCTCCCGCTCCGGGACGATCCGACCATTCAGCCAGACAACCCCACTCACGGAACCGCCCCAAATAACGCCAGCAACGGCCCGATCTTCGCACACATCTCCGCATACTCCCGGTCCGCATCCGAATCCGCCGTAATTCCCCCCCCGGCCCCGATCTCAACCCGCCCCTCATCCACCGCAACACTCCGAATCACCACGGAAGAATCCATCGCCCCATTCACCCCGATCCGAAATACACTCCCGCAATACGCTCCCCGCGCCGAAGCCTCCAGCCGGTCGATCACCTGCAACGCCCGATGCTTCGGCGCCCCCGTCACCGACCCCGGCGGCAACGTTGCCCGCAACAGATCCACCGCATCCAGCCCGTCAGACAACCGCCCCCGCACGCAGGACACCAGATGCTGCAAATGCCCGAACCGCTCCACCACACACAATTCCGGAACCGAAACAGACCCCAACGCCGCCACCCGCCCGATATCGTTCCGCATCAAATCCACAATCATGATGTTCTCGGCCCGCTCTTTCGGATCACACGCCAGCCGACAAGCCGTCACCGAAGCATCCTCCCCTGTCCGAACCGTCCCCTTGATCGGCCGCGACTCCACCGCCCCATCCGCCTCCAGCCGCAAGAACCGTTCTACCGAAGCACTCAACAAACAACTCTTCCCATCCAGCGCCAGATACGCCCGAAACGGGGCCTCAACCTGCGTCCGCAATGCCCGATACACCTCCATGCGCGACACCCCATCCGGCAACATCGCCCGATACCGCGTCGTCAGATTGGCCTGAAAAATCTCCCCCGCCCGGATCGCCGCCACCGCAGCCCGTACTCCCGCCCGCCAACACGTCCCCTCCTGATCCGGCCGAAACACCAATCGCGGCACCTCCGGCACCGCCCCCTCCCCAATCGGAACCTCCTCCCCCCCGACCGACCACACCCGTCGCTCCAGCCGATCGAACACCAGCGCCCGCTCATAAAACCCGGCCGCCAGCTCCGGCCACGTCTCGTCATGCCGCGTGCGAACCCCCTCCAGCGCCAGCCCGGCCCCATACCCCGCAACCCCGATCACCCCGCCATAAAATGGCAACGCCCCCTCGCCCGAACGCCCAGCAAGGCAGATCGCCCGCAACGCCTCCCAAGCCCCAAGCCCAACCCGCCGCCCATCCAGCCAGACCTCTCCACCCCGCACCACCAACGTCCGGGACGGCGCCCGGCATAAAATCGTCCACCGTGCCCGCCCGCAAGCCGGATCACCCCCACTATCAAGCGCGGCAACCCAAGGGTCATCCCCCCAGGCCGCAAGCACCCGATCCGGATCACACCACCCCCACTCCTCCACCTGCAACGCGGGGAAAAGATCAGTCCCCACGCGCCTCCCCACCCGGATGACGATGATCCACCCCGCCATAAAACAACCCGGTCCGCGCTGCACTCAGGCTAGGCCCACCCGCCAGGACCCCCTCGGCCACCCCCCACCATTTCCGCGTCACGATCTGATACCCCTCCTGGTTCAGGGCCGTTTCCACATCCCGGCTGATCGCCCCCTGCTCCACCTCCGCAGCCTCCGGCATCCACTGCTCATGAATACGCGGCAGATCGACGGCCTGCTGAATGTCCAGCCCATAATCCACTACCCCCAGAATGGCAGACAGCGTGATCGTCGGAATGCGCGATCCCCCCGGGCTGCCAATCACCATCACAGGCTTGCCATCGCGGGACAAAATTGTGGGAGACATGGAGGAAAGCGGCGTCTTCCCCGGCGCAATCGCATTCGCATCGGAGCCCACAATCCCGAACATGTTCGGAGAACCCGGCTTGGACGAGAAATCATCCATCTCGTCATTCATCCAGATGCCCGTATGCCCCGCCATCCTGCCGGACCCGAACCAGCCATTCAGTGTATAGGTCACGGAAACCGCAGCCCCATGATCGTCCATGATCGAATACTGCGTCGTCTCATGCTTCTCATGATCGTCCGCCGCCACCGGCTTCTCCGGCCCCGGCAACGCCTGCCCCGGCACCAGACGATCGGACGCAACCGCATGATCCCTCGGCAACCCCGCCAGAACAGCCCGCGCATAGGCCGGGTCCGTCAGATGCGCGACCGGATTGTTAACGAACGCCGGATCCCCCAGATCCTGCCGGTCCGAATAGGTATGCCGCATCGCCTCGATTTCCTGCTGCACGGCCCCAACCGTATGCAGCCCGAGCGCATGCATGTCATCGCCCGACAGAATATTCAGAATTTCGCACAGCGCCACACCACCCGCACTCGGCGGCGGCGCCGTTTCTACCTGAAAACCACGATACTGACAGGTGATCGGCTGCAAGACCCGCGTATGATACGCCGTAAAATCGGCAGGCTGCAAAATCCCGCCACCAGCCCGACTCGTCCGCACGATCTCCCTCGCAATCGCCCCCTTGTAGAACGCCTGCGGTCCATCCTTCGCAATCGATGCCAGCGAACGCGCCAGATCCGTCTGAACCAGCCGGTCCCCCAACTGAAGCGGGGAACCATCCGGCCTCAGATACATGACCTTCGCATAAGGATCCTGCCGAAACGTCTCAAGGCCCCGGTTCAGCAGGTCGATATCTCCCTGCTCCAGCACGAACCCATCCCGCGCCAGCGCAATCGCCGGCGCCATCACCTGCGCCCGGGTCAGACGCCCCCATTTCTTCTGGATCATGTCCAGCCCGGCCACCGTCCCCGGCACCGCAACCGCCTTCCACCCCTTGGTGGACATGCCGGGAACCACATTCCCCTGCGCATCCTGATACATCGCCTTCGTCGCCGCCAAAGGCGCATGTTCCCGAAAATCGATGAAAATCGTCTCATGCCCCGGCACATGCAGCGTCATGAAACCACCGCCACCGATATTCCCCGCCGCCGGATACACCACCGCCAGCGCATATCCCACCGCCACAGCCGCATCGATCGCATTACCGCCCTGCGCCATGATCCGCGCGCCCGCATCCGTCGCCAGATGCTGCGCCGAAACCACCATCCCATGCCGCGCCTCAACCGGCGGCGTCGCCTGAATATGAGAATCAGGGCCGAATGCCAGCGGATCGACAGCAGGAGCCGCAACGGCAGAAGAAACACTCGCCAGCAACGCAGCGGCGGAAGTCAGAGAATAACGCAACGGAAAAACCTCGGCGCAACAGAATCAGACAACACACTCATAAGGCTTATGCAACCCGGCGGGAGACAGCGTGAAAATCTCACACCCCTCCTCCGTCACCCCCACCATATGCTCGAATTGCGCGGAAAGAGACCGGTCGCGCGTCACCGCCGTCCAGTCATCATCCAGAACCTTCACATCCGGGCGCCCGATATTCAGCATCGGCTCGATCGTGAACACCATGCCAGCCCGCAGCGTCAGACCATGCCCACGCCGCCCGTAATGCAGAACACTCGGCGCCGCATGAAACGTCCGCCCGATCCCGTGCCCGCAGAAATCCCGCACCACGGACAGACGATGCCCCTCCGCGAAGCTCTGGATCGCATGGCCGATATCCCCCAGCGTATTTCCCGGCTTCACTTCCCGAATCCCGATCATCAGGGACTCATACGTCACATCCATCAGGTTGACGGCCTTCCGCGGCGGCTTCCCCACCGCATACATCCGCGAAGAATCGCCATACCAGCCATCCAGAATCGAGGTCACGTCGATATTGACGATATCCCCGTCCACCAGCTTCCGCTCGCCCGGAATCCCGTGGCAGACGACATGATTGATCGAAATGCAGCAGGATTTCGGATAACCGCGATAATTCAGGGGCGCCGGAACAGCATTATGCGCCAGCGTATAGTCATGAATGATCCGGTCCAGCTCGCCCGTTGTCACACCCACACGCACATGCTCGGCAATCATGTCCAGCGTCGAGGCAGCAAGCCGTCCTGCCGCTCTCAGCCCGGCAAAATCAACCGCATCATGCAACACAACTCCACGCTCGCCGCCATCGCCATCCATCACACACGCTCTCCCGGTTCTCGATCCGCCTGAAACATGCGCTCACAGTACCATGATCGCAAGCACACCGCACCCGCCCAACCGGAAGTCCGGGCAATTTCCCTCAGGCGTGCGCATGTTTCCGCTTGTGATGCACAGCTCCCCGGCCCGCACTCACCGTCCGAACGCTCGCCGTCGTCACGACCGCATGGCCATGATGCCGCAACGCATAACGGCGCGGCCCGGATGGCGCTTCCGCCACCTCCATCGGCCCACCGGAAAGCCAGCGGGAAGACGCGCTCGCCAGCATGTAATGATGCCGCATCGGCAACCGCGCCCGCGCAATCAGCATCGGATGCTCCGGCGGCGCCACCCCCTCGGCCGTAAATCCACGATCCAGCAACGCCGTCATGGTCACACTTCGCTGTGCATTCGAAGGCGAACCCAGAACAACCCCGATCAACCGCACATTGCTGCGAACAGCAGACGATACGAGATTATGACCCGCCAGATCGGTGTAGCCCGTCTTCAGCCCATCCGCCCCCTCATAGATCTTCAGCATCGGATCATGATTCATCACCCACTGGCGATGAAACATGAACATCGGCACCGAGAAATAATGATAATCCTCGGGGTAATCCTGAATCAGGCTCCGCGTCAGCGTCGCCAGATCACGCGCTGTCGTCACCTGCTCAGGGTCCGGCAGGCCGGACGCATTGCGGAACGTTGTATTGCTCATGCCCAGCGCCCGCGCCTGCGCCGTCATGATGTTGGCGAACCGGACCTCGTCTCCCCCACCCAGCAACTCACCCAGCGCACAGGCCGCATCATTGGCCGATTTAGTCACCAGCCCCAGGATCGCCTGCTGAACCGTGATCACCGTCCCCGGAACCAGCCCCAGCTTGGACGGCTGCATCGTCGAGGCATGGATCGAAACCGGCACCGTCTGGTCCAGCGAAATCTGCCCCGCCTTCAACGCCTTGAACGTCAGATACAACGTCATCAGCTTCGTCAGCGACGCCGGATAGCGTTGCAGATCAGGGTCAGCCTGGGACAGTACCGCCCCCGTATTCGCATCCATCACAAAACTGCTGACATGCCCCACATACTGGGCATGGGCAGGGCGCACCCCCGCCACACAGGCAACAGCCGCCATCGCGGCACAGGACAGTGTATAACGCATGGCCGGTCGCTTGTCGGAGGAAACGGGAAACGCTGAACACAGGGAACCAGGCTCATTCGGCGGCGTCATCGCACCAAAGACTTTCAAGCGAGTTTTCACCGCAGACCCCGAATTCCGTTCTATCGCAGGATGATACGCAAATCCCGCGCGTCCCGTCCAGATGAATTGCCGCCGGACCCCACAATTCCCGCGCATCTTCAAAGACCTGCCTCCGCCAGATATCGAAGGGCTTTCAACGGAACCGCCCAATCCCATATAGTCACACCATGTTCGCATCACCGTCCTCCTCACTCCCTTCCATCACGCCCGACGCCGTCCAGACGTCGGACACACTCCTCATGGCGCAAACGCCGGACAGGCAGGACGGAAACGGCCAGGATGACGGCACCGATGATGATCAGCACACCAACGTCGTCGTCCGGGTCCGCCCCAAGACCCGCAAGCCGTCGATGTATAAGGTGCTAATGCTTAACGATGATTATACGCCGATGGAATTCGTCGTGCATGTGCTGGAAAGATTCTTCAGCAAGACGCGCGACGAAGCCACCACCATCATGCTCCACGTCCATAAGCGCGGCGTCGGCATCTGCGGCGTCTTCACCTATGAAGTCGCCGAAAGCAAGGTCACGCAGGTCATGGACCTCGCCCGCCAGAATCAGCATCCCCTCCAGTGCACCATCGAGAAAGCGTGAACGCAGGCTTTTCATGCCTCTTGGCGGAAAATCATGCCGTCCCCATGTTTCTTGCTGGCACTCCGTGTCCATGCGCGACAAGATGACAGAAGGCGCGTTAACCTCCCGTCAGTACAGTCGCGCGTAAAGATCCCTCCCGGCCCGGCCCGCCACCCCCGGCAGGCCGCAGCCTCCCAGACCAAAGGAGCGTTCAACCGATGTTGTCACGCACTCTCGAACAAACGCTCCACCGCGCCCTGACAATGGCAGGAGAGCGTCGCCATGAATACGCGACCCTCGAACACCTCCTGCTCGCCCTCACCGAAGACTCGGATTCCGTTACCGTCTTCAAGGCCTGCGGGATCGATCTGGACAAACTCCGCGCTGACCTGACCGACTTCCTGGATAAGGATCTCGCCGGCCTCGCGGCCGATCGCCCCAACGAGCCCAAACCCACCGCCGCCTTCCAGCGCGTCATCCAGCGCGCCGCGATCCACGTCCAGTCAACCGGGCGCGACGAAGTCACAGGCGCCAACGTCCTTGTCGCCCTGTTCGCCGAACGGGAAAGCCACGCCGTCTATTTCCTGCAACTTCAGGACATGACGCGACTCGACGCCGTCAACTTCATCTCCCACGGCATCGCCAAAGCCCCGGATCGCGCCCGCACCCGCCCCACGGCCGCCGCCAAGGAAACCTCGGAAGGCGAACGGGAAGAACGCGGCAACGGCAAGACGCAGAAAAATCAGGAGGCCCTCTCCACCTATTGCGTCAACCTCAACACTCGCGCTGAAGAAGGCAAGATCGACCCCCTGATCGGCCGGGACAACGAGATCGAACGCACGATCCAGATCCTCTGCCGCCGCACCAAGAACAATCCACTTTACGTGGGCGATCCCGGCGTGGGTAAAACCGCCATCGCCGAAGGTCTCGCCAAGCGTATCGTCGAGGGCGACGTGCCTGAAGTGCTGCTAAAATGCACGATCTACGCGCTCGACATGGGCTCTCTCCTCGCCGGCACCCGCTACCGGGGCGATTTCGAGGAACGCCTGAAAGCCGTCGTGACCGAGCTGGACGCAAACCCCGGCGGCATCCTGTTCATCGACGAGATTCACACCGTCATCGGTGCTGGCGCCACATCCGGCGGCGCGATGGACGCTTCCAACCTGCTCAAGCCGGCCCTCGCCGCCGGAACCCTCCGCTGCATCGGCTCCACCACTTACAAGGAATTCCGTCAGCATTTCGAGAAGGACCGCGCCCTCGTCCGCCGGTTCCAGAAAATCGACGTGCCGGAACCCACCGTGGAAGACACGATCAAGATCCTGCGCGGCCTGAAGGTGAACTACGAACGCCATCACAAGGTCCGCTACACTGAGGAAGCCCTGCGCGGCGCCGTCGAACTCGCGGCCAAATACATCCACGACCGCAAGCTGCCCGACAAGGCGATCGACGTGATCGACGAGGTCGGCGCCTCCCGCATGCTGATGCCCGAGAACAAGCGCCGCAAGACCGTCACGTTGAAAGACGTGGAAGACATCGTCGCCAAGATCGCACGCATCCCGCCCAAGAGCGTCTCGAACGACGATCGTGAAACCCTGCGTCACCTCTCGCGCGACCTGAAGAACATGGTCTACGGGCAGGACACCGCGATCGAGGCCCTCACCGCCGCGATCAAGCTGTCCCGCGCTGGCCTGCGGGACGCCGAAAAACCGATCGGCAACTACCTGTTCTCCGGGCCCACCGGCGTCGGCAAGACGGAAGTCGCCAAACAGCTCGCCTCCACCCTCGGGATCGAGCTGATCCGCTTCGACATGTCCGAATACATGGAGCGCCACTCGATCTCCCGTCTGATCGGCGCGCCTCCCGGCTATGTCGGCTTCGATCAGGGCGGCCTGCTGACCGACGCGATCGACCAGCACCCGCACGCCGTCCTGCTGCTGGACGAGATCGAAAAGGCCCATCCGGACCTCTACAACGTCCTGTTGCAGGTCATGGATCACGGCCGCCTGACGGACCATAACGGCAAGATCGTCGATTTCCGCAACGTGGTCCTCATCATGACCACAAACGCAGGCGCTGCCGATCTCAGCAAGGAAGCCGTGGGCTTCGGCCGCACCAGCCGCGCGGGCGAGGATGAAGACGCCATCAAGCGCCTCTTCACCCCCGAATTCCGCAACCGTCTGGACGCGATCATCCCCTTCGCCAACCTTACCCCGGATATCGTCGGGCGCGTGGTGGAAAAGTTCGTCCTGCAACTCGAAGCCCAACTGGCCGACCGTCACGTCACGATCGAAATCTCCTCCGCCGCCAAGGAATGGCTCGCGGAACGCGGCTACGATCGCCTCTACGGTGCAAGGCCACTCGGCCGCGTCATTCAGGAAACCATCAAGAAACCGCTGGCGGAAGAACTGCTCTTCGGTCGCCTTGCCCGTGGCGGCGCGGTCAAGATCGGCCTCAAGAACGACGCCCTTGATTTCGAATTCATCGAAACCACCCCTCCCTCGACCGATGGCGGTAGCGACGAAGGCAGCGGTGAACGCCGCTCCGAAACAGCCAGCTAAAAGAAAGGTCCGGGAGCAATCCCGGGCCTTTCCATATACAGGGCCAAATTCCCTACTGATACTTGGTTCCGTTCACCACCACATATCCCGGCACGGACCAACTCCGTCCCACCCCATGATGCGTCCAGTCGATCCCCTGACTATGCGGATTGTCATAATAATATCGCCCAACCACATCCACACCATCCCCCGTCTTTACCCAGGGCCATTGCGGCGCGTCCATCTCGTCCAGATCGGACACGATCTTCACCCAGACGTTCTTCCCGACGTTCACCATGAAATACCCATGGTTCCCACTGCGCGTATGCCGCGCCCTGTTCACCCGGGTCACCGTCCCGCAAACATGCTCCGGCAGATCGGCTCCACCATTGCCAGCCTGAAACTGGTGCCGATCCGCCAGAAACCGCGCATCGTCGCAGGTCGCTGGAGCAACTACATCCTGCGCAAACGCCGTGCCTGCCCCAAGCACGCCACCAATAACGCCCGCAAGCGCCGCCACACGAAATACCGCCATAAATCGCCCTCGGACCAATATCAGGATTTTTTCAGGCTGCCTGGCTTATGCGCCGCCTTGGCACCTGTTTTCCCACTCTTTACCACCACCCGGGGATCATCGCTGGAAGCCTTGACCTCATTACGCTTGATCTTGACCGGCTTTGTCGCAACGCGCTCAACCGTGCCGGACGTCTCCCCCTGAGGCGTCTTCCAGCGAACCTCATCGCCCTTCTTGTACTGCGCCATAATCCGGATCCTTGCCAGAGACAGACACTGGCAACGTCCGCATACCCACGCAGTTCACGTCGGCAGAAGCAATAATGGGAAATACGGGAATGGTGCTGCTGGACAGGATTGAACTGTCGACCTCTCCCTTACCAAGGGAGTGCTCTACCACTGAGCTACAGCAGCAGCGAGGGGGCTTCTAACTTCTCGGCGCGCACGCCGCAACCCCCTGCCTGCGTTTCAACGCAAAAATCAGTCGTCGCGGTGAATCTTCTCCATGCGCTCATGGCGCTCCTGCGCCTCGATCGACATCGTCGCGATCGGCCGCGCTTCCAGGCGCTTCAGCCCGATCGGCTCCCCCGTCTCCTCGCAATAGCCATATGTCCCGGCCTCGACCCGCTGAAGCGCCATGTTGATCTTTGTGATCAGCTTCCGCGCCCGGTCCCGCGTCCGCAGCTCCAGCGCCCGATCGGTCTCCACGCTGGCCCGGTCCGTAATGTCCGCCTCATGAATGCCGCCTTCCGAAAGGCTGGCCAGCGTTCCATCCGCCTCCTTCAGCAGGTCCGCACGCCACCGCAGAAGCTTCTGCCGGAAATACTCGACCTGAAGCGTATTCATGAACTCTTCAGTGTCGGATGGGCGGTAATCGGGGGGAAGCGTGATCATGCACATCCATCCTTGACGGCGCCACCACCAATCGGCCCGGGCGCATATACCCTGTTATGGCCCTTCGAAAGAGCGGCCATTTCGGGGCGGCTTATACGCACCGAAACGCAGAACGCCAAGCCTTTCCGTCAGGGCGGTCGTCCCACACGGGAAATTTTCAAACCGAACCGAATATTTATCCCGGATATTAAGAATTTATTTAGCACTCACACCGGATACTGCCCCTGAACAGAATTCATGAACGGCCAGATCCATCCAATGCCCCATCCCATCCGCCCGGCCCCCTTGCGACGGTGCCTCTCCACCGTCATGGCGCTCGTCCTGGCCGTGGCGCTCATCCTGCCACACCCGGCTCAGGCAGGCATGGTCCGCATCAAGGACATCACGGAAACAGAAGGCGTACGCGCCAATCAACTCATCGGATACGGCCTCGTCGTCGGCCTCAACGGCACCGGAGACCGCCTGACCAACTCCCTCTTCACCCGCGAAACCCTCATCTCCATGCTCAACCGCCTCGGCGTGAACATCCGAAACGAGGAAACCCAACTCCAGACGCACGACGTCGCCGCCGTCATGGTCACGGCCGATCTTCCCGCCTTCGCGCACGGCGGCAACCGGATCGACGTCACCGTCTCCGCCGCCGGCGACTCCTCCTCCCTCCTCGGCGGAACCCTTCTCGTCACCCCCCTGATGGCCGCCGATGGCGAAGTCTATGCCGTCGCCCAGGGCTCCCTCGCCGCAAACGCCTTCTCCACGCGCGGCGCCGCCGCCTCCATCACCCGCAACGTTCCCACCACAGCCCATATCGCCAACGGCGCCATCGTCGAACGCGAAATCCCCTTCGATCTCGGCGCGCGCACCCACCTCCGCATGAGCCTCCGCAACCCGGACCTTACAACCGCCAGCCGCATCGCCACCGTCATCGGTCAGGCCATCGGCCCCATCGCCCGCGTAGAAGACCCGCGCACCATCATGCTGGACCTCGCCGGCCAGGACGCCGTCACAACCCTCTCCCGTATCGGAGACCTGATGGTGGAGCCGGATTTCCCCGCCAAGGTCGTCATTGACGAAGCCAGCGGCACAATCATCATGGGCGCGGATGTCCGCATCAGCACCGTCGCCGTCGCACAGGGCAACCTCACCGTGCAGGTCACGGAAACCCCACAGGTCTCCCAACCCGGCCCTTTCAGCAACGGCCAGACCGCCGTGGTCCCCCGTACGGACATCAACGTCGATACGGACAACAGGAAACGCCTCGCCATCATGCGCAACGGCGCCACCCTGCGCGATCTGGTCAGCGGCCTGAATGCCCTCGGCGTCGGCCCACGGGACATGATCAGCATCCTGCAAACCATCAAGGCCGACGGCGCCCTTCAAGCCGATCTGGAGACCCGCTGATGAACGTCACCAGCACCCCCCTCACACCCACGCCACAACTCCAGGCAAAAATCTGGAAAGCCGCCTCGGATTTCGAAGCCATGACCATCAGCCAGATGATCCAGCCCATGTTCCAGACGGTCGATACCTCGAAAGACATGTTCGGAGGCGGCACGGGCGAGGAGCAACTCAAACCCATGCTCGTCAACGAAATGGCCAAACAGATGGAATCCGCAGGCGGCATCGGCCTGAAAGACGCCCTCTACCGCCAGATGCTCACCTTGCAGGAAAACGCGAAATGACAACCGTCCTGACCGACGCCGCCCAATGCCTGATCGACATCCTGGAGACGGAAAACACCGCGATCGACAACAACGCCATCGCAAACGCCATCGCCCTCCTACCCGAAAAACGAGCCGCCGCGGACCGCCTCTCGGAACTCGTCAGAACATCCACCCCCCGCGAAATGCCTCACTCCACGCTTCACGCCGTGTTCAAACGGCTCGAAACCGTCTCACACGAAAACGCCCGCCTGCTGGAGTGCGCCATCACCGTCCAGACCAACATCGTGAAACTGCTGTTGGACGTTATTCAGGAACCGGAAGACCCGGTGGGATACACTCGCTCCGGGCGGCACCATCACGGTGCCAACACCGCACGATACCAGTCCCCGGCCCTCTCCATCACAACCGCTTGACGGTCAGATGTAATGCTCGGCAAGAGGCGCGAACCCGTTGAACCCGGTCGAACAATAGGAGGAAACATACGCCCCCGTCGCCAGAAGCTCGACCCGATCGCCACTCCGAAGCGCCGTCGGCAACATCGGCTTGCTCCGCTCATACATGATATCGACGCCATCGCAGCTCGGCCCCGCCAGAATGACCGGCCCAAGCTCGCCACCATCATGCGCGCTCCGGACCCGATACCGGATCGCCTCGCCCTCGGTCTCCGCCAACCCGCCGAAACGGCCAATATCCAGATAGACCCAGCGCGGCGCATCCTCCGCCCCGCCGCGCCGGCTCACCAGCACCACCTCGGACGAAACAACACCCGCCTCACCCACCAGATACCGCCCCGGCTCGATCAGCATCTGCGGCAGATCATTGCCGAAATGCTCCGTCATCGCACGCCCGATCGCATCGCCAAACCGATCGATCTCCGGCACGTCGCTGCTGTAACGCACAGGAAAACCACCGCCCAGATTGACCATCTTCAGATCGAGTCCTGCGCGGGACAGATCCGTGAACAGCATCGCGACCCTGGCAATCGCCGCCTCATACGCCGTCGTCTCAAGCTGCTGGCTACCGACATGGAAGGACAGGCCGAACGGCTCCAGCCCCATGCCCCGCGCCGCCAGCATCAGATCGTGCGCATGTTCCACCGTCGTGCCGAACTTACGGGACAGCGGCCACTCCGCCCCCTCATTTTCCACCACCAGCCGGCAAAACACCCGCGCACCCGGCGCATGTTCGGCAATCTTCTCCAATTCCTCGGCACTGTCGAACACGAAAAGGCGAATACCCTTCTCAAACGCCTCCCGAATGGAAGACACTTTCTTGACAGTATTGCCAAACGAAATCCGGTCCGGCGTCGCACCCGTCGCAAGGCACATGCGGATCTCGCCGATGGACGCCGCATCGAAGCACGACCCCAGCGCCGCGAGACGCTCCAGAATGGCCGAAGCCGGATTCGCCTTGACGGCATAATAGATGTTCGCAAGCGGCATCGCATGGCGAAGCGCATGAAACCGCGCCTCGACATGATCGACATCGACGACGAGGCAAGGTGTAGCCGGCTGCTGCTCGGCAAGATAACGGGCGATTTTGGGGGTCATGACACCCTATCCCTCGAAAGACTCGCGGGCTTCTCAGGCCTTAACACGAGATCGTTGCGAAACGGTCGAACGGACCGGCGACCAAGACTGGGCCTCCCCCTACGCATCAGCGAAGAAAAAGGTCCCGATTGCCAGAACGCTGGACGTCGTTGCGTAACCTACAGGGGCCAGTGGCACGTGCGTTTTTGCGTGCGGCGCATATGAGGCCAAACCGCACGGATCGCAACTGTTAAATCATGCCCGAACAATTTTTTTACAAACCCGATCGTGGCACATGCGCCACACCGTACCAACCGGAGATTGCGAAGAAAAATGCGATATGGGAACAACCCGACACTCTGATGCGTAATCGCGTGCATCTATAGTTGGATACCTGCGTATCCGGCACTGCCACCAGGAGAAATAAGTGCCCGTGCCTTCGAGCGAGCCAGCCCCCGCCCAAGACACTACCCCAGATACGCCCCCGGACACCGCGTGCGAAGTCGAACACGCTGCGCACGAAGAAGCACATCATCAACTCGGCCTCAAAGCGCCCGGCACCGGCGTCAGCACCCCCTTCTCCATGCCTTGGGGTGGCTGGAAGCTCGTCTTCCGCCAGACGATCAGCGAACTCGGAACCAGCCAGATCTCCCTGGCCGCCGCAGGCTGCGCCTTCTACGCCACCCTGTCGCTCTTCCCCGCCATCAGTACCCTGATCTCCCTCTACGGCCTCGCATTCGACCTGCAAACCGTCGAACCGCAGCTCGCCGTCCTGCGCAACCTCCTCCCCCCCGCCGCCTACACCCTCATCGGCGAACGCATCCACACCCTCATCTCCTCCCCCCACACCTCCCTCACCATCGGCCTGATCTTCTCCCTCACCGTCGCCCTCTGGTCCGCCTCCGCCAGCACGAAATCCATCCTCTCCGCGCTGAACATCGCCTACGACACCACGGAAGAACGCACCTTCCTGCGCTTCCAGGGCGTCGCACTCTTCACAACCCTCATGGCCGTCATCGGCGCAGGCCTCACCCTCGCCCTCATGGTGGCCCTCCCCGCCCTGATCGACTTCATCCAGACCCACTTCCTCGTCGATCGCTTCCCCCCTCCCTTCAACCTCCTTGCAGGCTGGGCCGTCCCCTTCATCATCCGTCTTGCAGCCCCGGCCCTCATGCTGCTCTTCGTTCTCGGCGCCGTCACCCTGCTTTACCGCTATGGTCCCAGCCGTAAACGCGCGCCTTGGCGCTGGACCCTGCCGGGATCGCTGATCGCAACCCTGCTCTGGGTCATTTCCTCAGTCGCTTTTTCCTGGTACGTCAGCCACTTCGCCAGCTACGGCGCCACGTACGGTCCCCTCGGCGCCGTCGCCGCCATCATGATGTGGTTCTTCGTCAGCGCCTACGTCGTCCTGCTCGGCGCCGAACTCAACGCCGGCCTCGAAAGCCGCATCAAAGGCCACATCCCGAAAATCCCGGACATGCAGAAATCGGCGGAACAACTCGAACACAGGCGCAAACACACGGCGCAGGCCGAAACCTGATTCCCGTCAGCGGCCCCGCGCCACCCCCACCCCGGATGCCGCCACCGCCTGCCCGCTGTCATCCTCCTCGGCCGCCTGCGCCACCTCCGCCGCATCCGCATCATGCGCCGAAAGCGCCTTCAGCGTCACATGCGCCGTCCCGCGTGACAGCATCCCGATCCGCGCTGCCGCAGCCTTCGAAAGGTCAATGATCCGGCTGTTGAACGGCCCCCGGTCATTCACCGTCACCACGACGGAACGCCCGGTATCCTCGGAACGCACCAGAACCTTCGTCCCCATCGGCAGGGTCGGATGCGCCGCCGTCAACGCCGTATCGTCGAACACTGCCCCGCTACCGGTCCGCCGCCCGTGAAAGCGCTTGCCATACCAGCTCGCCAGCCCATGCTGCGAAGCCGCTAGGGCAGAACGCCCCTCCGCCATCGTATGCTGCATCCGCAACGCCAGCGCATGCCGTACGGAAGCTGCCCAGCTCGTCCGGACTTCACCAGATCCATCGGCCCCGAACGCAGGCGATCCCGCCATCACACCCAGAACCAGAATATTCAGCGCCAAACAACGCCACGAAGAAGAACGCATTCCAGAAGACACGTGTCCGGTTCACCTCTGCTGTGCTGGCAATCTGGCGGGCTATCAAGTACGCAAGCCCCCTTCATACCTCAAAACGGACCGGAAATCTAATCCGCAACCCGTTAACACTTTCCAAATGACATTGGACACACCCTCATCAGGGCCATAATAAGGCGCAATTCCGCCGAATCGCGCCTTCATTCATCGGCCCCTTTAATCGTTCCCCCGAAAGTGCTACGGCCACGCCACCATGATCCGACCCCTGATCGCCGTGCTCAACGGCCCCAACCTCAACATGCTGGGACTGCGCCAGCCCGAGATCTACGGCCGCGCCACGCTGGACGACGTGGAACAGGTCTGCATCCAGGCCGCCGAACGGCTCGACGTCGCGATCGACTTCCGGCAGACCAACATCGAAGGCGAACTGGTCAGCTGGATCCAAGAATGCCGGGGCCGCGCGCGCGGCATCGTCATCAATCCCGCCGCCTATTCGCACACCTCCATCGCCCTGATGGACGCCCTTCTGGCCGTCGGCCTGCCAACGGTCGAGGTCCATATCTCCAATACCTTCCGCCGCGAATCCTTCCGCCACCACTCCTATGTGTCCCTCGCGGCCATCGGCGTCATGGCAGGCTTCGGCGTGCGCGGTTACGCGCTCGCACTTCAGGCAATCACCGATATCATCGAAGACGAGGACGAACGATGAGCCGCATGCTCGTGGACGCGGATGCCATCAGGGCATTGGCCGATATCCTGACTGAAACCGGTCTGACCGAAATCGAAATCGCGGAAAAGGACAGTCGAATCCGCGTCGCGCGCGACGCCCCTGCCGCCGTCCACGCCGTAGCGGCCCCGGCAGGCCCCGCGCCCGCCGCCCCGGCAGCTGCGGCACCGGCCACCCCCCCGGCCGATCCCGCCAAACATCCCGGTGCTGTCCCCAGCCCGATGGTCGGCATCGCCTACCTCACGCCCGATCCGTCCTCCCCCCCCTTCGCCACCGAAGGCCAGCCCGTCACCGCCGGGCAGACGATCCTGCTGATCGAAGCCATGAAAACCTTCAACCAGATCAAGGCCCCCCGCGCAGGAACCCTCACCCGCTTCCTCGTGGCCTCCGGCGATCCCGTCGAATTCGGTGAACCCCTGGCCATCATAGAGTGACCCAACCCGCGATGTTCTCGAAAATCCTGATCGCCAACCGTGGCGAGATCGCCCTGCGCATCCTCCGCGCCTGCCGCGAACTCGGCATCAAAACGGTCGCCGTGCATTCCACCGCCGATACGGACGCCATGCACGTGCGCCTGGCGGACGAAGCCGTCTGCATCGGCCCGCCCGTCTCACGGGATTCCTACCTGAACGTCGCGGCCATCCTCTCCGCCGCCACCATCACCGGAGCAGACGCCATCCACCCCGGCTACGGATTCCTCTCGGAAAACGCTGATTTCGCCGAAACGGTGGAAGCCCACGGTTTCACCTTCATCGGCCCGACCGCCTCCCATATCCGCATGATGGGCGACAAGATCACCGCCAAAACCACCATGCGGGAACTCGGCGTCCCTCTCGTCCCCGGCTCGGACGGTGCCCTCCCGGATCTCGCCACCGCCCGCGCCGTGGCCGATGAAGTCGGCTACCCCGTGCTCATCAAGGCAGCCGCGGGCGGCGGCGGTCGCGGCATGAAGGTCGCGCCGGACGCCGCCTCCCTGGAGGAAGCCTGGAGCGTCGCCCGGACCGAAGCCCGCGCCGCCTTCGGCAACGACGAGGTCTATCTCGAAAAATACCTCGACAAGCCACGCCACATCGAACTCCAGATCCTGGCGGACACCCACGGCAACGTCGTCCATCTCGGCGAGCGTGACTGCTCCCTCCAGCGCCGCCACCAGAAACTGCTCGAGGAAGCCGGCTCCCCCGCCCTCAGCGCGGAAGAACGGGACGCCATCGGCGCCACCGCCACCACAGCCCTCGCCAAAATGGGCTACCGCAACGCCGGCACGCTGGAGTTTCTGTATCAGGACGGCCAGTTCTGCTTCATCGAGATGAACACCCGCCTCCAGGTCGAACATCCCGTCACCGAGATGGTCTGCAACATCGACCTCGTGCGCGAACAGATCCGCATCGCCGCCGGCCAGCCCCTCGGCTACGAACAGCAGGACATCCAGTTCAGCGGCCACGCCATCGAATGCCGCATCAACGCGGAAGACCCGGAAACCTTCGTCCCCAACCCGGGCAAGATCACCGTCTTCCACCCCCCCGGCGGCCTCGGCGTCCGCATCGACAGCGCCATCTACGCCGGATACCGCGTCCCTCCGTATTACGACAGCATGATCGCCAAGCTGATCGTCCACGCCCCTACCCGCGCCGAAGCCATCGCCAGAATGCAGCGCGCGCTGGATGAATGCGTCGTGGAAGGCGTCAAGACCGTCATTCCGCTGCACCGGAAAATCCTCGCCAACCCACAGTTCCAGAAGGGCGATTATACCATCCACTGGTTGGAAAAATTCGTCGCTTCTCTCGCCTGACCAGAAAGGGGGCTTTGCCCCCTTGGACCCCCACAAAAGGGCAGTCGCCCTTTTGAAACCCGTCACTTAAAAAAATCGGTGTGAAGGGGACAATTACCCTTCCAAGGCGTGGGGCAGCGCCCCACATCACCCCCCCGCGAACTGCTCCGCGATAATCCGCTCCGAAAGCCCATGATCCGGATCGCACAGCAGAACCGTGCGGAGCGAACGATCCTCCCGCACCTGAACCTGCGCTACATCCCGAACCTCGGTAAAATCCGCCACCGCCGCCGCCGGGCGCTTCGGCTGCTCCAGCAACGTAAACGTCACATGCGCGGAAGACGGCAGCAACGCCCCCCGCCACCGCCTCGGCCGAAACGCGGAAATCGGCGTCAAAGGCAGCAAATTCGCCGATAAGGGCACGATCGGCCCATGCGCGGACAGATTATACGCCGTGGACCCCGCCGGCGTGGACACCAGCACCCCATCGCACACCAGCTCCTCCAGCCTCGTCCGACCGTCGATCTCGATCCGAACCTTCGCCGCCTGCCGCGTCTGCCGGAACAGGAACACATCGTTGAACGCCAACGCCTCGTGAACCTCCCCCTCATGCGTCGTCGCCTTCATCCGCAACGGATGCAGCTCCGAAGCCTGCGCATTCCGCAACCGCTCCCGCAAATCCGCCACCCCCATCGGATTCATCAGGAACCCCACCGTCCCGCAATTGATCCCGTAAACCGGAATCCGAAACCCCAACACCCGATGCAGCGTCTCCAGCAGAAACCCGTCCCCTCCCAGGCAGACCACCACATCAGCCTCCTCCAGCGCAACGTCCCCGTAACGTTTCACCAGCGAGCCCAAAGCCTCACGCGCATGGTCGTGCGGCGCCGCCACAAACGCAATCCGTTCAACAGGGCGCGGAAGTCTGGAATAGGTCATGCCAGACTCTCTAGCCCAAGCCACGCCCCATTTCCAACAGCATCACCGCCGCAACATCGCCTCCGCCGTCCGCAAACTCAACGCCATGATCGTCAACGCCGGATTGGCCGCCGCCGCACTCGGAAACACCGAATGATCGCAGATCCACAGATTGTCGATGTCGAAACTCCGACCCTCCGGATCGACCACCGCCTCCCCACCGTCCACCCCCATCCGGCACGTCCCGATCATATGCGCCGCACGATCCATCACCCAGATATCCCGCGCCCCCGCCGCCTCCCAGATCCTCGTCAGCGTCCGCGCCGCATGATCGTGCATCGCCAGTTCGTTCGGCCCATAACTATGCGTGATCAAAGGCTTCGGAACCCCCGTCGCATCCACCTCGTCCGACAAAACCACGCGGTTCCGCTCGCTCGGCAGACACTCCCCATTGATCCCGATCCCCGCCGTGTAGTTGTAATGCCGCAGATAATCCACCAGCCCCTGCCCCCAGAGCCCACGCCCCCGCGCTACCTGATTGGCCCACGTCATCGGCATCATCCCGAGAGACTGCACCAGATACCCCCCCACGAAATCCGCATCCGCAGGCCGCATCATGTCCTCGGTGATGATCAGGGACGGATACCCCCGATTAGGCCGCATCACCTGATCGAACGTCCCCCACACCTGCGTGGACACATGCGTCATGTAATTACGTCCCACCTGCCCGGACCCGTTCGCCAGTCCCGTATGCAGCAGCAGCCGCGCCGTCTCCACCGCCCCGGCACTCAACACCAGCGCCCGGCACTTCTGCCGCCTGTCCTCCCCCCCCTCGCGATACACCACCGCACATACCCGCCCGGACGAATCCCGCTCGATCCCATGCACGAAACATCCGGGCCGAATCTCCGCCCCATGCGCCGCCGCCATCGGCAGAAACGTGTTGTCCACCCCCGATTTCGCCCCGTTCCGGCACCCCTGATGGCACGCCCCACACCCGACGCACGCCTCCCGCCGCCCGAACGCCTCCTGCTCCCGCGCCTCCGTCACCAGCGCCGCCGGCCCGTCAGACCACCTGATGCCGGCCGCCTCACACCCGTCGATCATCTTCAGCGCCGCCGCATTCCGCTCCGGCGGCCCATACGCATAACGCCGCTCCGAATCCCAGGGATACGACGCCGGGCCGGACACCCCGATCACCCCCTCCACACGCTCCACGTAACGCTGCAATTCCTCCGCCCCGAACGGCCAGTCCACCCCCTGCCCCGTGTCGGTTTTCAGCCGGAAATCCCGCGCGTCCATACGCGGCATGAACGCCCCATAATGCAGCATCGACCCCCCAACCCCGGTCCCGCTGTTATTCCCCCCGAAAGCCTGCGGCGTATCCCCACCCGAAAGCCGCTCGTTCAGCCAGTAGATCTCCGAAGCCTCGGTCTCGTCGGGCGTATACTCCTTCGGCGCGAACCGAGGCCCCGCCTCCAGCGCCACCACGCTCACCCCCGCCCGCGCAAGCTCGCTCAGCAACGGCGCCCCACCGGCCCCCGTCCCCACAACCACCACATCCACAACATCATCCACGGAATACATACGCCCGCTCATCGCACCATCTCCCCAGCCGCCACATCCAGCTCCCAGTCCTCACGCTCATCCGGCCCAACCCGGCCAAACCCCTGAAACACCCCATCCCCACCATTCGCCACGCTCTCGATCCCCAACCGCCCCATCACGGCCGGATGCACCAGAAACGCCTGCACGCAATCCGCCCGCAAATCCGTAAACCACAACCCCATCTGCTTCGCCGAAAGTCCCTCCCCCCGGATCGACCCATCCCCGATCGCCCGGAACAGATCATCCTGCGCCGCCCCATCCAGAACCACGAACGGCGCCCCCTTCATCGCCACCGCCGCCCGATCCAGCGTCCGCAACGCCGCCTCGAACGCCTCCGCATCAGGCGGCAACTCCGCAAACCTCCACCCATCCCCCCGCGTCGCCAGCCGCGTATCGATCCGCGCCGCCAGATCGATCGGCACCTCCAGAACCTCCTCCTGCGGCAGAACCCGCGCTACCGCCGCCCGCAAAATCGCAAACGCCCCCGCCGTCAAAGCCCGTGGCTGATAGAACGCCGCATCCGCCGCCCCTCGCCGCTCCAGAATCCCCCGCGTCCGCCCCGAAACATGGTCCGAAGCAAGCAAAGCCCGAAATGCCGGATCAACCTCCGGCCCCACAGCCACCCCCTCGTCCCGCGCCAGCCCACCCCACGCCGCCGCGATCTCCTCCCCCGCCCGCTCGATCAAACCCACGGCTGGCCCCTGAAACGTCATCAGCGCCCCATGCGCCAGATGCGGCATCAACCGCGCATCCAGAGTCGCAGCCCCACATTCCGGATCGCCCTCCACCGCACAGACCAGCGCCGGAACCCGCAACACGCCGACCCGATCCCCGAACTCGGACACCACCGGCGCCACCATCAGAAGCAACTCAGGCCCCACCTCACGCGCCTTCTCCACCCCATCCAGCATCACCAGGGCCGCATACGCATCCTCCCCCCAGACCGCCAGCGCATACCGCCCCGAAACCCCCGCAAGCCCCTCCCGAAGCTGCCCCACCTGATCCTGCAACCCCGCTCCGTCCCGAACCGTCACCACCGCCACCTCATACCCCAGAGATACCGCCAGCCCCTCCCAGTCCGGCTGCCCCTCCTCGCACGAACACACACACACCAGCGTCAGCGGCGAAACCGTCATGCAAAAACCCCCAGAACGAAACACGAAGCAGGTCGATACAACCCCAGATCACTCCTAAACTCCACCCATCCGGCAGGGTTGCACCCGAACCCCTAGCCCCACTACCCCCGGACATGATATGGCCACCCCGCCGTACCCCGGCCCACCGAAGCCGGACAGAACCGCCCCACCATCCACACGCGCATGACGCGCATCCAGGGGCCTGGAGAGCGCATGACCACGTCCGAACTCACCCGCCCCGAAACCAGCACGCGCAGCACGTCCCCCCTCATCCTCGCGCTCCCCAAAGGCCGCATCCTCAAGGCCCTGCGCCCCGTGCTGGCGGACGCGAACCTCCTCCCCGCCTCGGACTGCCTGGACGAGGACAGCCGCCGCCTCCGCTTCCCGACCGACGACCCGAACCTGGACGTCGTGCGCGTCCGCTCCTTCGACGTCGCAACCTTCGTCGCCTATGGCGGCGCCCAGATCGGCGTCTGCGGCGCGGACGTGCTGATGGAATTCGACTACCCAGAAATCTATGCCCCCCTCGATCTCGGCATCGGCGGCTGCCGCATCTCCATCGCCCGCCCGAAAGACGCCCCCGCGCAGGAAGGCCACAGCAGCGCCTCCCGCATCCGCGTCGCCACCAAATACCCCAACATCGCCCGCCGCCACTTCGCCACCAAAGGCATCAACGCCGATATCATCCACCTCAACGGCGCGATGGAACTCGCCCCCAACCTGGACCTCGCCAGCATCATCGTCGATCTGGTCGATACCGGCTCCACCCTGCGCGCCAACGGCCTGCACGAAACCGAAACCATCGCCCATGTCACCAGCCGCCTCATCGTCAACCGCGTCGCCCTGAAAACACAGCCCGAAGCCATCGGCGCGCTCATCGCACGCTTCCGAAAAGCCATCGAACGCACGGGAACCGCCGCATGAAACGCCTCTCCACGGCCGACGCCACCTACACCGCCGATTTCGCAACCCTCCTCGACGCCCGCGAAACCGATACCTCCACCGTCGTCGAACCCGTGCGCGATATCCTCGCCACCCTCCGCACGCAAGGCGACGCCGCCCTCTGCGCCTACACCGCGAAATTCGACAAACTCTCCCTCACCCCCGCCCAACTCCGCATCACGGCGGAGGAAATCGACGCCGCCACCGCCTCCATCCCGCCAGAGCTGATGGATGCCCTGAAGCTCGCGGCCGAACGCATCGAAGCCTTCCACCGCGCCCAGCTCCCGTCAGACATCCGCTACACGGACGACGCCGGCCTCACCCTCGGCATGAGATGGACCGCGCTGGACTCGGTCGGCCTCTACGTCCCCGGCGGCAAGGCGGCCTACCCTTCCTCCGTCCTGATGAACGCCCTCCCCGCCCGCGTCGCAGGCGTCCGGCGCATCGCCATGTGCGTCCCCTGCCCCGGCGGCGTGCTCAATCCTCTCGTCCTCGCCGCTGCAAAACTCTGCGGCGTCGATGAAATCTATCGCGTCGGCGGTGCACAGGCCGTCGCCGCCATGGCCTACGGAACCGACACCATAGCCCCGGTGGACCGCATCGTCGGCCCCGGCAACGCCTATGTCGCCGAAGCCAAACGGCAGGTCTTCGGCCATGTCGGGATCGACAGCATCGCCGGTCCCTCCGAAGTCGTCGTCGTCGCCGATGCGCAGAACGACCCCCGCTTCACCGCGCTGGACCTCCTCGCACAGGCCGAACACGACGAACTCGCCCAGGCCGTCCTCATCACGAACGACGTCTCCTTCGCTGATCGCGTCGCACAGGCCGTCGAGACCGAACTCGAAACCCTGCCCCGCGCCGCCATCGCAGGCCGCTCCTGGCAGGATCACGGCGCCATCATCCTCGTCCGCACCTGGGACGAAGCCGCCGAAGCCGTCAATCGCCTCGCCCCCGAACACCTCGAAGTCATGACCGCCGATCCGGAAGGTTTCTCCGGTAAAATACGCCACGCAGGCGCCATCTTCATGGGCCGCTTCTGCCCGGAAGCCGTGGGCGATTACGTCGGCGGCCCTAATCACGTCCTCCCCACCAGCCGAACCGCCCGCTTCGCCTCCGGCCTCTCGGTGTTCGATTTCCTCAAACGCACCACCACCATCCTGACGGACGAAAACGGCCTGCGCCGCGTCGGCCCCGCCGGCGTCGCCCTCGCCCGCGCCGAAGGTCTCGGTGCCCATGCGCTCAGCCTTTCGGCCCGGCTGGATTCACTTGGATGGAATGAAGCGTAAAACACCCGGCCCATGCGGGGTGCTGCCCCGCTCCCCGGAAGGGGACCCGTCCCCTTCACCCCTTTTCCTGAAAACCAGCGGATTTCAAAAGGGCGAGTGCCCTTTTGTGGGGGTCTGACGGGCAAAGCCCTCATGAAAACCCGCATAAAGCTTGACGCATCGCCCGCCAGTCCGCACATAACGCGCCTGATTATCCCGGCCCACGCAACACCCCTCAAAAAGATCGAAGGACCCTATGTCTAAAGAAGACATGATCGAATTCAGCGGCACCGTCACCGAACTGCTGCCCAACGCCATGTTCCGCGTCACGCTCGACAACGAACACACCATTCTTGCCCACACCAGCGGCAAGATGCGCAAGAACCGCATCCGCGTCCTCGCCGGAGACCGCGTCAACGTCGAAATGACGCCATACGACCTCTCCAAAGGCCGCATCACCTTCCGCTTCAAGTAAGACCACCCCCATGCGCCCCGATCTGATCCTCGCCTCGGCGTCGCCAAGGCGGCGCGATCTGCTGTCCCAGATCGGCCTCACGCCGGACCGGATCGAACAGGCCGATATCGACGAACAACCCCGCCCCGGCGAACTCCCGCGCCCCTGCGCCCTCCGTCTGGCCACCACGAAGGCCGACACGATCGCAGTCCGCACCGCAACTCCCGCCCTGATCCTCGCGGCGGACACCATCGTCGCCCTCGGCCGCCGCATCCTCCCCAAGGCAGAAGACGCACAGACCGCCCGGCGCTGCCTCGCCATGCTCTCGGGCCGCCGCCACACCGTCATCACCGCCGTCGCCCTCACCCCCAGCGCAGGCTGGCCCGAAGGCCGCGCCAGCACCCGAGTCGTCGAAAACACCGTCACCTTCTCCCGCCTGACGGACCGCCAGATAGATGCCCTGATCGACGCCGGAGACTGGTCCGGAAAAGCCGGCGGATACGCCATCCAGGGCCACGCCGCCTCCTTCATCCGCTACCTCGGCGGCAGCCACTCCGCCGTCATGGGCCTCCCCCTCTTCGAAACCGCACAGATGCTGCGCGGCCAGAAAGGCCAGTGGCCCGAAGGCACCTGGCTCGAATGACCGAAATCCGGGTCGCCTCCAGCCCCGGCGAAATCCGCATCGCCGTCACGGACCGGGACGACCTGCTGGACTACGCCCTCTGGCGCCCCGCCGCCCCCGATGGCACCGGAGACATCCATTCCGGCCGCGTCAGCGCCGTCTCAGCGGCCCAGGGCGGCGCCTTCGTCACCCTCACAGGCAACCAGACCGGCTTCCTCCCCACCCGCAATACCCTCAATGAAGGCGATCCCGTCCTCGTCCGCGTCACCCGCGCCGCACAGGGCGGAAAGGGCCTGCGCCTCACCCGCATCGAAGGCCCCATCCCAAACGCCCCCCCACGCCTGATCTCCCTCGGCCCCACCCCGCTCGAAGCCCTCGCCGCCACCTACCCGAACGCCCCCCTCCTGACGGACGCCTCCACCGCCGCCCGCATCCCCGCCACCCTCCGCCCCCGCCTCCAGCGCACCCCCGATGCCTTCGACGCAGACCTCATCGCCACCTGCGACGCCCTCGAACAACCGGATATCACCCTCCCCAACGGGATGCGCGCCACCATCACCCCAACCCCCGCCCTCATCGCGATCGACCTCGACACCGCACAACTCACAACCGACACCCGTCCCAAACAGACCGCGCAGGTCGCCGCCAACATCGCTGCCCTCCCCATGCTGGCCCGGCAGATCCGCCTCAGAAACCTCTCCGGCGCCATCCTGATCGACCCGGCAGGAATCGGCATCCGCAAACGCCAGGCCCTCCTCACCCCCATGCGCGACGCCCTCGCGGCAGACCCCCTCGCCCCCCAATGCCTCGGCGTCACTGCCCTCGGCCTGATCGAAATCCTGCGCCCCCGCCAGCGCCCCCCCTTGCACGAACTCCTCACCAGCCCACATGGCATCGCGCTGGCCGCCCTCCGCACCCTCCTCGCCCAACACACCACAACCGGCCGCCCCCGGCCCCTCTCCCTCCACGCCGCCATCCCCATCATCAAGGCCCTGGAAGCGGACCCGGACGCCCTGGCAGACTTCGCAACGACCTACGGCGCCCCTCTCACCCTCATCACGGACCCATCCACCCCCCTTTGGAGGTGCATACCATGAACACCACTTCACACTGCCCGATCTGCAAACGCCCAGCCGACCCCGCCTTTCGCCCCTTCTGCTCGAAACGTTGCGCGGACGTGGATCTCGGTCGCTGGTTCAACGGCGATTACCGCGTCCCCGCCACCCGTCCGGACGACATCGAACAGGCGCTGGAAGAGTCCCTCAAAAAATCTGCGCCTGGACGGCTTGATCCCGATAATGACGTAGGCTAAACCCCCTCTCGCACGCCGGTCACAACCCAGCGTTCGGTGCCCAAGTAGCTCAGTTGGTAGAGCATGCGACTGAAAATCGCAGTGTCACTGGTTCGATCCCGGTCTTGGGCACCACAAAACTCCAAAAACCACAATAATATCAGGTAGTTAGCTTTTCATAGGCTATTGTTGCCCTACTTCTTGCCCCTCTTGCGAGATGATCTTCTGAGAGCCGCTGAGATGCTTTCAGAATTGTAAGTCAGGGGGGTTGCATCATGTAGGGGCCATAAAGAACGTGCCCTGACACGCTGCGGAGATCGCTGTTTCCGCTGGTACTCCGCCCTGCCGTTCATTATAATGAAGTCAGGCATTAGCCTGCTTTCAGGTGAAGGGGGTGAGACTGGCAACGGTCTCACCACCTTTGTCTTCAGCGAACAGACCGAAGCAGGCCGCGCTTGGGTGCCGCGTCACCAGGCAAACGGGCGTTATGATCGGACAGAAGCGCTTCACGGGCTGCTGACCATTCCTCCGTGTCCGGCAACGGGACGCGCACATTGATGCTGTCATGCACCCCACCCCGAGCCTCGATCATCTGGAGCGCCAAAGAGGCCGGCCGGGGAGCAACCGGGCGTTCAAGTTGAACACTGACCCCAGCAACACGCAGCTTCCTCAGATCCGCTACAGCCTGCACGAACCGGCGCTCGGCATCTTCAATGTCGCGCAAGACACGATCCATCGCCGGGGATGTCTCGATCACCTCGTTCGCCATCCGATCCCGCCGCCCCTCCAGCGTAGAAAGAGACGCCCGCAACGCCTCCTCACGCCGCAGGATCTCGGCACGATAGGCTTCAGCGTCCCGCATCTCCTCACGCGCCTTGGCAATCTCGGTTTCAGCCCGCGCAATGTCCGGGGTTACCTTCGGTTCCCAGCCCAGGACGGCATCCACACGCTGAACGGCCAGCACCTGGCGCTGTTCCTCCAGCAGCATTTCCGCTTTCTCCAGACGTTCTTCCGAATGACTCTGCGCCGCACGACTTTCAATCCGCGCCCCAGAAAGCCGTTCGATATTGGTCCGGGTGTTTGCGATCTCCGCAATCACCTGCCCGAGGTTATGACGGGCCTGTTCGTGTTCGGTCATTTCAGATCACCTTGATGCGAGAGAGGGGGCCAAGAACGCCATTGAGACGGTCCGGACCAGAACGCCAGCCAGTCGAAGCAGGCGCGGACTGACGAGCGCGGCGGGCGTCCATTGCCGGGGAGGACTTGCCATCCGTCAGCACGGCGTCGAGCCGATCAAGCCAGTCCCGGTTGAAGGATTCCGTATCCGTCGAGGACGGATCATTCAGGTAGGCATTGCGCTGCATCAGCAGGTCGGAGATCGTATCAGCCATATTCGTGTTTTCCTTGAGTTGTGCGGGGAGCGCGTCCCCAATGACGGCGGCAGGCACGCGCGGCGTGTCGCAAAGCGCCAGGTGATTGAAAGAGATGTCGCGCATGATGCCGTCATAGGCCTGGCCACTGATCGAGCCGGACTGTCGGATGGCGCGGTATCGGTAGCCAGCCGAGACAGACCGCATGGAACCGTTCTCGATGGCCTTGATGGCTTCCGGCGCCCAGAAGCTCAGGCTGCCGACCAGATTGGGAGCATCAAACTGCACGTCCGACCCGACAGAGCCGACAACCTGACTATGTGGATGATCGGCGGCACTGATCGGCTGGTGTTCAATCAGGATCGGCTTCCCCCGCAGGGAAGGGGCTGCCTCCCGGAGTGCATCAGCGTCCCGATACAGCCGGTAAGTCCGGTCCGGAGAAAAGCCCAGCGCGGCGCTGTCCGGAATCTCGCGCCCGAGATAATCGCTGACGACAGCAGCCGAAAGAATGCAGCGCTCGACATGCAAATGCCCGTCCTGATCGGTGCGACGCACGGAACGGTCATACGCGAGCGGAAGCCTCCTCCCGTGCGTTGAATGGCGGGTGAGCATCGGGATTCCTTTGGTCATATGAGGGGCAACGGCGCCCAGGGGGCGGAGATGGCAGCCAGATCGTCGGGCGTGAAAATCGGCATGGTGGCTTTCGTGGCCATCACAAGCGCGCCCGCGATCGCATTGGCGAGATCATCATGGCCGCCGGGCGCATGATCCACACTGTCACGTCCGCTGCGCGCCGTGCGTCGTTCCAATCCACAGAATTGCTTGTGAATGGCAGGCAAGTCGAGCAGTTCAACTTTTCCCGCATTCAGGAGAGGGAGAACGTCACGATAAAGATCAGACTTCGCCTTATCGCTCAATTCGTAGTCTATGCCATGCACTCTGAAACGCTCGCGTGGCCACTCTCCACCGTAACGATCACCGCAGACGGATCGAATGTTGTAGGACAGCAGAAGGTCAGCCAGATCTTTCGTGGCCGCGTCTGGAGAAAATGGCGGCTTGATCTCCCGCACTGCATCCAGAACGCATATCTCGTCTTCATCATGGACGATGGCCAGCGTGAAGGAATCTGATGAACCACCCGAGGGATCTACAAACGCCCGGTATCTGTTGGCTGAGATATAAGGCAGTTCGTAACGCCCTGGCGCGGTGCAGGCATCAATCACCTCCCGAGTAACGAAACTGGCGATATCGTCACGAAACTGCGCGCCATATTCAGCCGAAGCCGCAGCCGGATCGTCGTCATAAGCTTCTGCAACGATTGCCGGGTCAAGTGAGGGGTTCATCTCTTGGCTGGACCCGCGCCATACCAGCACGCGCGCGTCGTCGTTGCCGTAGTGCTTACGAAAGGTATTGTAAAGCAGGCCACGTTTTGCATACGGGGAGGAGGCGAGGAGCAGCATTGCGCTGGGAATTGTGCTGAGTCCCGGACGGAGCGCCTTCACGATCTCCTCATCCGGGTTTGCAGATTCATCCGTGCGCCAGAACGCGGTTTCATCGGCCAGCACCGCCGCGAAGGTATAACCCCGTGTCACTCGAAAGCTGGCTGTTGCGATCTCGATCACGACCCGGTTTTTGAGCGTGATTGTCTCGGCAGTTTCGTCCTGCACCAGCTTCTTGAGCATCGGCACGGCATTCAGTGCGCCCGAGATATATCTGAAGATTGTGCGGGCCTGCCGACGATCAGATGCGATCACCGCGACCGTTGCAAGCTCGCCGGGAGCCAGATGCGGGGCATAATCACGGAACGTTGCCAGGTAGGTCGCAATCAACCCCAGCACGCGGGATTTGCCCGCACGCCTCCCGCAGATGAGCGCCGCCTCCTTAAAAGGCACGCTGGGTGCCGTCGTGCGTCCTGTATGCTGCTGGTAGCAGGCGAGGGCAGCATCATCCATCGGCAAAGCGAACAACGCTTTGAGAAAAGCTTTCCACGCGCCCCAGCTTTCGCCGGTAAAGTGCGAGCCGAACAATCTCGGATCGTCCATCGCCTCAAGGATGTTCATGCCGCGCGGCCCGCGATGTAGCCTGCCAGCGTCTCCGGCGCGACGTCGATGCCTTCGAGCCCGAGCGACCGCATGATGCGGGCGTGGGTGTTCGCCCACGCCAGATACTGTCGTGCGTCACGCTCTGCGGGCGCGTCATCCCGCATCATGTGGCGGTCCATGTTGCTTAAGTGCAGGGTCACCAGCGCGGCCCGGTCGATGAGCATAAGTTGGGTCGCAGACGGCTTGCCGCCCACATGCGCAATCAGATCAGCGCGCACCTTTTTTATCACCCGCGCATATCGCGTGCGACCGTCCAGTTTCAGTAGTGTTTCAGGTCTGGAATAGGGTCCGATCTCGCGCATACATGCCTTATATCGCGCCTGTATTTCCTTCCTCAACCAATAAATTGCCCCTGTATTTGGGTTATACTGTCTCTCAATGTATGCTGTCGTCTCTGTATAGATGAGACTGTAAACAATTCATTTTGTTTCAAGCGCTCGATACACGCCACTACGCGCAACACCGAGTTCCTTGGCGATAGCGGCTGCGCTCATGCCGTCCTGGCGCATCTGTCGGATGGCCGCTGTCTGTCCAAGAATGGTAGCCGGGCGTCCCAGCCTGCGACCCTCTGCCTTTGCCTTGGCAATGCCCTCGCGCTGCCGCTCAAGCATCAGCTCGCGTTCGAACTGTGCCACAGCCGCCAGCAAGGTCAGCATCAGGGTCGCGGTCGGACTCATGGTGTCGAGGGTCTGGCCATTCATGGACAGGACGATCAGGCCGCATCCCTTGGCCTTCACACGCTCGACAAAGGCCAGCAGATCCGCCGTTGAACGAGCCAGACGGTCGGGCTTGGTCACGACCAGCGCGTCGCCGTCTCGAAGCGTGTCGAGCGCGGCGGTGAGTTGTGGGCGATCCGCCTTCGTGCCGCTAATCTTCTCTAGGAAAATCCGCTCGCATCCTACTGCCTTCAGGTCGCGCTCTTGGGCTTCGAGCCCGGCGTCCTGATCCGCTGTCGATACCCGGCCATATCCGATGCGCATAGGTGTCTCACCTGTCCCTAAATCTCTAAGGCTTATCTCACGCCATGTCCCTTTAGTCAAACGGGACATTTATGGACGCAGTTTTCCGCCAGTGATGTCCCAAAAGTCGGGCGTCCCTAAAAGCTTGCTTTTAAGGACATGGTGCGCGTTGACAGGCGGGAAGCACCCGGCGCGAGGAAGTGCTGGAATTTTGGCAAAACCCAGAGGGGTCACGCGCAGGCGGCTGTTGCTCGCAAATCCTGACGCACATGACGCATCTGACGCACTTCCCTATAGAGCGGTATATCGTAAGACTTCGCCAGACCCCCACTATAGAGAAATGCGTCAGGGTGCGTCAGGACACACTGTAAAGCATTGATTTCACTCAATACCTCCTGACGCACATTGAAGGTGCTCATGACCTCAGCCACGGAACACCGGATTCAAGCTTCTTTCCCCTCTGCCACCCCATACGCTCAAGGATGGCCGAAATACGCCGCTGATCGTGCGTTCCAAGCTTCGGCGTATCGATATGCAGCCCGTCGCGCGCCACTTCGAGCAGCATGACTCGGCGTTTCCCGATCAGGAACGTTGATACAGCCTCCTCCCAGGCGTCCGCCTCATAGCGGGCCTCCTGCTGGGGAGCGATATGCTCCTTCTCAAACTGTGAGTGCGGCCACCATGTCTCTCCGGCCTGAAATGCTGCGACCGCCTCCGCGAACAACTGCTCACGGTCCCGGCTAAGCGCGTCGGTATCGATGCGGGTGACCTTCACTGGCCAGAACCGCCGCCCACCTGTCTCATCGCGCAGGTAGGCCTCCTTGTTGGTCGTGCCGATAAATACGCATTGGCGCGGCTGGATCACCTCCTTACGCCCGAAGCTGGGGCGGTAACGTTCCACCGACCGAGTGATGAACGCCTTCAGCGCGGCGGCCTCCGACTTGTCGAGCGCGGACATCTCGGCCACCTCGATCAGCCACTTGCCGTTGATATGCTGCGGGACGTCCTTGCCGGCCGAGCGAATGTCGGGGAGGTTATCGCTGAACCACTCGCCACCCAGGATCGCGCAGGCCGTCGACTTCCGCAGGCCCTGCTTGCCTTCCAGGATCATCATGTAATCGGCCTTGCAGCCCGGCTTCATGACTCGCGCCACCATGGCAATCATGAACATGCGCCCGATGCCGCGTGCGTAAGGCGTGTCCTCGACCCCCAGATAGGTATGCAGCCAGCCATCCAGCCGCTGCGTGCCGTCCCATCGCAATGTCTTGAGCCATCCACGCACGGGATGGAAAGCGCGTTCTGTCGCCCGCAGATCAACGGCCTGATGGGTTGTATCCTTGGAGACCTTGCCGACCCCGTTGGTTTGCAACCATTCCTGCACGCTCGACACATCGCAATCGCGCACCGGGCGGGGCTCAAACTCTCGCTCATCAATCTGGATGACCGTGCTGGGGACCGGCACACGAAGGATCGGCGCGCCCAGCATTTCATCATAGGCAAACAGACGAGCAAGTTCAGGCGCTTCGCGCAGGGCGATCATGGCGTTGGCAAGATTTCCGCGTGGCTCTGAATGAGCGTCGAGTTCAAGCTGACCCAGCCAGTCGTGACGCGGGCGCTTCCGCTTCGGGCTATCTGCGACCATCTGGGTGGCGCGCTCCCAGGTGCGTAGCAGTTCCCGATCGCTGTTTGCATGTCCCTTCTCTGCCTTCCACGACGCCGTGCCAGGGTCCGCATCCAGACCGATTACGAAGGCATCGAAGTCCCCGCCTGCGCGCACTGTCTGGGCTGCCACCTTGAATGCCATGGCGCTGCGGCTGCCATCCCCCGCAGGCTGCGAGACAAGAGACTTGAGCGTATAGTTCTTCTTCTGCGCCGAGAGGGCCGGGCCAATCTCCTGCACCAGCGTCGCGATAGCCTCCACGCCCACTGGCCTGATCTCTCGCGTGCCGCCGGGGATGACGTCACCGGTCACGGCGAAGTAGCGCCCCGCAATATAGATCTCCAGCCCTTCCGGATGATCGCCGGTCGAACTGACCTTGAACTGACGCCCCGCCTTTGTCGGGCCGCCCAAGGCAAGCCGGATGGCGGGCAGATCGTCCGGATCAAACGAGAAGAAGATTTTCGCACCGGTCCCGGATGGCGACACCTCGCAATAGGAATCGAACAGGTCGATGGCCTGCCGTGCCCACTCTGTGAACTCTCCAGTCTCTGGATTGCGGCATGAGTCCAGATCCACACCGCCGATTGCGATGCCATCGGCATGTGCGCCCAACTCGATACCGAGGCCGCCCATCTTGAAAGGGCGTGGCAGATTGCCAAGCTGGATCTCGGCCGCATCCCGTGTCCCCCAGGTGCGCGGCTTGTCGGCGTGCGCTCGGCCGCCCTGTGGCGAGTAGGGCACCTTCGTAACCCGCCCGTCCTTCTCCTCGTTTTGCCACGCTACCCACCGGCATACCGATGCCAGGTCTTCAACGGTAAAGGGTGAGTTCATCCTTCACCCCCTTCCCGGCGCGGATTGGCCGCCACCAGCAGCAAACGCCGATCGCAAGCTGTTCGCCACGCGTCATGCACTGCCTTGCGGACTTCATCTTCCCCCATTCCGTTACGCATGGCCGCTTCCGCTTCAGGCATCACCACCCGGAGGAAAGCTTCCTGCCAGTCACCCTGCGCGCCGCCATCCCGAAAGAACGCATCCGTGTATTGCCAGCCGTGCGACCAGAGTGCAGGCTTGTCCACGTCAATGCGGAGGGGAAAGAAATTCCCTAACTCCAGTGTCGGCGGCGCAGGGCGCGTCCAGTCCCGCATAGGCACGTCATAGACCGCGCTCAGGCAGGCGCAGATACGCCGGGCATCACCAATACCGGCCCTGGTGACAAGGCGGCGCAGGTGACCTGTGTGATAGATGGCATAGGCAGCGAAATAAGCCGGCACACCATTCTCATGCCAGACATCGATGACCTCAAGATGCTTGACGTTCTGCCAACGGATCTTGGCCGGGTCGAAGTCTTTTGCATAAATGACGGTATCGGGTGCGTTGCTCATGCGTGCCCCTCCAGCTTCGGGGCCGTTTCCAGATCGTAGATCCGTGCCTTGGCGGAAATCGTGAATGCGTTCAGATGGTGTTCGATGTAATCCGCTGGGAATACACGAGCGTTTTCCATCTTTCCGCGAATTGAGGGGGACATCGCGAGGATAAGGCCAGTAGCCTCGGCTGGCGGAATACCGTCCACACCCCAGATGAACTCGGCCCACCGGCGCCCATGCTTGGTCGGGTCTTCCAGCCCGAAAGCATCATATGCTTCGTCCAGAGTCATTGCGCTGCCCTCCCCGCCTCAATCGCGGCACTGGCGGCGGCGATGCTGGAGAACAGAACCGGTAGACGTGCACCGGGCATCATCAGGGCCGCGCGCGGCTCTCCATCGGGCGAACGCGCGTCGGCCAACAGGACCAGACGGGGTACAGGCTTTATCATCCGGACGCACTTTGGGCGTCCGTGCTTCTTCAAGCTCGGCATTGGCACTTTCCTTATGTGCCAGCCACGATTTCTCTGGACTTCAGACCCTGGAGCCTTCTATCAAACGAGTGCTGCGTCGTTTGGTAGAGTTTTCTCGGGATCGCTGGTCCGTTATCGCGGGCTGGCGATTTCTGTTTTCAGGCGGCTTTCGTCATGCGTGGCAAGCTGGCGAAATAGCGTTCCACGCTCGCCATCGCGATCCGGGTTGCCCGCCCCACCTTCACCGCTTCGATCTCGCCCCGTTCGATCAGCCGATAAATCGTCGGGCGGCTGATGCGATACATGGCGCCGATATCCTGAACCGTGGCGAAGGCCTGCGTTCTGTCTTCCGTGTCCGTCATGTCTTGCGCTCCTGTTGGCTCGTGGTGTCTACAGGGACTATGGCGCGACTGTAGCTTTATGTCCTTGCCAGAGTGGTCAGAGTAATCCACAAGACTGCCAATCACCTGAATTCCCTTTTGTATTTTCCGGCCAGCCTTTTCCTTTTTGAATCTAATGTGCCATTGCCGATAGCCGTATCTGTAAACATTAGGGCAGCATCGTTAGGGTTTTTTGCATCGCCTCTTAAAATAGCATCTCTCATCTTTTCGAGAATGGTAGAGTCTTGCGTTTTGAAGGAGCGGCCTCGCTGTTTCTGTGGCGGATTATGCCCCATTTTTGGGAGCCAAACCTTCGGAATATACCTGTTAAGCCATTCGCTCAGACCAATAGCCGATACAAATGGTGTTCCCGATACAATGCCGACATCAAAACGGGCCATTCCCTCAACAAGAGGATTTTTTGAGGCCATTTGATCCAAAGGGATACCAGGGAGCACTTCAATTTCCAGACGACCCGGATTAAAGGCGCTACCCCAAGATGATTGGAATTCCCAAATTTCTGCTGATATAATAAGAAACTGCCCTGAATCCTCATCAATTAGATAGGACAGAAGATCGCCGTCAACGAGTGCTTTGCGGAAGATGCGCTGGCCGCGTCCAGCCGCCCCACCAAGAGCATAATTAATGTCATTGACGGCCTCTGGTAATTTTCTGAAGTCTGAAGGGTATGTCATTGCGATATATTATCCATCTTGCCGACCAAACCGAGACCCGTTCGCCGCGCCAGCATCCCGCTCCGGCAGAGCGATCGCCAGCACAATCGGGCAGACACGGTTCATCCACCAGTTCGCTCCCCGGATCACGGCATTGCTGACGGTCAGCAGCACGGCCCCGGCGATGGCTCTCAGGAGCGGGTGGCGGCGCAGGAATGCCGGACAGGTGGCGCAGGTCATTGGATCGCATCCCGGATCGTGTCGATGTTCGCCAGCGCCATCTGGGCCAGCCAGTCGGCCTCTCGCGGCATCGCCAGGCCGGACAGAACCACGGCACGGGAAATGCTGGTGAGGATCTCCAGCTGGTCGGCGGCATCGGCTATCGCACCAATGCGATCAGGCGTGGCGGGTGGCAGGCGTTTGCGGGTCACGCGCTTTCTCCCTGTTGTGCCATCTGCCGCAGGAACGCCGCGATCTCACGGGCGGCGTGACCCTTGCAGACGTGAATATGTGAGTGGTCAGCCAGAGACAGTGACCAGGAGCCATCGCCGCCGGGAATGCGGATGCCGGGGTTCTGCATCTCCGTCATCTGGTGATCCATGCTGATCGCGAAGTTCTGTTCCTCGAACTGCTCGCAGATCTCGGCAGCCCTCATCAGGCCGGGGATCAGGGATGGATCGCTCATTGCGGCTTCCCTCCCCCAAGCCTGTTCCAATGGGCTTTCGCGGCTGCCTTTGCGATCCTGGACTGACGTTCGATCTCCGCGCCGGGCATCCCCGCAGCCAGCGCCTTCATCCCGGTTGCATTCACCGTCTCGGCCAGGCGATGCAGAAACTCCGGCTCTGATACGCCGTCCCGAACCGCCATCGTGGCGATCAGTTCACCCAGATCCTCGGACCCGAATATGCTCTTGCTCATGCGTCCTCTCCCTCATCCGCCGGGCGAAAGACCATCATCTTGCGCGCATCCTCAGTGCTGATCGGCTCAAGCCCCTTGCCGATCCGAACGGCGTTGATCGCGTAGGCAATGCCCCCGGCGTCGCCCATGTGCTTCGTGATTTCCTTCAATGCCTCGCTGGCAGCCATCGTGTATTGAGTATCGAATTTCTCCCCGACCATCTTCCATTGCTCGAATGCTCCGATCAGCCCCTGCGCGCAGGAATGGGAACAGGCGACGACGGGGCCGTCAGGCGAGGCATAGACGTGCGACTGATCGCGGAACGGCCCCTGCCTCATGTGCACGATGAACCGCTCCTGCATGTCACCATCGCCGCCCGCAGCAATGATGAGATCGTTCTGCACGCACCAGGGGAAGTCTGGCTTGGTTGCAGGAGACCGGAAGAAACGGACGCGATGCCCGTTGACGGTGCCGGTATGAATCGGGTGTTCAATAGCCATTGGGGTTTGCTTTCGTGTGATGGGTGGGTGAGCGATAAGGGGCGGTCGCATTGCCGCCCGGCCTATGCAGGACTTCGCGCCAGTATCGGGCGCAGGTGATATGAGGAAGGCGCAGTTCCTCCCCGATCCGACGCCAGGGCATCCCGGCGTCTCTCATGCGGATCAGGGCAGCCACGCGGGACGGGTGCCAGACGGCGCGGGGGCGGCCCATCAGGAGGGTTTTCCCATCTCAAGCCAGACATCATCCAGATCCCGGTTCAGGCGGTTGGCCCATTCCGCCAGCCATTCTACAGGCAACCTCTGACTGGTGCCGTTCATGGCTTGCAGCATGTCAGCCATACAGCCGAGTTCGGACACGACGGCGTGGATGCGGTCGTGGGCGTTCATGCCTTTGCCCTCCCGCCCGGTATGTGACTTTCCAGACGCTCCACAGCTTCGCAGATGCGGTTTCCAAGCCAGGCGAGGGAATCATAGACTTCGCGGGCGTCGGGGCTTTTCAGCGCATAGACCATGATCCGGGACATATGGCCGAGATCGTGGGGCAGCATCTTCGGGTCGCGCATCTCAAAGACGGCTTCGGTTTCTTCGTGCGTGAGTGTTCCGAGATCGTGAGGCATCACACGGACTCCATCAGCTTGGCGCACTGGCGCTCGATCTCGTCACCGATCCATTCCACGGAATGAGAAAACGCGTCGATCTCGTGCGGGCGTCCCTTCTGGGTAGGAGCCTCCCGAAAGCCGCGTGCCGCCCAGGTCAGGACGCACGCCAAGGAGGACAGGGCATAGGTCGCGTCGTGAACGTCACTGACGGCCTGCGCCTCAATGGTCAGAGGTTCGGCCCTCATAGCTTGTCACTCCGCAGATGGCGGATGTCGCAATGGATGCGCCAGATATCGGCCAGCGTCAGGAGGATGCCGAAGGCGACCACGCACAGGCCAGTGAATGCAACATGCAGGAATGTGTCGTAGGTCATCCCAGCACCTCCGGACGGAGGACCGCGATCACCGCGACGACCGCCAGCAGGCCGTAGCCAGCCGCAGCAGCCATGCCGTGCAGAATGAGCGAAAGTTCTTGTACTCGATCAGGGGCCTCTATATGTGACGCCCCGCGTGCTAAAGCACGATCAGCCATTGGCCTGTCTCCGCAGGTTGGTGGTTAGGCCGGGTAAGGGAGTTGGCGCTCCCTGCTCGGCCGATATTGGCTTTTCAGCCGATGTCAGATATAATAACTGACATTAGGTTATGTCAATCGTGAGAACCAATGTTGGATATAAAACCTGAGCAGTGCCTTGGGGCGCGCGCTATGTTACGGATGAAGCGTGGCGAATTAGCTGAGGCCGCTCAGGTCGCAGTCGCAACTCTGGCTGATTTCGAGGCCGGAAAACGCGAACCGCACCCCCGTACCATCGCCGCCATCCGCACCGCCCTAGAAGCCGCCGGGGTCGAGTTCGTAGCGGAGAATGGGGGTGGGGCTGGGGTGAGGTTGCGAAGGAGTGAGGACCGTTAGGGAGCACTAAAGTTTTTTCGTTGAGGGATGCGTGAAATTCTCTCTATGTTAAAAGAGATGCTAAACTTCTTTCTAAAGGGATAAGAAAATGTCCACCGTTCGTTGGATGCTTCCTATGTTGTGCTTGAGCTTTTCATCAGCAGCATTTGCGCAAGATAGCTCTGGTTCAGATAATCAGCAGACTATGCCGCCTGCAAACTCGCCGCATCTCGATCCAACGCATTTTTGTTATGCGCCGTCGAAAGATGGAAATGGCTCGGCGGCATACACTCAGGGTGCAGTACGGGTAATTTCAGGAAATCTTATTCAGACATGCGAGAATGCTCTCGAGGGTATTGGCGACAGCGTCCGTCTCCAGTGGTCAAAGCCGGAACCTATAAAGCAGTGAACCAAACTTCTGACTCATACTTGACCTGACGAAGGTGGGGGTAGGACCGTGCTGGCAGATACGCACCACTCACCCATCATCTCCCGACGCTTCTCGAACAGATCCCCACGTCGATAGGCGGCTTCGACCTTGTCCCCAATAGCATGTGCCAGCGCCATCTCGGCGACCTCTCGGGGGTAATCGGTTTCTTCGGCCACCCAATCCCGGAAGGTCGATCGCAGGCCATGCACGGTCACGCTGCTATCGCCGGCTGCCAGCTTCAAAGCCTTGGACAGCGCCACGTCCGAAAGCGGCTTGCCCGAATTGCCGCCGGGAAATACCAGATCCCCGCGCTTCGCATCTCGCAACGGCCTGACCGCCTCCAGGATCGCCAAAGCGCCCGCTGACAACGGCACCCGATGCTCCCGACCACCTTTCATCTTGTGCGCCGGGATCGTCCAGAGCTGCGCAGCCAGATCGATCTCGCTCCACACAGCCCCACGCACCTCGCCGGATCGGGCGGCCGTCAGGCAGACAAACCGCACCGCCAGCGCGCCCATGCTCTTCGCGCTCGCCAGGGTCGCCATGACGTGAGAGATGTCTTTTCGATCCACGGCCGCGAAATGCGTGACCTTGGCGACTGTCGAGGGCTTCGGCAGGATGTGAGACAAGTGCCCCCGCCATCGAGCCGGGTTCTCGCCCTCACGCCATCCATGGGTGCGGGCATAGTCAAGGATGCGCTCGATCCGCCCCCGCAGCTTGTCGGCCGTCTCATTCGTCGAAGCCCAGATTGGGCGCAGGATGGCAAGGACGTCATCAGTGCTGATATGCGTGACAGCCTTGTCACCTATATGCTCGTAAGCATGGATCTCCAGCGATCGACGCCAGTTATGCGGCCGCCTTTGGTCTCGCCAACCCGGCGCTTGGTCAGCGATGTAGCGATCGGCTACGTCCCGGAACAGTTGTCCGGCCTCGCGCTTGCGCTGGGCCTTGATCTGTTCTCGACGGTTGATCGGATCGAACCCCTCGCGAATCGCCTGGCGGGCATCCGTCGCGAGACGTCGTGCTTCAGCAAGAGGAACGTCAAAGATCGGGCCAAACCCCATCTCCCGGCGCTTGCCGGTGACAGGGCTGGTATAGCGGAACATCCATGTCTTGGACGTGCCCCGAGCAACCGCCCAGAGATTGCCTCCATCAGAAAGCGCACCGTCCTTCAAAGCCGCCACCTGACGGGCCGTGAGCCTATTTGGAAGAACCAGACTCATAACCAAAACCGCCCGCCTGCTTGCCCCTCTTGAGGCATGAGCTTACTGGATTCGCGGGGAGACAGTGAGAGAATCGCCATTGGGCGAAAATAGCAGAAGACTGCGGGTTCCAGAACAGTGAGAGCCGTCAGGATTCATCGGTTTTCTGCCGGTCTTGGGCACCATTCTCATCCCGCCAAACAGCCGAATCATCCCAGCCGTATACCATGCGGCCCGAACGGTAACGGATGCCCCAGACACAGGGCCATCACACAAGCCGCCATCACCACCATCCCAATTAACGTCACAACGCCCCAGCCGAACAGAACCGGCCCCTGCGCATGTGTCAGCGTCATATAGCGGAACATCCCCGCCTCCCCAATAAACGGCCTCCGAAACCGGAACGGCACGTCGGCATAACCGCCCGAAGATTACAGAACATTCACGCCCGAAAATGCAACACATTTCCGCGCCCGAGTACATATCTTCATCTTTCGGAAACATCCCCCAAGGGAACTAACCTCCCCGTAAGACATTTCCCTATCGCAACCGCCGCGAAAGGGCAGTCTCAATGGGAACAATCCTCCTCATCGTCCTCATCCTGCTGCTCGTCGGCGCTCTCCCCACATGGCCCTACAGCTCGGGCTGGGGCTACTTCCCCTCCGGCGGCCTCGGCCTCGTCGTCATCATCGTGGTCATCCTCGTTCTGATGGGCCAGATCTGACCCACCGCGCTCCCCACCCCAGAGGGGAGCGCCATTACCCCATCTCCCGCGAAAGCAACACCGCATCCCGCCCCCGAAACAATGTCTCACGGAACGGCACATACCCCAGCCTCCCCGCGAGTCGCAAAGAAGGGTCGTTCCGTTCGTCGATCACACACACCGTTCGATCGCCCCCAACCCGCCCCCGCGCCCAATTCAGCACAGCCCCCATTGCCTCGGCCGCCATCCCACGCCCCTGCACGGATGCATCCAGCACCCACGCCGCCTCCGGGTAAGGATCGAAATCCGCCCCCAGCCCTCGATGAAAATCCGCCAGCCCCACATCCCCCACCAGCATCCCACTCGCCCGCTCCATCACGGCGAACATCCCATACCCGAACGCCGCCCAATGCCCGATATACCGCAACAGCCGGTTCCACCCCTCCTCCGGCGTCACTACACTCCCTGGTACCAACCGAGGCTGGCTGAACATCAGATACCACCCCTCGAAATCCTCAACCCGATGCGGTCGAAGCTCAAGGCGCGACGTCAGAATCACGCGGAAAGCACCGCCCGCGCCTGCACCGCATCCTCCGCAATCTGCGCCTTCAAAGCCTCCAGCCCGGAAAACCGCCGCTCCTCGCGTAGCAGCGTATGCAGCGCCACCTCGATCACCTGCCCATACAAATCCTCATCGAAATCAAACAGATGCGCCTCCACCCGGCTCTCCTGCCCGTCATCGATGGTCGGCCGCCGCCCGATATTCGCAACCCCCGGCACACACCGCCCATCCGGCAACCGCACCCTCACCGCATAAACTCCGCGCGCCGGCTCCAGATGCCCCCCCAAAGGCACATTCGCCGTCGGAAACCCCAGCACACGCCCCCGCTGGTCCCCATGCCGAACCTCCCCCACGATGGACCACGGCCGCCCCAACTCCTCCGCCGCCCGCTCGGGATACCCCTCCTGCAACAACCGCCGGATGCGCGTGGAAGAAAACGGCCCCCCCACATCCGAAAGCGGCGGCACGATCGTCAGCCCGATCCCGAGTGGCTCGAGCAAACGCTCCAGCACATGAACATCCCCGCCCCGCCGATGCCCGAACGCAAAATCCGTCCCACACGCCACATGCCGCACCCCCAAGGCCCCGTGCAGCACATCCCCGACGAACTGCTCCGGGCCCAGATGCGAAAAATCCCCATCGAACGCGATCTGAAACACACGCCTCACCCCAAGCGCCTCAAGCGCCGCACGCCGCCCCTCCGGCATCGTCAACCGCAAGGGCGGGTCCTGCGGCCGGAAGAACGCGCGTGGATGCGGCTCGAACGTCACAACCCCCAGCGCACAGTCCGGCCGCGCCGCATGAAGCGCATGAACCAGATGCGCATGGCCCAGATGAACCCCGTCGAAATTTCCCAGCGCCACCACGGACCCACGCGCATCCGGCGGAACCGAATGCCAATCGGCATATAGCGTCATGCCACCCCCGGCAGCCCGAACATCGCCGCCACCCCCGGCAGATCCTTCACATGCGGATGCACGTCACTCGGCACGGTCCCGTCCTCCGGCCGCACAAGCTGGCAAACCTCACACTCCGCCATGGCCGCCGCATCCAGCTCCGCCCCGATGTCGGACAGGAACAGAACCTCCGCAACATCCACACCCACTTCCCTCGCAATCGCCCGATAACTCGCCGCGTCCTTCTTCCCCCCCATCGCCAGATCGTAAAACCCGTCGAACAGCCCCGTCACGTCCCCCTGCTCCGTATGGCCATACAGCAGCCGCTGCGCCGAAACCGAACCGGAAGAATACACCGCAAGCCCAATCCCCGCCGCCTTCCACACCCGCAAACACGGCACCACATCCGGATATAACGCCGCCTTCAGCGCCCCGCTCTCGAACCCCGCCTTCCAGGCAATCCCCTGCAACGCCTTCAACGGCCCGATCTTCTCATCCCGCGCCATCCATTCCCGGATCTGCGCCAACGGATCGCACCCCGGATGCAGCCGCCCGATCTCCGCCACGGCCTCCCGAATCTTCGGATCGTCCGCACGCTCCCGCAACAACTCCGGCAACGCAGCCGCCGCATATGGAAACAGAACCTCATGCACGAACGAAACCGGCGCCGTCGTCCCCTCGATATCCAGCAGGATCAGCTTCGGAACACTCATGCCGCGGCAGGAAACCGCTCGGCAATCGCATCGCCAGTATAGTTCGCAATCCAGCCGGTCGTATCGGTAAACACCCGCAACGCCACAACATCAGGCGTCGGTCCCGCATCGAACCAGTGCGGCGTCCCTTCCGGCACGGAAATCAGATCCCCCTGCGTGCACAGCACGGAATAAACCTCCTCCCCGATATGCAGCACGAACGATCCCTGCCCATGCACGAAAAACCGCACCTCATCCTCGCTATGCGTATGCTCGGACAGGAACTTGTCCCGCAACGCCGGCAGATTGGGCGTCTGCGCGTTGATCCGCACCACATCCGCCGTTCCCGCCCCCGTCTCTCCCATCAACGTATCCAGATACGGCCGGTAAGCCTCCAGAACCGCCTCGGCAGGCGCATCCTTCGCAGGCGTCACCGGCGCCTGCCAACGCTCGAACCGCACCCCATGCGGCCGCAACGCCAGCGCAATCTCGCGCGGATCTTCCGTCCGCAACACCACATCCTCCGGCGCAGTATCGCGATACACCATCAAACGACTCATCGTGCCAGTTTCCTTCTCTCCAGCGCGCAGGCCAGCAGGAACTCCAGCCCCTCCAGCCGCGCCAGCGCCGTCATCATGTCCTTGCCCCACACATAAACCCCATGACCCCGAATCACATAGCCAAGCGGCATCATGCCCAGAAACGGCGCCACCTCACCGCTCAACCGCGCGATGTCCTGATCGTTCGCAAAAACCGGCAGAGACAACGCCACGTCATGCGTCCTTTGCCCCTCGAACACCTTCAGAACCTCATACCCCTCCAGCACGATTTCCGACGCCCCGTCCCCGGTCAGCATCGACAAAACCGTCGCCGCCACCGAATGGCCATGTAGCACCGCCCCGATCGCCCGGTCATGCGCATAAAGCTGGCAGTGCAGCAAAGTCTCGGCACTCGGCCGATCCCCCTGCCAAACCGCGCGCCCATCCAGCCCCACCTCGATCACCTGCTCCGGCGTCAGATATCCCTTGTGCCCGCCGGACCGCGTGATCGCGATTCGTCCGTCCTCAAGCCGACGGCTCAGATTCCCCGCCGTCGCCGGCAGCCACCCCTTACGCTCCATATGACGCCCGGCAGCCACGATCTCCGCCGCCGCATCCGCCCAGGCATCACCAGAACCCGTCAGCGAAAACGGAGACGCCAGATCCATCGTCACCCCGGAACTCAGCCGCGATGAACGGCGCCGGGCTGCGCGGCGGACCCGTTCTGCGCCGTCGTGTTCGGCGCCACGTAAGGCTGGTTCGGCGGCGCGATATGCCCGCCATTCTGGCTCGCCTCCATGGATTCGTCATCCGCCATGTTCTTCTTGAACGATTTGATGCCCTTGGCGAAATCACCCATCAGCGAACTGATCTTGCTGCCACCGCCGAACAGAACCAGCACCACCGCCAGAACGATCAGCCAATGCAGAGGACTCAAGCTACCCATCGATCCATACCTCGTCTGTCACCGCCCGAAAGCAGTGCTTGGGGCCATACAACGCCTCACATGGCGCGGCACGGCCCAATGCGCAAGCCGCCACTATGACACATCCGGCGGGAACGGTGAAATGAACCCGTATGTCGGATACAGCCGCCGCCCCAGAGTCCCGCTCGGCCGCCACCACACCCGCACCGCCGTCCAGTTATTCCCGGGCGAGACATCCACCACCGGCACCCCATGCTCCACCCGCCCCGGCTGCCAGTTCGCCTGATCCACCAGAATCTCCCGCGCCCCGACCCGTCGCTTCACCACGGAAACATGCCCATACGGCATCCGCCGTGTCGCCCGGAACACCAGAACCTCCCCCGGAGCAGGCCGGGACGTATGCGCATACACCCCCGCCGATTGCCGCCACCACGAAGCCGCCGCCCCAGAAAGCCGCAACCCGGTCACGGACCGCGCATAAGGCGCACATTGAACCGACCCATTGTACCCGCCACCCCCGCACGCCGTCAGCGCCAGACACAGCAGAACCCCCACCAGCCCAAACCGCATCACCACGATTTCAGCATCAGAACCCGCTCCTCCGCCTCCTCCAGATCCATCTCCATCGCCCGCTGCGCCACATCCCGCCCAAACCCCGCCCGCGCGAACACCGCCAGAGCCTTGTTGACCCCCACCGCGTCCAGCCCCTCCGCGTCCCCCCGCCGAAACGGCCCCAGCCGACGCTTCCGCGCCAGAACCAGCGCCGCCCCCAGCTCCGCCTCCCGCGCCCCCTCGTCCGATCGCTCCCCCAACGCCTCGTCCAGCGCCTCACGCGCCACCTCCGCTTCCACCCCACGCTGCGCCAGATGCGCCGCCACCCCACGCCGCGAACGCCCGGATCGCGTCAGCCCCTGCGCCCGATTGCGCGAAAACGCCGCATCGTCGATCGCCCCCAACCGCATCATGTCCGCCACAATCCTCCCGATCGCAGGCCGCAACGCCATAACCCGGCCCTCCGCATCCTCCTCGGCCATCCCCGCCCGCACCGCACGCTGCCGCCAGCGCATCACCCGGCGCGACAATACCTGCTCCAGCCCGGACGCCGTCGCCGCAAACTTCGCCAGATGCGCCAGCGCCGCCTCCCGCAATCCCGCCTCATCCGGCACGACCGGAATTGTCTGCTCCCTGTCCATTCCCGCACCATGACACGATTTGCTGATCCGGACAGCATTGCCATCCACCAAATCCCAAGCAAACATTCCTCATGACCCAGCAGCTCGACACCATCATCGCCGCCCTCCCCACCCTCTACCCCGGCCCCGGCGGCGCCGTCGCAGTCATAAGGAACGGCCAGATCCTCATCCGCCACGCATGGGGCTACGCCAACGCGGAGCGCCGCATCCGCTTCACTCCCGCCACTTTGTTCCGCATGTGCTCCATCACCAAACAGTTCACCTGCGGCGCCCTCCTCGCCTCCCTGCCCGATCCCACACGCCTCAACCCCCACATCCGCGAAGCCCTCCCCAACCTGCGAACACCCGCGCCGGATATCCTCCATCTCTGTCACAACCAGTCCGGCCTGCGTGATTACTGGGCCACCGCCATGCTCCACGGCGCCCCCGCCGAATCCGCCTTCGGAGACGCCGAAACCAACGCCGTCATCAGCGGCACCAAAACCCTGCAATTCACCCCCGGCACCGCCTATTCCTACGTCAACCAAAACTTCCGCCTGATCTCGGACGCCCTCGAACGCCACCACAACCGCTCCTTCGCCGAACTCCTGCAAACCCACATCTTCACCCCCACCGGCATGAACCGCGCCATCCTCGCCGCCAACACCCGCGCCATGCCGGACGGCACCGAAGGCTACGAAGGCACCGAACAGACGGGCTTCCGCCCCGCCGAAAACAACATCCTCTGGACCGGAGACGCCGGCCTCGGCGCCAGCCTGGACGACATGATCGCCTGGGAACGCCACATCGACACCACACGGGACGACCCGGCCAGCCTCTACAACCGCCTCAGCACGCCCACCACCTTCGCGGACGGCTCGAAAGCCTCATACGGCTTCGGCCTCGCCCGCGGCACCCATCACGGCCACGCCACCACCGCCCACGGCGGCGCCCTGCGCGGCTGGCGCAGCCACCGCCTGCACATCGCAGCCCACCGCCTCTCCGTCGTCGTCCTGTTCAACCACATGTCAGACGCCCACCACGCCGCCCTTCACATCGCTACCGCAGCCCTCAACGAATCCCACACCACGCCGGACTCCCACACCCCAACCCTCACGCCCGGCATCTACATCGAACAGGAAACCGGCCTCTCCGCCCGCCTCCACATCACGAACGACGCCGCCCATCTCCAGTACGGCACCCTCCCCGAACACCTCCCCGGCCAGCCGGACGGCACCGCCGGAACCCCCACCGGAACCCGCCTCACCCCCACCGGCGAAACCACCCTGCGCATGACCCGCCCGCTGGAAAACCGCACCACAACCCTCACCCGCCAGCCCAACCTTGCCGAAACCCTCCCCCCAACTCTCGCCGGCACCTATCACTGCGCAGAACTCAACGCCCGCCTCACCATCGAAAACGCAGGCGGCACCCTCTACGCCGCCTTCTCCGGCCAACTCGGCCAAAGCCGCATGGAACGCCTCAAACCCCTCACTCCAACCCTCGCCCTCCTCCCCTGCCCCCGCGCGCTGGACGTCGCCCCTCCCGGAGACTGGACCCTCAACGTCACCCCGGACACAAACACCATCCGCCTCGGCTGCTGGCTCTCACGAGATTTCACCTACACAAGACTGTAATTTCAAACCATAAACAGAAACTTCCAGAGAAAGAAAAAACCAGATGGAACATAGCGACTATCCAGGCTGCACCGTCACGGACTTCTACTCGACCGGCCCCATCAAAACGAAATGCGACGTCAAATTCGAAAGAAACGCCGCAGGACAAAGCGAGATAACGGTCACCTACAAAACCAGAGACCAGCCTGACGGGCAGGCAACAACCTATACATACAAAGGCAGAGACGCCGGGGACGGTCACTACATCCTCTGGTCCTTCCACGGGGACCACACAGTTCAGACCAGCGCACTGAAGAACGATGACTTCCACGGCCTCGCCACACTCCGCAAGATCAGTTCAGACGGCGTCTTTGAAGGTCACTGGTGGGAGAACGAGAAAAAAGAACCCAGAGGCACATGGCGAATCGAGATCAAACCTCACGACCAAACAAATATCTGACCTCCCCACCATCACGACCCAGCCTGTCAGACAGGCCAGAGCATAACCAAATCCCCTAAGCCCGGCATAAACACTCCCACGCTCCTCACAGCCATCTCCCCTTTCAAACCCATACACCCCGATCATTTCACAATTTGACGCCCCCCGCCCAACCCTGCATCATGCAAGGCGGAACGAAAAAACGGACCCCGCCCTGCACGAAGCAGGCGCGGGCCATCACCCGTTCCGCACGTCCAACCCCGAACCAAGATCGTAACGCCATGATCCCCGCCCTGATGCCCACCTTCAACCGTGCCGACCTCGCTTTCGAGCGTGGCGAAGGCGCCTGGCTGATGACGGCGGACGGGCGACGATTCCTGGATTTCGGCGCGGGCATCGCCGTCTCGGCCCTCGGCCACGGCCACCCCGCCCTCGTGAAGGCCATCGCCGAACAGGCCGCGAAAGTCATCCACGTCTCGAACCTGTATAAAATCCCGCAGGCCGAGGCCCTGGCCGAACTGCTCGTCAACGCCTCCTTCGCGGACAGCGTGTTCTTCTGCAACTCCGGCGCGGAAGCCAATGAAGGCATGGTCAAGATGGTCCGAAAGGCCCAGTCCGGCCGAGGCCACCCCGAACGCTCCCGCATCCTCTGCTTCGACGGCGCGTTCCACGGCCGCACCCTCGCCATGCTCAGCGCCACCGGCAACCCGGCCTACCTCGAAGGCTTCGGCACTCCGGCGGATGGGTTCGACCACGTCCCCTTCAACAACATGAACGCCGTGCGGGACGCCATCAGACCCGAAACCGGCGCCATCATGGTCGAGCCCATCCAGGGCGAAAGCGGCGTCAAATCCGCCGACCCGCGCTTCCTCAAGGAACTCCGCGCCACCTGCGACGAATTCGGCCTGTTCCTCGCCCTCGATGAGGTCCAGACCGGCATCGGCCGCACCGGCCGCCTCTTCGCCCACGAATGGCACGACATCAGACCGGACGTCATCTCCGTCGCCAAGGGCATCGGCGGCGGCTTCCCCCTCGGGGCCATCCTCGCGACGGAGGAAGTCGCGCAATACATGAAGCCCGGCTCCCACGGCACCACCTTCGGCGGCAACCCCCTTGCCTGCGCGGCCGGCGTCACGGTCCTGAAGGAAGTCCTCTCCCCCGGCTTCCTCCAGCGCATCGAAACCGTGGGCCACACCTTCGGCCAGCAACTCGAAGCCCTCGTCAGGTCACACCCGGACGCCTTCGAATCCGTCCGTGGCACCGGCCTCATGCGCGGCCTGCGCTGCAAGCTCCCCGCCGCCGACATGATGAAGGCCGCCCTCCACGAAGGCCTGCTCTGCGTCTCCGCCGGAGACAACGTCATCCGCCTCATCCCCCCCCTCATCGTCACCGAAACGGACTGCCAGGAAGCCTGCGACAAACTCGCGCGTGCCGCAGACCACCTCCTCGCAGGAACCAGATCATGAACGGAATCCGCCACTTCCTGGACATCAAGGACATCGGCAGCCACACCCTGCGCGGCATCGTGGACCTCGCGAAAGAGGTCAAGGCCATGCAGCAGAACCGCACGCGCCCGCTGCACCCCCTGCGCCCGCTCGAAGGCCGCACGCTCGGCCTGATGCTCTCCAAACCCTCCACCCGCACCCGCCTTTCCTTCGAGGTCGGGATGCGTCAACTCGGCGGCGACGTTTCCGTTCTCTCTCCCTCCGAAATGCAGATGGGACGCGGTGAATCCATCGCCGATACCGCCCGCGTCCTCTCCCGCTTCGTGGATGTCGTCGTCCTGCGCTGCGGAGACGCCGCCCAGCTCCACGAACTCGCGGACTGGAGCAGCGTCCCCGTCCTCAACGGCCTCACCTCACACTCACACCCGGTCCAGATCCTGGCCGACATCATGACGTTCGAGGACCATCGCGGCCCCATCGAAGGCAAGACCGTCGCCTGGATCGGAGACGGCAACAACGTCGCCACCTCCTGGATCGAGGCCGCCGCCCGTTTCGGCTTCACCCTGCGCCTAGGCACCCCCGAAAGCATGGCCCCCAACGCGGAGGCCATCACCTGGGCACGCGCACGCGGCGCCACCATCGACGTCACCACCAGCCCGCAGGACGCCGTCTCCGGCGCGGACTGCGTCACCACCGACACCTGGGTCAGCATGTCCGACACCGCCTCGGACCAGCGCATGAAAACCCTCACGCCCTACCGCGTGGACACCGCCCTGATGCAACACGCCAAACCGGACGCCCTGTTCCTGCACTGCCTCCCCGCCCATATCGGGGAAGAAGTCACACAGGACGTGTTCGACAGCCCGAACTCCGTCGTGTTCGACGAAGCCGAAAACCGCCTCCACGCCCAGAAAGGCCTCCTCCTCTGGGCCCTGGGCGGCGAGAACTGGCGCGCCCTCGGCGCCGAAGCCACCTGAATCCCGGTGCCCCCACCTCTCAGGGGGCACCACCCTCCGGAACCGACCGCACATACGTAAAGGGTGAAGGCGCAGAGGGGGACGGCCAGCGCCCGCTTTGCCTGAAACGCACCTTGCCAGTAAGGTCCAACACATGATCGACACCCCCGCCTTCCTCGACGCCAACCGGCCGGACGTGCCAGACCTCGTCATCCCGCGCGGCGTTACCCCCTTCCACCTCGAAGGCGCCCCCGTTCGCGGCCGCCTCGTCCAGCTCGGCCCGCTGGCCGACGCCCTGCTCACCCGCCGCACGCTGGACGACGCCGCCATGACCCTCGGCGGAGAATCCCTCGTCCTGGTCGCGGGCCTCTCCGCCACCCTCAAGTTTCAGGGCTCGTTCTCCCTCCAGATCAAGGGAGACGGCCCCATCCAGACGCTGGTGGCCGACAGCACGGAATCCGGTAATCTCCGCCTCTACATCCGCGCCGAACCCTCCGAAACACCCCTCGAAGGCACCGCATCGGACCTGCTCGGCGAAGGCTACCTCGCCTTTACGGTCGATCCCGGCGCCGGCGGGGAACGCTATCAGGGCATCGTCGGCATCGACGGAGACTCTCTGGCCCACATGGCCATGCACTATTTCGATACCAGCGAACAGCACGACTGCTGGATCAGACTCGCCTGCGCCAGAACCGATGCCGGCTGGCGCGCCAGCGGCCTCATCCTCGAACGCATCGCCTCGGGCGGCGGCACGGAAGCCACCATCCCCGACGCCAAAAGCAGCCACGACGACTGGGAAACCGCCCTCACCCTCGCCGAAACCGTCACGCAGAACGAATTGCTGGACGACGCCCTCACCGCCGAAACCCTGCTTTACCGCCTGTTCGGCACCATGAACGTCGCCGCCAGCCGCCCCCGCGCCCTCGCTTTCGGATGCCGCTGCTCCCGCGCCCGGCTCGTCAATCTTCTGGAAACCTTTTCCGACGATGATCTCGATCATATGGTCGTCGGAGAAAACATCGTCATGAGTTGCGAGTTCTGCAATATCGATTTCCGGTTCGACCGCGCCGAACTCAAACGCGCCGAACCGGAGGCCTGAGGAACACGCCATGTCCCTGGACGCACCAGCCACCCGCCCCATCGTCCTGAACGGCCATCCCATCGGCCCGCTCTACGCGGACTGGCGGGAGGAAACCCGCATCCCGCTCTTCGATCTCCTCACCTGCGTCCAGCTCCGTTCCCCGGCCTCCGGCACCACGACCTGCTGGTATCTCGATCCAGAAAACACCCTCCTCGCCCCCCATATCGAAGCCCTGCCGGACACCACCCTGCAAACCCTGCTCGAACGGGCCGGCACCGTCTTCGCCCCCCTGCTGGCCACCACCCTCGGCGGCACCCTGCCAGATACCCCCGCCCCATCCCTCGGCTTCACCAACGAAGCCACCTCCGTCCAGCTCGCCTGCGCCTGGACCGCCCGGCACCTGCCCTCCCTCTCCATCCTCCCCGCCTCCCGCGCCGAAACCGAAGGCACCCTCTCCGGCCCCACCGGCATCGCCCTGGACGACCGCCGCGTCCGCGCCGTCATGGACTCCCGCCTCGGCCCCGGCACGCTCGTCGTCGCCTCCCCCTTCTCCAGCGCCCCCACACGCTCCCAGCTCTCCTTCGAAATCCAGGGCCTGCTGATCCACCGCTTCTTCGATGCGGAAAACGACGCCGCCTTCTACCTGATCTGGCCCGCGAACGCCCTCACCACCAAACCGGCCTTCTTCTGCCCGAAGGCTAACCTCATCGTCTCGGATCTGCCACAGAGCGCCCTGCTCCCCGGCCGCATCCTCGCCTGGTTCGGTCTGACGCCAGACCACACAGACCGCATCCGCACCGCCATCCCGTTCCAGCCGCAGGATTTCGGCCTCGGCAGCGCCTCCACCCTCGCCAGCGAAAGCGCCCTGCCGGCCGAACCCGCCGAAAAACCGCCAGCCTCACAGGACGCATCCGCCCCAGAAGCCGCCCAGAAACCCGCCATGACGCAGTCCTGGTCGGTCCTGATGGCCAAGGATACCACGGCCGCCACACAGCCAGCACCACCACAACCCGCACCCGCCCCTGCTGCCAGGGGCCTGTTCGGCAGGCTACGCTCCGCCTTCGGCAAAGACCGCCAGAACTGACATCACCACCTGACGCAGAGAGGGGAACCAATCACATGACATACCCACACCATCGCAAGACCCGCCTCCTCCTCGGCCTCTGCGCCACCCTGCCCCTGCTCGCTACCCTCCCCGGCTGCGGCGGGGACGACGCCACCCCCAAAACCTTCCCCGCCCTGAACTACACCTATCTCGGCCAACTCCACCTCAACGTCGCCAGGATCGATCAGGTCGATCTCGCCCCCGCCGGCAGTACCCCCGGCGATCTCTCCGCACAGGCCCCCACCCCGCCGGATCAGGCCCTGTCCCGCATGGCCCAGCAACGCCTCGTCGCCAGCGGCGGTTCCGGCAGCGCCACCTTCACCATCACCAGCGCCAACATCACGCGCGGCCAGGACGGCGCCCTCCACGGCGTCATGGCCGTCCATATCGACATCCTCACCCCAGACGGCCAGCACGCCGGATACGCCCAGGCCCAGGTCAGCCGCACCATGAACACCGGCACCCCGGGCGATGACGTCAGCCAGCAAACCCTCTACGACCTCACCTCCCAGATGATGCAGGACATGAACGTCGAACTGGAATTCCAGGTCCGCCGCTCCCTGAAGGACTGGCTGGTCGATGCCGGGGGCGCCCCCATCGAAGGCGCCATCCAGCAACAATCCCTCGACACACCCGGCGCCCAAACCACTCCTCCGGCGCCCGCCACACCCCCGGCCCAACCCGCGCCAGCCGCACCACCAGCCCAACCCACCCCGGCCGCCGCCCCCCAGATCCCGGACGCCATCTTCCCTACCGGCGGAGACACCCCCGCCCCCCAACAGAAATCCCCCCAGCCCGGCACGCTCCACCTGCCAGGCCAGCATTAATCCGGGCAGAACCGACATCACGGATTTTTGATCCCCACAGGCGCCGCCCATTCCGGCAGCGCCTCGCCTCTTTCCAACGCCCCGCGCATCTCCCCGCAACCCCCAACACCTCCCCGTACGAAAAGAGAATTTAAAAACCCGCAACCCGTTTTCGCTTGACGATATATCGCTCCCAAAACAGGTTCGGCTCACATGCAGCAATCTTTTGCCACGACTTTCCCGTCCAGCCTTATCACTGGACGTCCCGGACCGATCTGGTCCACATGCACCTGAAACAGCGGACCATCCTCCGCCCCACCGCGCGTCTGACCTTTCGGAGACCTCCTTGTCGCCACCCTTCACAGGCCCCTCCCGCAGAAACTTCGTCAAAGGCCTCGTCGGCACAGCGTCCTTCTGGATGTACGCCGGCCACACCCCCTGGGCCACCGCCCTCGCCGCCGAAGCCGAAACCCCCTACCGCCCCACCTATTTCACGGATGCGGAATGGCAGTTCCTCGAAGCGGCCTGCGAATGCATCTTCCCGCGTGACGACGCAGGCCCCGGCGCGCTCGATCTCGGCATCCCCGAATTCATCGACCGCCAGATGAACACCCCCTACGGTCGCGGCGAACTCTGGTACATGTCCGCCCCCTTCCAGGAAGCCGCCCCGAACCTCGGCTACCAGCTCCCCCTCTCCCCGCGCGATCTCTACCGCAAGGGCATCACCGGCGCGAACGACTACGCCCTGCACTATCGCGGCAAACTCTTCGCCGATCTGGAAGACCAGGCCCAGATCGACATGCTGACCGCCTTCGAAGGCGGCGCCGTCAAGTTCGGCGATCTCTCCGCTCGCACCTTCTTCGAACAACTCCGTACCAACACCCTTGAAGGCGCCTTCTCAGACCCCCTGCACGGCGGCAACAGAAACCTCGGCGGTTGGGTCATGCTCGGCTTTCCCGGCGCCCGCGCCGATTTCATGGACTGGGTCGACCAATACGGACCCGCCTACCCCCTCGGCCCCGTGTCGATCAGCGGCGAAACGGCCTGAGGACAAGATCATGGCAAAAAAACAGGCTGACGCCATCGTCATCGGCGCCGGATGGGCAGGCTCGATCCTGGCAAAGGAACTCACCGAAGCCGGACTCTCCGTCATCATGCTCGAACGCGGCGAGGAACACACCACCGCAAGGGAAGGCGCCTACCCGGACTCGATCGACGAACTGCGCGGCGCGGTCCGCCACCGCCTGTTCCAGAAACTGGCGAAAAGCACCGTCACCATCCGCACGAAGCTGGACGAAACCGCCGTCCCCTACCGCCGCCTCGCCGCCTTCCTTCCCGGCGAGGGCGTCGGCGGCGCGGGCCTGCACTGGTCCGGCGTCCATTTCCGCGCCGCTGCGGAAGACCTCACCCTCCGCAGCACCACCATCGAACGCTACGGCGAAAAATTCATCCCCGAAGGCATGAACCTTCAGGATTACGGCGTCACCTATCAGGATCTGGAACCCTTCTACGACAAGGCCGAGAAAGTTTTCGGAACCTCCGGCACCGCCTACAAGGTGAACGGCCAGGTCGTGGGAGATGGCAACCCCTTCGCCCCGGACCGGTCGGACAACTTCCCCCTCCCCGCCCTGAAGGACGTCTATACCGCCAACCTCTTCCGGGGCGCCGCCAAAAACGCCGGCTACCACCCCTACTCCCTCCCCGCCGCCAACGCCTCGCAGCAATACACCAATACCTACGGCGTCCAGATGGGACCGTGCAATTTCTGCGGCTTCTGTAGCGGATATGACTGCTACATGTATTCCAAGGCCTCCCCGAACGTGAACATCCTGCCCGCCCTGCGGCAGAACCCCAACTTCACCCTCATCACCGGCGCCCACGTCCTGCACGTCAATCTGGACGACAGCAAGACCAAGGCCACAGGCGTCACCTATCTCGATCAGGCCTCCGACAAGGAAGTCACCCTCGCGGCGGACCTCGTCATCGTCAGCGCGTTCCAGTTCCACAACGTCCACCTGATGCTGCTCTCCGGCATCGGCAAACCCTACGATCCGGTCCAGAACACCGGCGTCGTCGGCCGCAACTTCGTGTACCAGACGCTCTCAACCTCCCGCGCCTGGCTGCCCGAAGCCAAATTCACCAACCAGTTCATCGGAACCGGCGGCGGCGGCGTCGCCATCGATGATTTCAACTGCATGAACTTTGATCACGGCCCCCTCGGCTTTGTCGGCGGCTCTCCCATCTGGGTCAATCAGGCCGGCGTCAAACCCATCGCCGCAGCCGGCGTCGGCGGCGGCAAAGGCGCGCCACGCTGGGGCGCGGGCTACAAGAAAGAACTCGTCCACACCTACAAACACGCCATGGCAATGGACGCGCATGGCTCCAACATGGCCTATCGGGACGTCTATCTGGATCTCGATCCCACCTGGAAAGACGCCTACGGCATGCCCCTGCTGCGGATGACGTTCTCCTGGAAGGACAACGACATCAAGATGAACCGCTACGTCGTCAGTAAGATCGAACCCATCATGAAGGAACTCGGGGCCGAGAAATACCAGCTCGGCATGCTCGAACCCGGCGAAATCTTCGACACACGGCGCTACCAGACCACCCATCTCGGCGGCGGCGCCATCATGGGAACCGATCCCAACACCAGCGCCCTCAACCGCTACCTGCAAAGCTGGGACGTCTCGAACGTCTTCGTCATCGGCTCCAACGCCTTCCCACAAGGCATGGGCTACAACCCCACCGGCACCGTCGCCGCCCTCGCCTACTGGGCCGCCTATCACATCCGAACCACCTACCTCAAAAACCCCGGCCCGATGGTGCAGGCATGAGAAACACTCTCCGCCTCCTCACCATCCTCGGCATCACGGCCCTCTCCACGCACGCGAAGGCCGATACCATCCCGTCGGCAGACCTGATCGCGCAAGGCCTCTACGCCGCCCGCGCGGCGGACTGCTCCGCCTGCCACACCAACGCAGGGGGCGCCCCCTACGCCGGCGGAATGCCCTTCAAACTCCCCATCGGCACGATCTACGCCCCCAACATCACGCCAGACCCGAAATACGGCATCGGTAACGAATCCGAAGCCGATTTCGCAAAGGCCCTCCGCAAGGGCATCCGGCACGACGGCGCGGCCCTCTACCCCGCCATGCCCTTCCCGTCCTACGCCCGCCTGACGGATCAGGACATCCACGCCCTCTACGCCTATTTCCACTACGGCGTGAAACCCGTCGCCGCCGCCACGCCGGACGAAACCATCACCTGGCCGCTCTCCATCCGCTGGCCCATGACGCTCTGGCGCTGGACCTTCTCGCCCTCCCCCGGCTCGGCCCAACGCTCCGCCCAACGCGCCTTCCCAAACGCCACGATCGCACGCGGCGCCTACCTCGTCGAAGGCCCGGCCCATTGCGGCGCCTGCCACACCCCCCGCGCCTTCACGATGCAGGAAGTCGCCATGACCAGCGCGGACGGCACACGTTACCTCGCGGGCGGCAACGCCATCGACGGCTGGGAACCCCCAAGCTTGCGTCAGGAAAACCGCACCGGCCTCGGCCGCTGGACCGAAACCGATCTGGTCAACTTCCTCAAGACCGGCCGCGCCCAGCCCGGCGAAGCCTTCGGCGGCATGGCCGACGCCGTCGAACACGGCACCCAGTACCTCACCGATCAGGACGAACATGCCATCGCGCAATACCTCCTGACCCTCACCCCCAATACCAAAAACGAAACCCCCTGGGCCTACGACAACGCCACCGAAACCGCCCTGCACAGCGGAGACGTCTCCGCACGCGGCGCCAAGGTCTATGTCGATAACTGCGCCGCCTGCCACCGCGACGACGGGCGCGGCTACCCCGCCGTCTTCCCGCCCCTGGCCGGAAACCCCGTCGTCATGACGAAACTGCCGGACTCCCTCGTCCACATCGTCCAGACCGGCGCCCTCCTGCCCGCAACACAGAAAGCCCCCTCGGCCTTCGTGATGCCCGCCTTCGAACACCGCCTGACCAGCCAGCAGATCGCGGACGTCGTCACCTTCATCCGCGCAAGCTGGGGCAACAACGCCCCCGCCGTCAGCGCCGACACCGTCGCAACCCTCAAGGCCTCAGCCCCGGAACCCGTCCTCAAACGCTCCCCCCTCCCCCTGAACTGACGGGGGGAACACCCGCCCGCCCGACGCGCACTCAACACATCGAGTCCTTCACGATATCGATGAACGCGCGCAAGGCGGGCGGCACATGCCGATGCCCGGAATAATACAGAAACAGCCCCGGAACAGCCGGACACCACTCCCCCAGAAGCGCCACCAGGCTCCCGTCCCGTAAGGACGCTCCAACCGATCGCTCCACGACATACGCAATCCCCAGTCCCGCCCGCGCGGCATCCGCCAGCAACGTCATGTCATCCAGAATCAGCACCCCCGGCACATCCACCGCAACCTCCTGCCCATTGCGCGCGAATTCCCACCGATAAGGCCGCCCGCTCGGCAACCGGATGCGAATGCAGCGATGTCGCATCAGATCGTCAGGCACCCGTGGGGCAGGATACCGCTCCAGATACCCCGGCGACGCAACAGCAATAAATCGAACATCACGAGAAACCGGCACCGCAACCATATCCTGCGGCACAAACTCCCCCAGCCGCACTCCGGCATCGAAACCACCCGCCACGATATCCACCAGCTTGTCCTCAACCGACAGATCGAGCGTAACCGCCGGATATCGCTCCAGAAACCGGGGCACTGCCGCCTCCAGCAACCATTGCGCTCCCAACGGCGGAACATTGAGGCGTAAAACCCCGCCACCCCCCTGCTGAAGATCCGTGAACTCAGCCAGCGCCGCCCCATAATCCCGCAGGATCGGCGCCATCCGCGCCAGAAGCCGCGCCCCTGCTTCGGTCGGGGCCACACTGCGCGTCGTCCGATGCAGCAACCGCACGCCCAGCCGCGCCTCAAGCCCACGCATCATATGGCTCAAGGTAGAGGGAGACTGCCCCAAAGCATGGGCCGCGCTCCGAAAACTGCCCTTCGACACGATCTCGGCAAACCCGGCCAGTTCGGCCAAAGGTGGCTGCTTATTCATGGCCATTTCTCACTGGATTATACAAATTGATGGTGATTGTCATACATCCAGAAAAGCGCACAATCCGGAAAAACATAGGACGGAGTTTTTCCCATGACCGACACCACGAAAACCTGGTTCATAACCGGCGCCAGTGCAGGACTCGGGCTGGAAATGACAAAAATCCTGCTCAAACGGGGCGATCGCGTCGCCGCCACAGCCCGGCGCACAGCCCCCCTGAACACCCTGCGATCAGAGTACGGCAGCCAACTCTGGATCGCCGCACTCGACGTCACTAACACAGCCGCCATCCGCGCCACCCTGCAACGCGCCTTCATCGAACTGGGTCCTGTCGACGTCGTCGCCAGCAACGCCGGCTACGGCCTGTTCGCCGCCAGCGAAGAAGTCAGCGACGCCCAGATCCACCACCAGATCGACGTTAATCTCATCGGCTCGATCCAGCTTATCCGCGCCGCTCTGCCACACCTCCGCGCCCAGGGTGGCGGTCGCATCCTACAAGTGTCGTCAGAAGGCGGCCAACTGGCCTATCCCAACTTCGGTCTCTACCACGCCACAAAATGGGGCATCGAAGGCTTCGTCGAAGCCACGGCGCAGGAAGTCGCCCCCTTCGGCATCCATTTCACCATCGCCGAACCCGGCCCCACACGCACGGAATTCTCGGCCGCCAAAATCACCGCCCCCGCCATGCCGGAATACGAACACACCCCCTCCGGCGACATCCGACGCGCCCTGGAAAGCAACACCTTCCCCATCACCGGAGACGCCCACAAAACCGCACAGGCCATGATCGACGCGCTGGACCAGCCCACGCCTCCCCAGCGTATCGCCTTAGGCAGCGGAACCTATACCCGCCTGCACGCCGCACTCTCTGGCAGACTCGCCACCCTCGAAGCTCAGAAAACCATCGCTTTGTCCGTCGAGGCAGACTAACCCACCCCCAAAATCCGCCCCGCCAGCGTCGCCACATCATGCCGCAGCGACACCACGCTATGCCCCCCCGACGGGTGCACCCGATTCGTCAAAATCGCCACATACGACTCCGATCCCGGGTCCATCCACACGGACGTCCCGGTAAACCCCGTATGCCCGAACGACCCCACCGGAAACACATCCCCCCGCACCGACGAATAATGCGTCGCTATGTCCCATCCCAACCCACGCCGGTCCGTAGCCCCAGCCAGCGGCTCCTGCGGCACTGTCATCATAGCCACCGTCTCCCGACGCAACGGATACGCGCTCGCCCGCCCCGCCAGCCGATCCAGCAACGCCTGCGCATACACACACAGATCGTTCATGTCCGAAAACAACCCCGCATGGCCCGCAACACCCCCCATCCGCCGCGCTGTCGGATCATGCACCACCCCCTGCAACATCACCCCACGCTCATCGAACTGCGTCGGCGCGATATCCCCAACCTCACGCGGCAGAAACCCCGAATGCCGCATCCCCAAAGGCCCCAGCAGATTACCAGCCGCATACGCCGCCAGCCCCTGCCCGGACCACAGCTCCACCAGCAACCCTAACGTGATGAAATTGATGTCGCTATAAACGAACCGCGTCCCTGGAGCGTGATCCGGCACGGCCCCCATCACCCGCCGCACCGCCTCGTCCTTCCCCACCCAAGGCGTCGAAAGATCCACATCCGGCGGCAACCCCGAATAATGCGTCAGCAACATCCGGATCGTAATGCCACCCTTCCCATGCGCCCCGAACGCCGGCAAAAACTTCGCCACCGGATCATCCAGCCCGAATACCCCCAACTCCCAGAACCGCATCACGCAAGGCGCCGTCACCAGAACCTTGGTCAAAGACGCCATATCGAACCGCGTATCCCAGGTCATCGCCTCGCGTTCAGGCACCAGCGCACGATCCCCGAACACCCGCCCGTAAACCAGCGATCCCCCATGCCCGATCGCCACCACGGCCCCCGGCATCTGATGCTCGGCCAGAGCCCGCCGCACCCGCCGATCCACCGCCGCGAACCGATCCTCCGGAACCCCGGACGCACATCCGGAAAGCCCCAGCGCTCCAGCCCCCAGCATCAGCGCCCGGCGCCCCACCCTGTCATATCGATCATTCATCGCCAGACCGTCCCCCAATCCGGCGATGAACGCAAGCAGACAGCCTATTTCGAGAAAATATCCGTAATCGTGGACAGCAACGACAACGCCTCCTCACGCGGCCGCTGGAACGTGTTCCGCCCAATGATGGACCCGAAACCACCCCCCTCGTGAATCCCGCGAATGGTCGTCAGCAACGCCTCCGTATCCGCATGTTCCCCACCAGAGAAAATCACGATCCGCCGCCCCGCGAAGGTGGACTGCACAACATGACGAATCCGCGCCGGCATCGTCGAAATGTCGATCTTCAGATCCTCATACACCTTTCGCGCCGCAGGCAGAGACAGCACATCCGTCGGCGGCTTCACCTTGATGATATGCGCCCCACACTCCGCCGCCATATGCGCGGCATACGCGCAGATATCAATCGCCGTCTCCCCCGCCTTGTCCAGCATCGGCCCACGCGGATAACTCCACACGATTACAACCAGCCCCGCTGCCTTCGCCTCCTCGGCCAGCGCCCGCAGTTCGTTCATCTGATCAAAGCAATACTCACTGCCCGGATAGATCGTAAACCCGATCGCACTGCACCCCAGACGCAGCGCATCCGCCACCGTCCCCGTCACAGCCTGATTCTTCTCGGTCGCCAGCGAATTGGAACTGTTGCACTTCAGGATCAGCGGAATCTGCCCCGCAAAGGTCGAAGCCCCCGCCTCCAGCATCCCCAGAGGCGCCGCGAACGCATTCAGCCCCGCCTCGATCGCCAGCGAAAAATGATAATGCGGATCATAGGCCGGAGGATTGGCGGCAAAAGACCGCGCCGGCCCATGCTCAAACCCCTGATCGACTGGCAAAATCACCAGCTTCCCGGTCCCGGCCAGCTTGCCGGTCATCATCAGCTTGTAGAGATTGGCCTTCGTGCCCGGATTGTCGCTCTCATAATTGGCGAGAATCGCTTTAACCTGCTGCGTCATGGGTCGGCTCCTGCAAAAGGATTACGTCCGCCTCAAACGCATGACAGCCGGGGCGGATGCTTCAGGAATGCAAACGTGAAGCCTCCACCCAACGTTGGAAACCTCCCCCAGCGCCCATCTGACGCGCAATTTCAGCGCGTCAGATTTTGACCTCGATCAAAGCGCGGACTTGACCCATTCCTTAAGCTGACTCTTCGGCATCGCCCCCGTCTTGGCCGCAACCTGCTTGCCATCCCTGAACACCAGCAACGTCGGAATCCCACGCACACCATACCGGTTCGGGCTTTCCGGGTTCTCGTCGATGTTCACCTTAGCCACCGTCAACTGCCCCTTGAACTCCGCCCCGATCTCCTCGAGCGCCGGCGCAATCATCTTGCACGGCCCACACCACTCCGCCCAGAAATCCACCAGAACCGCCCCCTCAGCCTTCAGCACATCCGCCTCAAAGCTGCCATCCGTCACCGCAACCGTGTTCTCGCTCATAAAACCATCCTTTCCAGAAAACGCCGCACCGAAGCCCGGCCAGTCCGAACCATATCGGCACGCCCCCCACAGAACGCAAGCCACTTCTTCAAACCCCCGTGACTGAGCCAGGACAACAAACTATTATCGACCATGAACCAGGCGCATACTGCTGGCAAAAAACGGCAACTATGGGGGAGATTTGTCGAGTAAAAGTAGATAATGCTCTTCCTTGCCGGGCACGCACAAACATGCAGTAATGATGTCAGCATGTTCTGGGCATAAATTAGTTGGAAAAGAGAAATTTTGATGGACGTTCGTCAGTCTGATATTGCCAGCTTGGAAGATCGAGTAAAAAAGCTCGCCTATCAGGCTTATCTACCGTCTCTCAAGATGTCGAACGTCCGTAGTTTCGAAAATCAGACGATTACGTTTGATTTTCCTGTGACGGCTGTGATCGGAACAAATGGCGGAGGTAAATCCACAGTTCTTGGTGCGGCGGCTCTTGCATACAAGTCAGTGAAGCCTGGTGATTTTTTTCCAAAATCAAATATTGGCGATAATAGCATGGCAAACTGGCGTATCGACTACGATTTGATTGATAGGACAGTTAACAAGGCTAGCACATTTACAAGAAATGCTCGATTTGTTGCGGCGAAATGGCGACGTGACAATGTGCCCGATCGTCAGGTGATTGTAATCCCGATCCAACGCACCGTTCCAGCCAACGAGCAAAATAAATTTAGGCAATTTATTGGATTAGCGCAGAAAACGGACGTAATTTCTACACCTATCCCCGCTGGGATAACTACTACTATAGGCCGTATTCTTGGCAAGGATGCTTCGGGATACCAGAGAATCTCGCTAAAGGACGATCCGGGCAAGTCTATCCTCGTCGGAATGAAGCGATTAAACGACTATTCCCAATTCCATTTCGGCGCAGGGGAGGCTTCGATCATCGAGATGGTCGTCAAGCTGGAAGAAGCGCACGATAATGCTCTTATTTTGATTGAAGAAATCGAAAACGGGCTTCATCCGTTGGCGACACGAAAGATGGTTGAGTATCTTTTTGATGTAGCTAAGCGAAAAAAGGCGCAGATTATCTTCACCACCCATTCAGAATATGCGCTTGAAGTGCTGCCACCGAAAGCCATTTGGGGCTGTATCGACGGTACGGCTTATCAAGGTAAGCTCACGATCGAGAGCCTACGGGCCTTGGTCGGCACGGTTGCAAAAGACCGAGCCGTGTTTGTCGAAGATGATTTCGCAAAAGACCTTTGTAGCGAAATCGTCCGCCAATATGCACCGGAATTGTTAGACCGGGTCGAGATCCATAAAGCTGGTGGTTTTCCCTATGTTGTCGAGGTATTAAAACACCATAATGGCAACCCTACGCTAAAGAACAAGGCTGTAGCTGTAATCGACGGCGACAACCCCCCGCTTTCAGAACCAAATGACTTCGTCCTAGAACTGCCTGAGGGAGCGCCCGAGGCCGTTGTGTTTGGCTATGTGCTAGAGAATATTGATATTGTGGCCAGCTTGGTCCAGCAGCGATGCCAATGCCCTGCAATATCGCAAGATGGGATTGCGGAGGCCATTCGCCAAGTCGCGCGTGATACTACTGATCATCACCTCTATTTTGCTAAGCTTGGTGATAAGCTTGGCTTCATCTCGGAGATCATCATTAGGCGCGGCTTATGTTCCATTTATGTCCAAAACGCCGCTACCGATCTTGCGCCACTGGTCTCGGCATTGCAGAATAAACTTACCGCGTGACGTTTAACGGCCTTCGATGCTGATTCGGCTCTTGTACGTCGCCTCCTAAGACGTCGTATGCACGGGCTCGATCTTTCTCTGTCAAAAAAATGAATGACGTCCGCTTTCGGAAAACCTGCATCTATCACTGAACGACCGAAAAGCGGGCGATTGTGTTGAAAAAGTCCCGCCCGAGCTACTACCGAGCGTTTCGGTTCGATATCACAACATATAGAGTATTGTAATTAACTGACTTTTTCAACACAATCCGGACGAAAGCAGCCACACCCGCAAGGATCAGTCAAACCTCCAGCAACCCTTCCGGCAAAACCATCACCGAAGCCGTCTCCGTCCAAACCAAACGGCAATACACAGGCCGCCGCGGCTCCAACTGCTCCAGAACCGCCCGATAAGCCGCCATCTGCCGCACATAAGCCGCCGGAACCCGCGCCACATCAGTCGGCGGAACCTGATTGGTCTTGTAATCGCATAACCAGATCGCCTCCCCCGTCACCCGCAAACGGTCCACCTGCCCCACCACGACCTGCCCCCCCGCAATCCCGGTAATCGCCTGCTCCGCCCGGCTCCCCTGCCCGAACAAAGGCGCCAGATCGGGATGCGCCAACACCCCCAGAACCTGACGCACAAGCCCCGCAATCTCCTCCTCACCCAACCCGAACGCCGGACGCGCCAGAAACCGCCGCGCCACCTCGGCCCACTCTCCCTCAGGCCGCTCCGGCAAAACCTGCAACAGCCGATGCACCAGGTTCCCACGTCGCAACGCCCGCTCCCGCCCGCCAATCCGCCCTTCCATCAACGCCCGGGGCGACCGCGCCGCCGGCAACGCCCCGAACTGCGCCCCATCCGGCCGGCTCGGCGCCAGTGGCCGCGTCAACGCCCCCTCCTCACGCGGCGCGGCTGCCTTCCACAACGGCGCACGCCCCATCCAGTCCGGCAGATCCACCGCGGAAACCGCACGTGCCTCCACCCCCACCCGCGAAGGCACCACGCACGCCGCCTCCAAAACCAGCCGCTCCCCCTCCCACCCCAGATCGAACGCCGCAGCCTCCGCCCCAACCCGCTCGAACCCCGCCTTGCACAGCGCATACCAGCTCTCATCCGCAGGCGCCCGCTTCCCCTCCCATCCACACACCACCAGCCAGTCGCTCGCCCGCGTCAAAGCGACATATAAAAGCCGGTTCCGCTCCTCCAGAACCGCCCGCTTGCGCTCATCCGACAACCCCCGCGTCACCCCCGTCGCCCGCGCCACACGCGGAACCCAAACCGGAACCTCCAACTCCCCATCATCCGCCCAAAGCAGCTCGTTCTCCTGCCGCACATCCCCCGTCATGTCCGGCAACACGACCAGGCGCGCCTGCAACCCCTTCGCCCCGTGCACCGTCATCACACGCACCGCATCCGCCGCCGCCTCCGGCTCCCGCTTCACCGTCGTCTCGCTCGCCCGAAGCCAACGCAAAAACCCCTGCAACGAAGGCGGATGCAACGCCTCGAACCGCAACGCCGCCGAAAGCAGCTCATCCACAGGCTCCGCCGCATCCGGCCCCAGCCGCCTCAACAGACGCGCCCGTCCACCAAGCACCCCCAAAGCCTCCGCCAGCAACTGATACGGCGTCGCGAAATCCACCCGCTGATACAGCCGCTCCAGCATCGTCCACGCCGCCGACCACTCCGGCCGCTCCCCCCGCCGCTCCCGCAGCACCGTCCATAACGGCCGCTGCTCCCGCCCCATCGCCAACGCCATCAGGCTCTCATCCGAAACATCCCCCAAGGGCGACGTCAGCACACACCCCAGCGTCAGATCATCCTGCGGCAACAGCAACGCCTCACACAGCGCCATCAGATCCTTCACCGCCACCTGATCCACCAGCTCCACCCGAACCAGCGTCGCCACCGGCACATTCTCCGTCTTCAACGCCCGGATCAACGCCCGCACGAACGCGGACCGACGCGGCACCAGAACCAGCACCTCCCCCGCACGCAACGGCGCCTGCCCCTCCTGCGGCGCCCGCCCGATCTGCGCGGCAATCCACCGCGCCAACCCCTCCGCCAGACGCTGCGGCGCCGCACGCTGCCCCGCATTGTCCCGCCGCGCCCGCCACGGCGTCAGCTCCTCACCCTTTTCCAGCGCCGGAACCAGAGGCCACAACTCAACCCGCCCCCCCTGCCCCGCCCGCGCCGAACGATGCCCCGGCAACGCCTCATCCGTCCCCGGCTCCCGCAACCCCCGCGACGCCACTTCCCCCTCGAACACCGCATCCACCAGTCGCAACACAGGCTCGACCGACCGGAACGAAACACTCAGCCCCGGCGTCCGCCAGTCCTGCCCCGCCCCACGCACCATGTCCGCGAAGCGCCCGCGCCACTCATGAAACGCCTCCGGATCAGCCCCCTGAAACGCATAGATGGACTGCTTGAAATCCCCCACCGCAAATACCGTGCGCGCCACCCCCTCCCCGTCATGCGCCCCCAGCCCCGCGAAAAACTCCTCCGTCAACGCCCCCGCAATTTCCCACTGCGCACGGGACGTATCCTGAACCTCATCCAGCAACAGATGATCGATCCCCCCGTCCAGCTTGTACAAAACCCACGCCGCCCCCGGCTCCCGCAACAAATCCCGCGTATGCGCAATCAGATCGTCATAATCCACCATCCCCCGCCCCGCCTTTCGCTCCGCATACCGCCGCAAGATCGGCACCGCCAAAGCCAGCAACGCACAGTTCAGCGTCACCAGATGCAACGCCGATCGCCGCTCCGCCACCAGAACCTGCCGCTCCGCCTCCGCCACCAAAGCATCCCCAAGCTCCGGTCGCTCCTTCCCCAGCTTCCCCCTCACAAACCCACCCGCCGCACGCGGCATCCCCTTGCTATCCAGCAACAACTCCCGCCACACCTCAACATCCCGCTCCCCCACAGGCACATTCAGCCAGTCCAGAAACGAAACCGCCGTCACCGAAACCCCCTTCGCCCCCTCATCACGCATCACCCGCAGCACATCCCGAAGCCGCTCCTCCTCCGGTACCACCCGCGCCTCCTCATCCAGCAGCGCCTCCGTGTCTCCCCCCACAGTCAACACACGCCCATACGCCGCCCGAACCCGCTCAGGCAAAACATCCCAGCGTGACAGCAAATCCCCCGCCCGCCCCCCCGCATCCCGCAACGCCGCCACACGCCGCGTGAAATCCGCAAGCCCCGTCTCCCTCGCCAACACCCCCACATCCCCCGACACCGCAGACGCCAGCTCCTCCTCGACGGATTCCGCCATCGCCAGACGCGAATCCGTCTCCTCCATCAGCGCAAAATGCGGATTGACCGCCGCCTCCAACGGAAACCGCCGCAATAGTGACTGGCAGAACGCATGAATCGTCCCGATCCGCATCCCCCCCGGCAAATCCAGAACCGTGACAAACAAACTCCGCGCCCGCGCCCGAACCCCCTCATCCGGCTCGATCTCCAGCGCCGCCAGTTCCCGGTCCAGCGCCACATCCGTCATCGAAACCCAGCGCCCCAGAATCGTCTGCAACCGGATCGCCATCTCCGCCGCCGCCGCCTTGGTAAATGTCAGACACTGTATCCGCGCCGGATCGGACCCCGGCACCACCACCCACTCCGCCCCACGCTCGTCCCACACCCGACGCGGCAACATCAACCGCAACAGCCGGTCAATCAGAAGCTTCGTCTTCCCACTCCCCGCAGAGGCCGAAACAAACACCGAAGCCCCCGGCGCGGACGCCTCATTCTGCACCCGCCCCGCCTGAACAATCGCATCGTCCCGCACAACATCCCCCTTTATCGGTCTCACCCTCCTCTTATCACACCCCCCTTCCAGTGCCGACCCCGCTCACCCCCAGCATCACTCTCCTGGCACAGCAGCAGACCCAGCCAACAATCCCCCATCGATGTTGATCTCCGTCCCTGTTACATAAGTGGCCTCATCAGATGCCAGCATAACCGCCACCGCCGCCACCTCGTCAGGCACCCCAAACCTCTTCAACGGCGTGTCGGCAACCAGCGCTTCCATTCTGGCCACACGATCAACCCCGGTGCCCAACATCGGCTCCCAGATCGGCGTCAGAATCGCCGCCGGATGAATCGAATTACAACGGATCTTCCATCCCTGCTGCGCACAATAAAGCGCTACCGTCTTGCTATGATTGCGAACAGCCGCCTTGGACGACGCATGGCAGCCGCCATAGGAATCCCCACCATCCCGGACCGGGAGGAAATATTGATGATCGATCCGCAACCTTTCGCCTTCATGGCCCGAATTGCATATCGGCACCCCAGAAAAGTCCCATCAAGATTGACCCGGTGAACCGCGCGCCAATCCTCAAGGCCGGCATGTTCGGGATCATGCACCACCATGCCGTGCTCAAACCCGTTTATACCCGCATTGTTAACAACAACGTCCACAGCAGGAATAGTCCGGGAAAGCCGTTCCCAATCCTCCTCCCGGCAAACATCAAGCCGCTCGAACCGGCATCCGGTCTCGGCAGCCGTCGTCATGCCCGCAGCTTCATCAATATCGGTCACAATCACGGTCGCACCTTCCTCAAGAAAGCGCACCGCTATGGCACGACCGATTCCCCGCGCAGCACCCGTGACAACACAGGTCTTGTTCAGCAATTTTGACATATCATTCTCGAACACAAGAGTTCAGTTTACAGATCGCTCTATAAAAAAATGCCCGCTTCAGCGGTACCCCTAATTCATTTCGAGAACTCTGTAAAAAGACCAGATTATGACCTTCCTGTACAACTGGCAATATCCCGACGCACTCACAAGGACACCCCATGGAATCTCGGCTACGTCTGGTTCATCACCATATATGCTGGCAAAGTAACCCATTTTCAGGATTACACAAAACCTCTCCAACTCGCAGCCCTCTAACACCCCTCACACACAACACCCCCGAAGCAATCCCTCCAGCCACCCCACACATTCCTGCAACCGGCGCGACAGATGCTTCCGATGCGGATACAGAATCGTCATCGGCAGGCACTCCGCCCGCCATTCCGGCATCACCTCCACCAGCTCCCCGGCCTCAAGATGATCCCTCACATCATAAGCCGGCACCTGAATCAGCCCCAACCCAGCCAGACAACATGCAATGGATGCCTCCGCCCCGTTCACAGCCACACGGCCCGATACGGAAACCGAACGCACCTCCCCCTCCTCCACCCATTCCCAGTCCTCCACCCGCCCATTCGTCGGCGACGCATACCGAATCACCTCATGCCGCACCAGATCCGCCGGGCATCCGGGAACACCAGACCGCGCCAGATAGTCCGGGCTTGCAACATTGATCAGTTGCAAATCCCCAATCCTGCGCCCGATCAATCCCGAATCCGTCAACGGCCCCACACGCACCACGCAATCAATCCCGTCCTCAATCAGATTCACCGCCCGATCCGTCACCCCAAGCGCGATCTCGATCCCCGGAAACCGCTCCAGAAACGCAGGCAACGCGGGCGCCACGATCAATCGGCCAATCCGCCCCGGCAGATTAACCCGTAACAATCCCTGCGGCCCCACAACATCGCGCCGGAACAGCGCCTCCGCCTCCTCCACATCCGCCACCAGCCGGATGCAATGGTCATAGAACGCCTCCCCATCCGCCGTGGGAGACACCGAACGCGTCGTCCGCGCCAGCAGCCGCGCCCCCACGCGCGCCTCCAGCTCCTGAATGGCCGTCGAAACCGTGGACCGCGGCATCTTCAGCGTGTCCGCCGCCCGCGTAAAACTCGCCGTCTCCACCACACGGGTGAAAATACGAAACAGATCAATCCGATCCACACACACCTCACGCCCGGTTTGTTCGCAATCCCCGACATGTGTTGTCGAAGCAACCCGCTTTATGCCCCCACTCTAAATGATACCGTACCCCCATGAAAAGCGCGGACCTACCACCGCACTTGTACCAGTTTCGGGAAACACACCTCATGACCGACCACAGCATCACGGGCAAAACTGTCCTCATCGCAGGCGGCGGCAAGAACCTCGGCGCCCTGATCGCACACGATCTCGCCGATCACGGCGCAAAAGCCATCGCCATCCACTACAACAGCCCCGCCAGCAAGATGGAAACCGACAAGACACTGGCCAGCCTCAAGGCCAAAGGCGTCGAAGCCGTCGCCCTCCAGGCGGACCTCACATCCGCCACCGCCAACGAAAAACTGTTCAAGGACGCCGTCGTCGCCATCGGCAAACCCGATATCGCCATCAATACCGTCGGCAAGGTTCTAAAAAAGCCGATCGCCGACACATCCGAAGCCGAATTCGACAGCATGTTTGCCATCAACGCAAAAGCCGCCTATTTCTTCATCAAGGAGGCCGGCATCCACCTGAACGACAACGGCAAGCTGATCACGCTCGTCACCTCCCTGCTCGGCGCCTACACCCCCTTCTACTCCACCTACGCAGGCGCCAAGGCCCCCGTCGAACACTTCACCCGCGCAGCCTCCAAGGAATACGGCGCACGCGGCATCTCCGTAAACGCCATCGGCCCAGGCCCGATGGACACGCCTTTCTTCTACGGACAGGAAGCGCCCGACGCCGTCGCCTACCACAAATCCGCCGCCGCCCTGTCCACCTTCAGCAAAACCGGCCTGACCGACATCGAAGACATTGCCCCCTTCGTCCGCTTCCTCGCCTCGGACGGCTGGTGGATGACCGGTCAGACCATCCTCGTCAACGGCGGCTATACAACCAAGTAACCCTCCTATGCAGGACGGTAACCATCCGTCCTGCTAACCAGCTCCAGATCGCCTCCCGAGTTCCCACCCTTGAAAACATCCCATGCCAGATGGTGCCCGATTGCAAAACGCGCTATCCTTGCCAGATCGTAGCAAGTTGCGCTGAACCGCAATCCACCGGGCAATTTCCATCATGACGCCAGATATCTCGATCGCAATGGGCACTTACAATGGCGCGTCGTTTCTCGAAAAGCAGCTCGATTCCCTGAAAAACCAAACAGTGCCACCGCGCGAGATCGTCGTCTGCGATGACGGCTCCACAGACACAACCCTGGCTATCCTCCAGACTTTCGCCAAAACCGCCCCGTTCCCGGTCAAAATCATCCGGAATGATAAAAATCTCGGATTCGCGGATAATTTCCTGAAGGCTGCATCCCTCTGTGAAGGACATCTCATAGCGTTCTGCGATCAGGACGACATATGGTCCGCCGAAAAACTCGCCATAGCTTCAGCTGCTTTTCTCGATGACACGATAACCCTGTTTTCACATGGATGCCAGCTCATCTCAGCGTCGGACGCGCCCCTCAAAAACCCGGAAAGCGTCCTCCCCACCGGCCTCTACGGCCTTCAGGAACTGGACCCGATGAATGCGTTCTTCGGTTATTCCTGCGTCTTCAGGCGCCATCTCCTGTCCTTATGGGATTCCGAAAAACGCCCTGCCGACCTGATCGACAACAACGTACTTCTTGGTCACGACAGATGGGTCTATTTCCTCGCAACCGCCACCGGTCGCGTCGCCTACGATGAACGCCCGCTCGTCCTGTATCGCCAGCACGGCAACAATCAGATTGGTAGCGAATCGTTCCGCAAAAAAAGCACCTTTCAGCTCCTTCGTCAGGTCCACGAAAAATATAATACCTATCTTCACAAACGCACCGAAATTTCCTGCGCAATGGCCAACATCTCTGAAAAACTGGCAAGTCAGGGCAAGGCCTATCACCCGGAACATCTCCTGAACACCTATCGTAGCATGCACCAATATTACGAAACCCGCCTGGGACTTTTCAAAAAGTCCCGGATCAGTGCTGTTTTTTCAATCCTGCGCCTCAACCACGCACGATTTTACGATCTTCCAAGGCGCTACTCAAACCGCAGGGCCTTCCTGGAAGATCTGGTCGCCATCCTGATCGCACAACGCATTATCTCCACCCCGAGGAACAGGCCGCTCTCCCCTAAAATATCCTGATCTCCCCTATTCCTCCCGCGCCGCACTCCACTCTGCCACCCGCGCCAGCTCCGCATAATCCGCATAGCGCGGCCCCGCCCCCGGCGTCGGATGAGACAGATAAGGCTGCTCCGGATCATCATAATCCGATACCAGACCGCGCAAATTCTCCATCGCGGAATCCACCAGCGCATACAACGCCTCATGCCCCTTCGCGACGGACATCTCCTCCCCGCGCCCCTGATCCCCCGTCAGCCGCCAATACAGCAACGCCGAAACCTCGGCCGCCTGCAACCCCTTGAACGCCCCATGCGCCAGCATCCCCGCCTCCAGAACAAGCTGGGAAGACCACCCCTCCTGAACATCCTTGGCCTTCGGCAACTGCCCCGTCTTGTAATCGATCAACACCGCCTTCCCGTCCGCGAACAGATCCACCCGGTCCGCCCGCCCCCGCAACCGGAACGCCCCCCCCGGCGCACCACTCAACACCAGCTCCGCACTCGCCTCCGGCAAAATCCGCTCCGGCACCGCTATAGCACGCCGCGCCGCCTCCTTCTCCGCAACCCACGCCGCGATCCGTCCCATGCGCGGCCGCCACCACGCCACCAGCGCCGGCCGCAACGCCGCCTTGTCCAGCTCCGCAAACAGGCAGGACGCCAGAACACCCTCCACATCCCTGGGCCAGTCCGCCGCATTCCAGCTCAGGAACGTATCGATCCCCCGATGCACGATCGTCCCGAAATCCGCATGGTCCGCATCCTCCTCCAAAGGAGACAACTTCCGTAACTTCAAAACGTGCCTTGCATAAATCGCATACGGATCACGCATCCACGTCTCGATCTCCGTCACCGAAAGGCTCCGTGGCCGCACGGAAACCGGCGGCATGGGCCGTGGCGGCGCCACCGCCCGCACCGCCCCCCCGGGCTGATCCAGCGCCTGAACCCAGGACAGTGCCGGATGCACAGGAAACCCCTGCCCCCGCCCACCCAGCAACGCATCGAACCGCGTCAGCCATCGCGCCGGCACCGCAGGCGCCCCGTCCAGCCGGCTCGACCCCGCCAGAACAACCTCCGGCGCGGACAGCATCAACGCCGCGAAATCATGTGCGGACTGGCCGATCATCTGCTCCGGCGAAGGCAGACCCGCCCGAACCCGCATCGGGCGGCTCATCCACGGCCCAGGGTCCGTCGCAGGCGGCCAGATCCCCTCGTTCAATCCCCCCAGCACGATCAGATCCGTCGTCTGCAACCGCGCCTCCAGCACCCCCCAGATAAAAACACGCGGATGCAACGTCTCCCCCCGCAACCCGAACTGCCCCCGCACCAGCTGCCCCACAAAGGAAGACAGTAAAAACGCTTCCACGGACTGCAAGGATTGCTCCGGCAGAATATCCGTGAACGCCAGCAACCCCGCCAGATGGCGCGCCAGCACATGCCCGTCCTCGCCAGACCAGATCCGCTCTCCTCCATCCTCCCCGATATCCGTCGTCGCCAACCCCTCCGCCACGGCAATCAACGCATCCAGCACCTCCGGCAACGGCGCGTTCCGCCCCACAAACCGCACCAGAGGCGCAAATACCCCCTCCAGCCGATCCAGAAACGCCCCCAATGCCTCCGGCTGGTCCGGCGCATCCGCCGAAGCTCCCTGATCCTCTCCCCCATACCCCTGCGAACCCCGCCGCCCCCGCGCCGTGTCCTCCAGAACCGCCTCCAGCCGTCCGCGCAACCCCGCAATCCCACCCGAGGGCGACGGCCCACGCAACAGCCGCCGCTCCAGCAACCGCGCGCTCGCCCGGCAATCCCCAGGCCGCATCCCCAACGCCGAAAACGGATGCTTGAGCAACGACAACAACGCCACCGGCGCAAAATCCGTCGCCACAACAGCCGCCAGCAGCCGCAGAAACACCGCAGGCGGCGTCGTCGCCAAAGCCTCGCCCGCACTGTCATCCGCCACGATCCTGAACCGCAGCAACTCCGTCGCCACACGCCGCGCCAACCCCCGATCCGGCGTCACCAGCGCCACGGTCCGCCCCGGCTCCCGAATCCCATGCCGCAAAATCATGGCAATCGCCACCGCCTCATGCTGCTGATCCGCCGCATTCAGCCGCCAAACACCCGAAACATCAATCGCCTCCCGGTCCCGGCTCCAGTCCCCTAACCCCTCCGCCGGCAATAATGCGCGGGACACCATCCGCGCCCGCTTCGCCAGCCCATCAGCCCCCACTCCCCAAACCGCCAATGTTTCCCGTGAAACATCCAGCGCGCGCAGGATCGCCCTCACCCCCGCCTGCGGATGGCTCTCCTCCAGCCCCCGCCACAACACCTCCTCAAGCCCCAAATCCACCCCCGGCAAAACAACACACCCCACCGGCATCCGTCCCACCGCATCCAGAACATCCGCCACCCCGGCAGACCCGTCCGTAAACCCGATCGCCCAGACCCGATAGTCCGGCGGCGCATCCCGCCACGAAGCCGCCTGCGCATGCAGCAACGCCACCTGACGCGCCACGGGGTTCATCACCCCCTGCTCCTCCAGCCAACCCGGCCACACCTCCGTCACGATCGACAGAAACCGCAACGTCTTGTGCCAATGCTCGGCAAATCGCTGCTCCGCCGCATCCGGCAGCCGGACGCGCAAATCACAGCCAGCCCGCTCCGCATCGTCCATCAGATCCGCCAGCGCCCGTGCCAATGGCCACGCCTGATCCACCGTCGGCGCGGTCCCCAACGCCTGATCCGCCCGCAACACCAGCGCCGTCAGAACCGAAAGCCTGCGCGCCGGCTCCACCGCGGGAGGCAGCTCCACCCCCGCCTCCGCCGCCAGTCCCACATCATCCTCGTCCAGATCCCCGATCGGCACGATCCGCGGCAACAACGCCGCACGCCCGTCCAGCCGCCGCAGAAACGCCTCCATCAAACTCCGCGCCGCACGCCGCCCCGGCACCAGAATCACGCCATCCCCCGCATCCCCCTCCAGCCACCGCGCCGCACATTCATCCAGAAACGGCACATGTGCCGGAACCGTCACAACCCGCATCACACCGCTCCCGCCAAAGCCTGCCTTAGCCGGTCCGGCCACCCCGAAACCGTCGCCACCCGCACCTCCTCCTCTTCCCCCACCTCAAGCACCACATGCAGCGTCTCGCCTGGCAGCCAGTCCTCCGCCCGCTCCGGCCACTCCACAAGCACGATCCCGTCCAGCGCCAGATCCCACCCCAACTCCTCCAGATCCCCCGGCCCCGTCAAACGCCACAGATCATAATGCGACACCATCCCACGCCGCGTCTCATACTCCTGCACCAGCGAAAATGTCGGGCTCGGCACATCCAGCGCCGGATCGTCCGACAACGCCCGCAAAAACGCCCGCGCGAACACGCTCTTCCCCGCCCCCATCTCCCCCGAAAGCGCAATCACGTCACGCGGCCGGCAAACCAGGGCCAGCGCCCGCGCCAAGGCTTCGGTCCGGCACTGGTCCGGCAGAACAAGACGAATATCAGACATCCCCCACACTCTGGCCAAACCCACACACACGATCAAGCATCAAGCAAAGCCCGCCACCGCGCCACGATCGCATCCCGCTGAAACGCTCCCGCCCGCACCCGTGCCCCACGAGATAATCGCGCACGCCCCTCTGCATCCGCCATCAACCCCAGCATCCCCTCCGCGAACCCCGCCACATCCCCCGGCGGCACCAGAACGCCGGACCGCCCCTCCGCCACGATCTCCCCCGGTCCCGTCTCACAATCGAACGCCACCACCGGCACCCCAAAGGAGGCCGCCTCCAGCAACACCATCGGCAACCCCTCGAAACGAGATGAACACACATACATCCCGGCCTCGGAAAACAACGCCTCAATCCCGGCACGCGCCGCGACGATCTCCACCCGCATCCCCGAAGCCTGATGCTCCAGCGCCTCCCGCTCCTCCCCATCCCCCGCAATCAGCAATCGCCACCCGGCCCCACGCGCATCCCCCTCCACCAGCGCCCAGGCCCGCAACAACAGATCGAACCCCTTCTGCGCCGAAAGCCGCCCCGCCGCCAGCACCACCCGCGACTCACGCGGATACACTCCCTCCCGCACCGGCGGCGCGATATTGGGAATGCACGTCATCGTCGCATGCGGCCGCGCATGGTCCCGCCACAACGCGATATCGCGCTCCGTCAGCGTCACCACATCCTCGGCGAACCGCGCCGCGATTCGCCGCCCCCACGCCCGCTTGCGCTTGCCGTTCGTCGCCAGAAAATTGAAATGCTCCCACACGATCCGCCGAGTCCCCGTCCCCATCAGGGCCGGAACCGCATAAAGCGCATGGGTCGATTCCACCACCACCAGAACATCGATCCGATGCTCCAGCACATACCGCCGCGTCAACGCCGCCAGCCGCGGCCACGCCCCCAGCAACGAGACATGCCGGTCGAACAGATGCGCCCGCTGAATCGCAGGGTCCAGCGGAAACACCGGCGGCCCGCATGGCACAACCTCCAGCAGATGCAACGCCTCATACCCGCCGGACGCCGCCAGACCGTTCAGAACCGCCGTCGTCGCCCGCTCCGTCCCGCCCAGCTCGCCAATATGGAAAATCAGAAAACACACACGCATAGCCCACCCTCATGCACCGCTTCAGCCCCCCTGTCATACGTTTCAGGACACAGTATGCTAACCCCCATCGCTTCCACTTCGCTCATCCGGGATCACACTACTCATGACCGAGACCGCGCTCACCACGGACGTCGCCATCATCGGCGCCGGGCCGACCGCCCTGTTCGCCGCCTTCGAATGCGCGATGCTGAAACTCGGCACCGTCCTGATCGACGCGCTCGACACCATCGGCGGCCAATGCGCAGCGCTCTACCCTGAAAAGCCGATCTACGACATCCCCGCCCACCCCGCCATCACCGGCGGCGATCTGGTCACGCAACTCGAAGCCCAGATCGCTCCCTTCTCGGTCCCGCGCCTCCTCGGCCAGCGCGTGGAAAAGCTCGAAGGCACGCGCGGCCACTTCACCCTCACCACCAGCACCGGCCAGACCATCGCCGCCAAAGCCATCATCATCGCGGCAGGCGCCGGCGCCTTCGGCCCGAACCGCCCCCCCCTGAACGACCTGCCCGCCTACGAAGCCACCGGCAGCGTGCAATACTACGTCCGCAAACGCACCGATTTCACCGGCAAACGCATCGTCATCGCAGGCGGCGGCGACTCCGCGCTGGACTGGGCCTTGTCCCTCTCGGATATCGCAGGCCATATCTACCTCCTGCACCGCCGCGAACGCTTCCGCGGCGCCCCGGAAACCCTCTCCCGCATCGAGGCGCAGGTCGCCGCCGGCCGCATCGAGAAAATCGTCCCCTACCAGCTCCACGCCCTGCACGGCGAAAACGGCACCCTCGCCAGCGTCGAAGTCAGCGATCTGGACGGCAAGACCCGTCACCTCGAAGCCGATACGCTCCTCCCCTTCTTCGGCCTCTCGACCGATCTCGGCCCCATCGCCTCCTGGAACCTCGACACCCGCCGCACCACCATCCCCGTCACCCCCGCCACACTGGAAACAACCCTGCCCGGCGTCTTCGCCATCGGGGATGTCGCGACCTACCCCGGCAAGCTGAAACTCATCCTTCAGGGCTTCAGCGAAGCCGCCATGGCCGCACACGCCATCCACCCGATCGTCCACCCGGACACCGCCCTGCACTTCGAATACTCCACCAGCAAGGGCGTGCCATAAACAACAAACCCGGCTCCTGTCCCACCACAGGAGCCACCGCCATCAGGCCGCCGCGTCAAACGCCACCCCACGCCCCCGCGCCGACCCGATCACCTCATCATCGCGCATCACCGGCACACCGCGCACGATCGTCATCATCGGCCACCCCGTGCAGGCCCGCCCCGCAAACGGCGTCCAACCGCAAGGAGACGTGATCCAGCTCTCCTCGATTACCCGACGATGCGCCAGATCCACCACCGTGAAATCCGCATCATATCCCACGGCGATCCGCCCCTTCCCGACCGCATTGTAAACCCGCGCCGGACCCTCCGACATCAACTGCACCATCCGCTCCAGCGGCAGCCGCCCCGCATTCACATGGTCCAGCATGATCGGCACCAGCGTCTGCACGCCCGTCAGCCCCGCCGCCGTCTGCGGCCACGGCCGCTCCTTCGCCTCACGCGGATGCGGCGCATGGTCGGACCCGATGCAGTCCACCCCCCCCGCATTCACCGCCGCCCAGCTCGCCTCGTAATGCCGTCGGTCCCGGATCGGCGGATTCATCACCGCATACCCGCCCAGCGCCTCATACGCCTCCGGCCCCACCTGCGTCAGATGATTGACCAGAACCTCAACCGTCGCCAGATCCCTGAAATCTCGCAGATACTCCAGCTCCTCCGCCGTCGAGACATGCAGGATATGCGCCCGCCGCCCCGTCCTGCGCGCCAGCGCCATCAAACGCCGCGTCCCCAGAAACGCACATTCCACATCCCGCCATTCCATATGCGTCCGATAAGGCTGCCCTACCGAGAACATCGCCTTGCGCTCCTGAAGCCGCGCCTCATCCTCGGAATGATAACAGATCCGCCGATGCCCGCTCCGCATCACCGCCTCAAGGCTCGCATCGTCCTCAACCAGCAGATCCCCGGTCGAAGACCCGGCAAAAACCTTGATCGCGCAAACATTCGGCTCGCTCTCAAGCGTCCCCAATTCTGCGATATTCTGCTTCGTCGCCCCCACATAAAGCCCCACATCACACCACACCCGCCCCTCGAGCATCGCACGCTTGCGGTCCAGCACCTCAAGGGACGTCACCGCCTCCCGCGTGTTCGGCATGTCGAACACACTGGTAACCCCCCCCAGAACCGCCCCCCGCGTCCCCGTCTCGAACGTCTCCACATCCGCCGCCCCCGGATCGCGCAGATGCACATGCGGATCGATCAGCCCCGGCAGAACATGCAGATTCGAACAGTCGATCACCTCCCGCGCCACGGCCGTCCGCAGATCGCCGATCTCCACAATCTTCCCATCCCGGCACCCGATATCCGTCCGGACGGCTCCACCCGCCAGCACCGTCCCACCACGAAGAACCAGATCGAAACCAGACATGCGCGCTCCTTGTCACTCCAGAGACCCCGATTTTCGCGCACATACCCGCCTTCGTCCACTCCCCAGCCAACACCTGCCCGTCCCAGACAAAAAATCCGGCGAAAGCCAAAGCCTCCGTCGGACCATACCCGCACGCAGTCTCCATCGCCCTCAGTTGAAAGGCATATACCGCAGCGAGAAGAACACCATGTTGTCATTGGTGTGCGGCGTGCCACCCGCCCCCGAGAACGAACTCACATAGGTATAGGAATACTGCGCACCCAGACGAAGCGTGCCGTAATCGCCCTTCATGTAGTTCCACCAGAACCCTGCCGTCCCTTGCGCAACCTGATGCAGGCTGGTCTGGCACAGCGAACTGGCCGCACCCTCGATATCGCAACCAGAGGTATTATAGAACGGATTTCCATACCCATAATGCTTGCTGCCGACATTGAAGGCTTCACGCGAACGCACCTCCTCAAGCCCGCCATACGCATAAGCCTGCAAGGTCGGCGTCACATTGCCATACAGTCCCACCAGAATATTCGCCGCCGGCAAAGGCTTCGTCCGGCCCTTCTGGTTGAAGGTGAAGTCCGGAATATTCGCGGTGCCGTAACGCCCAATCCCAGTACCCACAAGGCCAGACGCCTGGAAATTGATCTTGTGCTTCTTCTCAAGCGGCAAAATCAACCCGCCACCGCCGCCACCGGCCACCGTCGTATGGCTGTCACCACTGCCAAGATACGAAAGGCGATCATGCTCGAACCGTACAACACCCGTCATCTCGTAATGGCCCCAGCCCGGATCGAACGCCAGCTTGCCAACCACATCCGGCGCAACATCAGTCGTGTAGTTCGTATCCGGGTTGTTCACGTTCACACCCGCATTCTGATACGTGGCCGACGTAGCCCCCGGCGGCAGATAGACACCCCCAGATCCCGCGCCTACCACGCCCTGCGGATTCTCGATCGAAACCGCCGCATGAATCTTGTGGTGGTCGAACCCCTTCACAATTCGAAGCTGCGAATTACGCGTCCAGTTGAAGCCCGGAACATACTGCGCATCGATCGATAGCGGGATCTGCTCGTCACGCGCCGACATGCCATGATTGAACATGGTGATGAGCGACCAGTTCTGACCGAACAGCAACTGCAAGTCGTCGGCCTGATCGATCAACTGCCCATAGAACAGACGCGCGCGCAGAACATAGGAATTTGACTGCCGCGAATTGGAGGACGCCCCCGCCCCCTGGAAATCCGTCTCGACATACGCTTCCGTGCGAAGGTTGTTCGTGATGTTCCCCTGCGCCAGCACCGAAAAACGGCTCTGCCGCTCGGACTGATGGAACTCGTTCATATGATAATTCGGGCTGTTCGCGAACGGAATCGACCCGAAATTGGACGAGATATCCGATACGTTGTTCCGGGACCGATAAATTCCAGCCATTTCCGCAAACCCGCCAAGTGTTACTCGAACACCGCCGATCTGAAGCTGCCCGCGATGCAGTGGCCCATACTGCAAGCTCAGATTGGTCGCCGAATGGGGCGTCCCGGTAATCGAGGCATACGGCGTGGACGCCGCCGTCGGCGCCAGCAAAGGCGCATCGGGCGCATAGGAGGACATCGGCCCACCCTGGCCACGCATCCCGACCATCCCGCCCGGCTGCCCGGCATATCCCTTCCGCACGGCATAAGGATTGTTCTCGGCCTCCTCACGCTGCTTCGCCAGCACCGCCCGCGCCTGCTTGACTTCAGCATCATGCTCGCGATGCATCTGCACGAGCTGCGCCTGCATCGCCCGGATCTGCTTTTCCATAATCGCCATCTCACTGGTGCTGGAAGCATGAGCCTGCCCCGCACCACCGATAAGCGTCACGAGCGCCGTCGTCGCCATGAGCCGCGTCGAACCACGAGTAAATGATCGCGCCTGGAAAATCATCGCCCTGTCATCGCCCTGTCTCTAGGCCCGGAAACCCCGGAGCCGGTGTGTATGGGCGCGTCTCTAGGCGAGTTTCATTTCATTCAGTGCGAAGGTTTCATGACAGCAATATTGCCTTTTTGTGACACCCCTCTCACAGCCGCAGAAAGCCGCTCGGGACAAGAAATATCCCCTCCGGAAAAGGCCGCCTCAGCCGGACGTCCTTCGCCATATCTTTCAGGACCGTATCAAATTAGCCACACCCCCCCCGCCCTATTTCAGATACAGAAAAAACGGCACCACCCCGAAAACCGCCCAAGCCCCCAGAAACACAAGCGGCGCTCGCAACGCGAACCGCGCCCCTTCCTGCCCCCGGCGCATCATGTCGCGTTCGTCATCCTCGCTGGTCGCCAAAGTGAAATCGACCAGAAAATTGCAACGCTGGTGCAAGGCATGTTCCCGTGCCTCCCATTTTGCAATCGCCGCATAGGCCGCCCGAATCCCCGGCCACGCCATGGCCGCCAGAACGAACCCGAGAAGCGCCATAAGGGGCGGAATGATCAGCACCATGGTGTCCCCCCAACGCTTGGTCGATCCCGTCATCGCGGTGGCATACGCAATCACCAGAAACGACTGGGATCCCAGCAACGCCTGAAGGCGGCCATTCACGACCTCGCTTTCAAAGCGGATCTCCGAACGATAGAAAGTCAGCAACTCGTTATCCGTTACCTGTCCGTCCGCCATCATCTGATCCGCCACTGAAACCTGCCATTCGGGTAAAAGCATCACGCCCACCGTCGCATAACATGGCTTACGGCAGCAGGCATATTATCCTGGCAACCAAAAATGCCGAGAATAAGGCTTCAACAAACGCCGCACCTGCTTCAGATGGCCCCCTCAAACCGCGCGCATCCGCATGTCAGCCGTCTCCACGGCCAATGTCGCCAGCCGCCGTCCGTCCCGCAGATCGAACGCCGCCAGGACGCGGTTGCGATCGTCCCATCCCAACAGCCCCTCTCCATCCGACGAGATCACCCCACGCGTCAGCCGATGCCCCTGCGTCCAGATCGTCCGTTCCAGCACGAGCCGGCCATCCTCGCCTACATGAACACCCAGCAGATGGTCCTGCCCGTCGGCGAAAACCCATGCCATGCCATGCGCTACCGTCAGCAAACGACGCTGCGTCATCCCTACCCCGGACGATAGACCATCCGTCAAATCCAGCCGCCGCACCACACCAGGCATGCGGGCCAACAAACCCGTCCCGTCCGCATCGAGGGACAAAGCCCAGCCATGCGACGCCATAGGCACCTCGATCACAGGCCGATCCTGAACAACCTCCCGCAACAAAACGTCTTGCGCGGGAGAAAAGGACACATGCTCGGACCGATATCCCCCCGCGTCCTGAAAACGAACCCGGCAAAGCATCCGCGGACCGGACGGCCGGATGGCCGCCACCGCCTTGCGCGGACGCAAACCCGCCAGCCCGCTCATGGCCGCCGCAGCCCCGAAAACACGTCTTGTCAGAGAAACACTCATAAAATCACCTTTCCAAATATCATGATTCACGCCGGATACAGGCTGATATCCTCGATTGCACATACACCACCGGTCGCGGTGATCGACGCACTGCCCGAAAGCGTGTTCGGAAAAACAAGAGACGTCATGGACAAGGCGCCATCATTGAACACGATCTCCACACCTGCCGGATTGATCCGTGCGGAAAAACTGATCCCCTGACCAAAATCCAGCGGCGCATTCCTGTCGCTCGACCATGCCGTGTCCTGAACCGGCGTAAAGCCGGACTGGCTCCTCTGAAGATCGACATTTCCCGCCGCCGGGGATAATACAAGCCGGATCGGCGTCCCCGCGCCACTTTGCAGCAAAACCACAATCTGCGTCGGCCAACGCCCGAACCCGACCCCAAGCGTCACGTCGATCCGATAGGTACCGCTGGAAACAGACGGAATCTGAAGCCCCCGGAAAGGAGACAAACGCCGCCGCCGCGCGATACGGCGCCGGAATCCATTGTAGCCCCAAGGCTGCTGATAGAAATCGTTCGACAGTGTCGGCACGCCATTGACCATGCTCAACGTCAACTGCCGCGTCCGCGTCATGCGCCCATAATACCCGGCCGCCGTAACCTTGTCCGCATAATCCCAGTTGTTCATCCAGGCGAGCGCATAATACGAATCCTGCGGCGAAGACGTAACCGCCTGCTGCCCCCACACGACGCAGGCATAAAAATCGGAACCACCATCGAGCCACTGACCCAGAACAGTGTCGGACGTGAACGTCGTCCCGTCGAACGATCCCGTCCAGTAATGCGTCCCGGTCGTGAACCCGGTCTCGAATCCGTTCGCGCCACACAGCAAAACCCATTTGCTGCCAATCGCATTCCCGAACCCGTCATAAAGCGTAATCGGGAAAAGCGTCGGGCACTCCAGCCACCCCAGCCAGTCGCACATGAACCCGGAGACATACGTCCAGTTCGCAAGATCGGTGGACCGATAGAAACCGATCTTGTTCAGTTCCGCCATCACCAGAATCCAGCACTGGCTGTCCTCCATCCAGACCACGCGCGGATCCCGAAAATTCTTGTTCGGAACAGAATTCCCCCAGTTCGGATTCTGCATCACGATCCGGTCGAACGTAAAACTGTATCCGCCATCCTTCGAATACCAACGGGCCGTGGACTGCCCGTCACTGCCCGTCATCGGCATCGTACACAGGGCAATCACCGTTCCGGAACCGAATCCAGCCGTATTGTCGGTATCGACAATCGGTGTCCCGCTCCAGATGTCTCCATAAGGCGTCGTGAATTTCGGAATCGCCGTACCCATGTCGCGCCAATATATAAGATCCCTTGAAATGGCATGGCGCCAGGCAGTTCCGGAATTGGGCGTCGGATAATTGTCATTATAGAGATAATACAAATGCCAAAATCCGTTGAGAAAAAATGGAACTTGCGGATCGTTTATGAAAGGCTGAACGGTCATAGATACCTCTTTTCATAATGTATTGAATGAGTTTTTCGAGATATCGCTGAATAGACTTAAAAAGATTATTTTTAAAGTTATTGATCCGTTAATAATGATTTTATCATAAACTGTATTTTCTATTTACAATCTATCTTAACAGAATTTCTTGTTTTGATATATTTTTTCATACCGTTACCATGCGCGGTAAATTCATTATTCAAACGCCGATTTTCCAGAACCTCTGGTCTGGTCAGGCCAATATAAAAAAGGCCTGCCGAAACATATCGGCAGGCCCTTCCCACGCACAATCCAGAGCAATCAGAACGTCACGCCACATTCCATATCCAGAACAAGCGCATTTTTATACATGTTCGTCCCGCCCGGATGCCATACATACTGAACACCCGGTCGCACCGTCAGCCAGGGCGAAGGCCGCCAGCCATAATTGAACTCGATCTGCGGCTCCTGACTCGGCTTTACCACACCCGTCGTGCCGTTCTTCTCGATCTGCGCAACATAGTTTGTCAGCTTGCCATTCACGAACAGCACCTTCCCACCCAGGCTGATCGTATCGTTCGGCCGGTTCCACAACGTCCCCTTGCGCACCAGGCCCCAGGTCAGAAAATACGGCGCCATCGACGTCCGCGGATCACCCCAGATAAACGAGGCAAACAAAACCGTGCCCCGGTTCGGATCGGAAGCATCCCGCTCAATCATCTGGTCCCCCTCGAACCAGCCGCCGTAACGCCCGCGCACTTTCTCGATCGGCAACGTCCCCAACTGCGCACCTTTCGGCTGAAAACCAGCCAACTGGGAATACACGTTGTTCACCTCGGACGTATCCCAATACCCGCCGATCTTCAGATTGGTCGGATACGCACCGCTGACATCCGTGCCGCCACCATGCCATCCCAACTGGAACGGCAGATACACGCCCGTCGAACTCTGCAAACCCAGCTTGAACCCGTTATGCGTGTTCGGTATCGACGGATCAACATTGTAGATACCCGCAGAAACCAGATACCGGTCGTTTCCGGCTGGATACAGCTTCAGATACGCACCTGGATGCGCCGTCGGATAAAACCCGTAACCGGAATTGATCGCCAGAGACTGCGGCATGCCGCAAATGCCGTTGTTCTGGAACTGGCAGTAGATGTTCATCCCCCAATGCATCGTGGACTGCCCGAAATCATTTTCGGTATTGATCCAGCCCAACTCCACATCGGCATATTTCGAAAGCTGCTTCTCAAGAGACAATCGCGTCAGCCGAACCGTCTCACCAGACCCGAAAATCTCCTGCACACTGTCCAGAACAGGCAGTTTCGGCGTCAGGCCAAGCCCCGCCCGCTCCGTCACCAGAATATGCAGAACACCGAAATCATACCCCGTCAGCTTGGCGAAATTGATATCCGCCCCCAGCCCGACCTCATGCGCATACCGCACATTCTTGGACTGCCCCCCCACCGGATTACCGGAACTGTCCTCCAGATAATGCCCCTGAAGCGCAATCCCCTCATTCTGAAGCCGGGTCCGCAGCCCACCCCAGTCACCCGTCATGGTTCCCTGCTTGAGCCAGTCCGTGAAGCTCGCCGGAAAGATCGGCGTCTCCGGCACCGGCGCCGGCACCGCCGGCCCGGGCTTCGTGCCCTCCATCGGGCCAATACGATCATACGGATCGCCATTGGTCATGGATGGAACGTCAGGCGCCTTGGCGGCTGGTTTCTGAACCGGAGCATGAGCGACATGCGTTGCCTGCCCCAGGAACAGGCGGTCACTGTTCTGCTGTGTGGAAGATTGCGCCTGCGCCACAGTCATCGGGGAACAGAAGGCCACGGCCATCCCGGTGGCCAAAGACCATCCATACCAGCTTTGCTTCATCGAAACCGCACGTCTCCACTATTCTCGCAACCAAACGGGCGCCAGGACGCCATGTAAAACCATGTCGCTCAGCCATCACATGATCGACCGCAACCATGCAGCCAGATCACAATAGCCAACCAATTTAGTCATGATTGAGCTGCGTCATATCATCCGCAGAACATTACAATCAAGAGACCCATCTCACGATCCCGCGATCACGCTTTCGTGTTCGCGCTCCCACCGCCGCGCCAGTGGCAATACTGCTACAAACAGTACAACCATTACGCATCCGATCGCAAACAGATCCCGGAACAAAGGCGCATACGCACCCGCCCCAGCCGCCGCCTGCGCCTCGGCGCCCTGCCCGATCGCCGCCAGATTGGCCAGCATGCTGCCCACATACATCGCAATTCCCCACAACAGATAAAGCGATCCCATCATGAACCCGCTGAATCGCACCGGCGCATACCGCGCCACAACCGCCAACCCCAAACCGCTGATCAGTAGCTCCCCCACTGAAAGCAGACCATACCCCAGCACCATATACCACGGCGAAACCAGCCCATCCGCCGTCGCCGCCGCAAACCACCACACCAGAAACGCCAGCGTCACACACACGAACCCCGCCGCCAGCTTCTGCGAAAGCGTCAGATCACGCCCCCGCCGCCCCAGCGTCGTGTAAAGCCACGCCATCACCGGGCTGGCCACAATGATCCAGAGCGAATTGAGCGACTGAAACTGCCCGGCCGACATCGAAAACAGCGCCACACCGCCAATCCGATACGTCCCCGAAACCGCATGAAGCGCGAACAGCGTCAGGGAAGTCAGCATCTGTTGATAGAATATGAAATACAGCATCCCTTCCACACACAGCAGATAGGACAGCTTCAAACCCGGCCGCTCTTCCGGCAAAACCCTGGAATACAGCACCCCCCACGCCACCAGAACCGCCGCAAACGCTGTCCAGACGCAATCCCGCGCTACCGTCGGCAAACTCAGAATCCACGCCACCAGCCCTGTCACCAACACCGCGCCACCCAGCACGAACACCCAAGGCATAATCCCGGCAGGCGCATCCGCAGGCCGACTCCCGATCGCCGCCAGTTGCCGCCGTCGCACCGCATAGTACACCAGCCCCAGAACCAGCCCTGCGGCACAACTCAGAAAAGACGCCCCCGGGCTCACATGATCGCCAATCCAGGGCGTCAGCAGCATCGAAATTCCCGCCCCGACATTGACCGACATATAATACAGCGTGAACGCCGCATCGATCTGCGCATCATCCCCGGCATAAATCTCGCGCACCAGATTCCCGGCATTCGGCTTGAACAGCCCGTTCCCCGTGGAAATCAGCCCCATTGCCAGAAACAACATCCACGGCATCGTCGCGCTACCCGCCAACGCGACGTATCCCACCGCCAGAATCCCCGCCCCCAGCAACGTCGCAGGCCGCGTCCCCAACACCCGGTCGCCCACATACCCGCCAATCGCCGGCGTAATATAGGTTAGCGCCCCGAACGCCCCCCACATCAGATTCGCCTGGGACTCACTCAGCGCCAGATGCTGAACCATGAACAGCAGCAGCACCGCCTGCATGCCGTAATACCCATAGCGTTCCCAGAACTCGATCGCCAGAACAGTGGAGAACGCCTGACGTCGGGACGGAACCGGAGCGGAAGAATGTGAACTCATCCCCCCGCTCTATCAAAGCCGAACGCCGCGCGAAAGCAGCCCCGTCAGGAAGCCGCCTTCTCACGTCCCGCAAGAAACGCCTCCAGCTCAGGCTCGATCGCCCCAAGCTGAACCTGCAACGTCACATACAGATCCCCCGCCGGAGTCGATCCATGCGCCCCCACGCCACGCCCGGCCAACCGCAAAACCGTCCCGCTATCGGAATGCTTCGGCACGGTCATCGTCACCGATCCCTTCGGCGTCGGAACCGTCAGCTTGCCACCCAGCACCGCTACCTTCAGCCCGACCGGAACCGTCGCCCGAACCGTCGTCCCGTCCCGCGTGTAAAGCGTGCTCGGCGAAACCGCGATCTCGATCAGCGCATCCCCGGACGGTCCGGCCTGCCCGCTCGGCCCACGCCGCCCCGGCGATCCTTTGCCCCGCAACCGCAACGTCTGCCCATCCTCGATCCCAGGCGGAATCTTCACATCCAGCGATCCACCCTCCGGCAACGTCACTCGGGACGTCGTGCCCAGAATGGCATCCTCGAAGCTGATCGCCAGCCGATAGGACCGATCCGCCCCACGCGCCGGCGCCCGCCGTCCCGCGCCCCCAGCCCCGCCGGGATGAAAATCCCCCTGAAAGCCGCCCCCCGAAAACATGTCGGAAAAGAACGCGCTCAGATCTTCCTGATCGAAACCACCCGCCTGCCCCCGCGCGCCTCGGAACCCGCCGCCCGGCCCACCGCCAAATCCTCCAGCCCCGAACGGCGCGCGCTCCTGCCCGCTCGCATCGATCTCCCCACGGTCGAATCGCGCACGCTTCTCCTTGTCGCCCAGAATGGCATAGGCCGCGCCAATCGCCTTGAAACGCTCCTCGGCCTGCGCATTCCCCTGATTGCGGTCCGGATGATAGTCCTTGGCCAGCTTGCGATAGGCGGAACGGATCGCCTTTTCGTCCGCCCCCTTGGAAACCCCCAACGTTGCGTAAGGATCATTGCTCATCGCGTTCCATCGCTCCCTTCAGCGGACGAAACCGCATCGCCCGTCAGGCCCGGCTCGTCCAGCAGTTCCAGCAAAACCGCCACCGTTACATCCGGCGCAAACCCCGCCGCCTGCGCCACCCTGATCAGCTCACCCAACTTCGGCCTCAGAAAATCCTCCGCCGGATGCCCACTCATCGCCATCGCTCACGTCTCCTCTTGTCCCCTAAATGAAGGCGAACCGACACAAGATCAATGCGCTGGATCAAACCACCCCCCGGATCATCAGGGCGAAAACGCCTTCGCCAGAACATTCTGCCGCGCCTGATCCACCGGCAGTTTCGTATCCCGCACAGCCGCTCCCTGCCACCCGGCCCCCATCGCCGTGTAAAGCGCCACCGCATCCCGCAACCGCGACAGCCGCCCGAGAGAGGCCGCATCCTGCGCATCGAACATCTCCCGCTCCGCCGACAATACGTCCAGAAACCCCGTCAACCCGGCGCCATACAACCGCGTCGCCCGCTCATCCGTAAGCTGCGCATCATGCGCCGCACGGTCGAGCTGCACGACATACTGGCTGTCATGCTGCCAGTCGCTCATTGCATCTTCAACCTCGCGAAACCCCTTGATCACCGTGCTCCGATACGCCAGCCGGCTCGCCTCCGCCTGCGCCCGCGCCTGCGAAATCGCCGCCGTATAACGCCCGCCATGGATCACCGGCATGGACAACAGCATCAGCGCGGACCAGCTCATCCCCCCGAGCTGAAACGCCTGATACGCCGCCGACGCATTCGGATTGAACGTCAAGGGAATCGAAAACTTCGGATAAAGCTGCGACACCGCAACCCCCACCCGCGCCGTCTCCTCCGCATAACGCCGCTCCGCCTCACGAATATCCGGCCGGTTCGCCACCACGATCGAAGGCAGCGTCGCCGGAAAAGACGGCACATCCGGCAATGGCTGCGGCACCGAAAGCTCCGCCTCCAGATCCCCCGGCATCCGCCCCAGCAACACCGCGATCGCATGCGCCGCCCGGTCCACCTGCGCCTTCAAAGGCTCAATCCGCGCCTGCTCCGATTCCGCCTGCGTCTGCGCCTGCGAAACCTGAAGATTGTTGCCGATCCCATGCGCGAACAAACGCTGCGTCAACGCTAGTGCATCGGTCGCCGCCCGCACGTTCCGCTGCGCGATCGCCAGCCGCTGCTGCGTCACCCGCAACCCGACATAATCATTCGCCAGTTCGGACAGCATCCCCACCAGTATCCCGCGCCGCGCCTCGATGGACTGATCCACCGCACGCTCCTGCGCCTCCACCTGCCGCCTGATATGCCCGAACAGATCGATCTCCCAGCTCGCCTTCGCGCCATAAGTCAGGATGGACGCTTCGGGCCGGTTCGCCGGATTGCCCGGTCGCAAAGGCCAGTTGTCCACATTGACCGAATACCGGTCATCCCCACCCCCCGCCATTGCATCCATCTGCGGATACCACGCCGCCGCCGCCTCCTGGCGAATTTCATGCTCGGCATTGATCCGCTGCGCCGCGATCTGCAAATCGTAATTGCCCGTCAGCGCCGCCCGAACCAGCGCATTGAGTTCAGGATCGTGGAACTGCGCCCACCAGTCCTTCATCTCATCCTCGGTCGCCGCGATCTCCGCAGGCGTCGCCGGATGCGGCGCATCGGTAAAATGCTCCGGTACCGCAAAATCATCAGGCTTGTAATTCGGCCCTACCGTGCATCCCGCACAGAACAGGGCGGCAGCAAAGGCTGCCAGACGGCGCCGTCCCATCTCAAAGATGATTCTGAAGCCAGGTGGTCAAACGTCCCCTCCGGTCATCCCGGTCAGGCCCCACGCTCACCGTGCAGGTCATCCCCGCCGCCAGCGTCACATCCGCCGGCACACGGTCCAGATGCAGCCGCACCGGAATCCGCTGCGCCAGCCGAACCCAGGTAAAGATCGGGTTCACATCCTGCAATCCCAGACGGTCCGAAACTCCGTTCTGGTCATTGATGCCGCGCGCGATGCTCACCACATGCGCCGGCAGAATATCACGATATCCCATCAGCTTGATGCGCGCCGTATCCCCCACATGCACGCCCCACATCTTGGTCTCTTCAAAATACCCGTAAACCCAGAAACTGTTGGCATCGATCACCGCCATGCGCGCCTGCCCGGCCGTCGCATAATCCCCCACCCGCAAATTCAGATTGGTGATCCACCCATCCACCGGCGAATAAACGGTCGAACGCTGCAAGTTCAACTTCGCCGTATCCAGCTCCGCCTGCGCCGCATTCACCGTGGCGCGCTGCGTCGCCACATTGGAGTTGAACACCTCCTGCTCTTCGGCCGAAACCGCGCCCCCCAGCCCCATCCGCCGACGCGCATCGCTCGACCGCAGCTCATATTCCTCCTTCGCCCCCGCCAGACGCGCCTGCGCGGACTGGATCGCCAGCCGAAAACGAACCGGATCAAGAACGAACAACGGATCGCCACGATGCACATACTGGTTGTCCACCACCGGAACCCGCACCACCGTCCCAGGCACTTCAGGCGCGGTCGTCACCACATACACACGCACGCGCCCATCCCGCGTCCACGGCGCAATCATGTACAGATTCCAGAGCGTCCACACCAGAAAAGCGGCAAACCCGACCACCAGCAGGGTCAACAGAACCCGTACCGCATTCCGCACCTGAATCAACACGTCCGCTTCACCCCGCCATCAACGCTAAACATACAAGACCAGAAGACACAGCACGCTGGCATACAGCGCCACCTCGAACAGCGCCTGATGCCAGAACCACTTCAGGATCCCGCTCCACCACAAAAGAAAGCGCAGCAATAACGTCAGGGGAAGCGCCATCAGCGCATAGATCGCAATCGGTGCCAGCAATACACCGAAGAAATGGAACTCGGTCAGCACGGCACTCTGCCCCACCCCGAATACAACAGGAGTCCTGTTACCAGCACGTCTCGTCCAACCCTCGAAACCTCCGGTCTCTCAAAGCCGGAAGCCCATCGGTTCTACTGTGTCGGCATGGTATTGGCCACAACATGTCACGTTTTTGATGCGCCGGCAGGCAGAAATGCCACAGTCCGGACCGCCCCATGCGAACTTTTCCGCCCGCATGGTTTGACAATCACCTCACCCGATAGGCAAGGCTGAAACCGCCGGATCGACTCGCCGCCTCAGTGGCGGCGCGTAAAGATATTCTTCAGCCCGGACCCCGCCTTACGCCCGGTAAACCGCCCCACAGGCCCAAGAACAATGCTCGTCAGAGCCGAAATCGTCACAGCCTGCTTCAGCGCGTTCATGCGATTGTCCCGGCGGATACGCGCATCGATCTCGACCGGATCTGGAATGGTCCGCCGCCCCAGAAGAACGAAAATCAGCGCGAAAACCAGATCGAAGGCGCAAACCAGAAGTGCCGACGTCACATGGCTCAGATGCCCGACATCGACGAAAATCGCCCACAGCAATCCATGAAGCGCAATCAGCAGAAAGAAACCAAACACGGCCGCAACAGCCAGATACGCCACCTGGCGGCCGATTCGCAGCGCCTTGCGCTGGAAGACCAGTCCCTGCGCCTCAAGAACCGACTGGCCGAGTTCGATAACTTTCATAGGGTCGTCTTTCACCCGAAACCGGGCGCCTCTTCATCAAAATCATGCGCCCGGCACAGATCCGGTCAAATCACTTGGAGAAGCGACCCGCCAGGAACCCGATCACACTGGACACCAAGATGGCCAGGATCGGCTGCGCGCGAACACGGGTTGAAACATTGTCCACCTGATGATCGGTGATTTGGCGCGCATTGGCAACGGCATGATCCGCACGATCCGCCGCATCGATCAGCGCCGGATTGACATGCTCGTTCAACAGGCGCTGCACCTGTTCCTTCAGGCTCTCGATCTGCTCCTGCGCACTCTGCGAAGCCGCGGACGTCAACTGCTCCGTGCTTTCCTTCACTGAACCGCGTGCCATATAAACCTCCATAAGCATTGATATCTGGCGCGTCCTGGATCATGCAGCCTCCGCACAACCCGTAACGTGCCCGAAAGAACGCCGCATCACCATTCGAGGTTTCATGCCCCCGCCGAGCGCGCCGAACTCCCGCCCCCCCATCCTCACACTCAACGGCCTCCGCTTCGGCCTGCACACCCCCCCGACAGACCTCACCCTCCATCAGGGCGAAACCCTCGCCCTGTTCGGGGACGACCCGCACGCCCTCTCCACCCTGCTCGATACCATCGCGGGCCACGCCCCCCCGCTCGGCGGCACGATTCATCGCCAGGGACAGGACATCACCACCTTCCCCCCGGAACACCGGCGCATCGGCACCATCAGCGCCCGAGACCCCCTGTTCCCCCATCTGGACGTCACCGGAAACATCGCCTTCGCCGCCCGTGCCTCCGGTCAGGACCGCGACACGACCGCCGCCGCCACACGCCGCGCCCTCGCCCTCCTCGGGCTGGACGCCATCGCACAGGCCCGAACCCGCTCCCTCACTCCGGAACAGGCCTTCCGCGTCAGCCTCGCCCGCCAGATCGTCCATGCCCCCCATATCCTGCTGCTGGATGATCCGTTCGCCCGTTTCAACAGCGCCCCGGCCCGCAAAAGCGCCCGCGCCCTGCTCAACACCATCGCGCAAGCCCTCTCCCTCAGCCTGATCCACGCCACGCATGACCGCGAGGAAGCCCTCCGCACAGGTGGAGACATCGCCGTCTTCGCCGGGGAAACCCTGCTGCAACGCGCCCCCGCCGCCACCCTGCTCGACCGCCCGGCGGACGACCGCGTCGCCACCCTGTTCGGGGATGCCAACGCCCTGCGCGGCCGCGTGCTCGAACTGGAAGACGATATCGCCCGCATCCGCCTCGCCAGCGGCGGCTTCGCCGAAGCGCTCGCCATGCCCGGACTGGAGGCCGACATGCTCTGCACCCTCTGCATACGCCCGGACCGCATCGCCCCCCTGTTCAGCACCCACACGGCCAGCACGCAGGACGAGGAAGACGCCCCCCTCACCGCCACCCTCCAGACCATCACCCATCTCGGAGACCACGTGCGCCTCACCCTGCGCCTGCCGGACGGAGAGGAAATCGAAATCCGTCGCCCCCCGCTTCAGGCCCAGATTCGTGCCCGCCCCGGCGCCACGGCCCAGCTCGCCTGGCAGGCCGGGCACGCGATGGCCTTTCCGATGCGGGCCGATCTGTATTAACTTACCCGATCCTATTCCTGTGGTGTCACAAAACACCCGCCCTCTCCCACGTCATCAACCAAAGGCCATACACTGCTCCGCCTCTCCTTCACGTCACGCCGAACCGCAGGCAGCCCGTCACCAGCCCAGCGGTTCCGTCTCGGTCGGTTCGGTCGAAGCGCCCTCGTGGCCACCACCCTGCTCGCAGCCTCCCTCCCGGCGGACGCCCGTACATGGACCGGCCATGTCTGGCACTGGATCAGCCAGATCGGCACGCCTGATCAGGCCCAGGCCCATCCACAGACCCATCACCGCCACCCCCATATCAAACCGCACCGCGTCCCCGCCGCCAAACCCGTGCTGGCAACACTCCCCGGTTCCCTGATCGCCGATACCACCCCCCCCCCCATCACAGCCGAAGCAAACGCCTACGCCCTGCATGAATGGGACGGCGAAACAACCACCCTGCGTGCCGGCGCCACCGCGAAAACCCCAAGCTGGGCCGCCGTGCAGATCGACGATCTCGCTCTCGCCCAGGCCTGCGCCGACGGCCTGTTTCTCGTCCGGGGCGCCCCTCCCGGCGCACCTCCGAACTGCGGCTACCCGGGCGGCCAGACCGATCTCGTCCTCGCATGGGACCGCTCCCGCCTGAAAGACGCCCCCACCTGGGCGGATTTCTGGGACGTCGCCCGCCACCCCGGTAAACGCGGCCTCCGCGCCGATCCACGCTCCACGCTGGAAATCGCCCTGCTGGCGGACGGCGTCGCCCCGCAGGACATCTACAGCACCCTCGCAACCCCCACCGGCACGGACCGCGCCTTCCATAAACTCGACCAGTTGCGCCCCTATATCGTCTGGTGGTCCAGCGCGCAGGACGCCGCCCGCATCATGCAAACCGGCAGCGCCCTCATGACCAGCACCCCGGCCGATGAGATCGCCGTCTCCAACGCAAAACCCCCGCCGAATTTCGCCGCACAATGGGAACAGGGCCTGCGCCAGAACGTCTCCTGGGCCATCCCGCGCAACGTCCCCTCCGCCCTCGCCACGCAAACCGCTGCCTTCCTGCGCGACAACGCTCCTCATCATGACGACTCCCGCAGCGCCCCCCTGCCAGATGCACCCGCCCTCATGATGGACGGCACTTTCTGGCAACACCATTACGCCGCCCTCAACACTCGTTTCCAGAACTGGCTCGGCCCCAATCCATGATGACCTTCTCCTGGCACGGCCTGAGCGCGGCCACATTCACCGCCGCTTTCGCTGCCTCGGTCCTAGGAACGCTGGCCGCCGCCTGCATCAGCCTCGCCGCCATACAGACCCTCCCGCGCCGCCTGCTGATCGTCACCGCCCTGACATGGCTCCTGCCCTGTCTCTGCGCCGCCCTCCTTCTTCCTCTGCTGATCAGACCTCACCCCCCCTCCCTCTCGCTCGCCTTCTGGCAGGGCCTCCTCCTCCTCCCCGCCTGCCTGCTTGGCCCCTGCCTCGCCCTCTCCCGCCTCACGCCAGACACGGTCCGGACCGCCCGCGCCCTCGGCGCCAACGCCCGTACCCGCCTCCGCCTGATCTGGCTCCCCATCCTCGCCCCGACCCTCAGCCTCACCACCCTGATCAACCTCGCCCTGGATGCGATGAACGCCCTCATGCACGGCTTCGCCTGACACCACCAGCCCAGTGCTTTCCCCCCATGCTACCCCCGTGCCGTCAGGCCTGCGCTGGCACCTCCCCAAGCGACTCCCGTTCCACGAATGTGGCTTCGAGCGTGACCTCACGCTGAGAGTTTTCCTCCCCCAGAAGCCTCGCAGCCTCCTCCCCCTTTGCCTCATGCGGCTGCCAAATCGTCGCCAATCCAAGCTGGCAGGCTTCAGGAATGTCATCGAATCCGATAACGGAAAGATCTCGCGGAACCGAGAGCCCAAGCTCACGTGCCGCCCGTATCGCCCCCAGCGCCAGACGATCGCTCAGGGCGATCAGCAATGTCGGCCGCCGCTCTTGCGCAAGAAGCACGGCCGCGCCCCGACAGGCATCGGTCTCCAGCGCCTCGCCACATTCCCAGATCGGCACGTCATCGATATCGAGGCCCACCCGCGCAAGCGCATCGTGCCACGCGCCAATCCTCTCCATGACCATCGGGTAATGAGCCGCCGCCCTACGACCGGCATCCACCAACCCGGTCCTGGAATCGGCACATAATTTAAGCGACAGGATGGCAACCCGGCGATGCCCCAAAGCATGGCCACGCTCGGCAGCCCGCATCACGGCCGCCCTGGAATCGACCCATACGAACCCCGCACCTTCCAGACGTGGCTGATCGATCACGACAATCGGAATATGCCGTCGCGCAGCCCGCGCAACAGCCCCGCTGTTATGCGCGAGCGAATACAGAATCATGCCGTCAACCGCCGCATGATTTGGAATGATGGCCCGCGCGACCCCAGCTTCCTTGTCATGCGAGGCAATCAGCAACAGATTGATATGCTGGTCACGATACGCCATGCCAACACCGCGCAGAACTCCCAGAGCCGCAGGGTCGGAAAGCGCAAAGGGAAAATCGTGGCTCAGGACAAGTCCGACAGCATCCGCACGCCCACGGCGCAAACTCTGGGCGGCCGGATTGGGGCCGGCATACCCAAGCTCCCGGGCAGCCGTCAGAATTCTCGTCCGCAAGTCCACCGATAGCCGGTCAGGCTGGGAAAAGGCATTTGAAACCGTCGTATGGGATACGCCAACCAGCCGGGCGACGTCTTTCAAGGTCGCATACCGGCCTCTTCTTTCATCCTCCATCCTGGCACCTCTCCCTCGCTCCACCTCGCTGATACGCGACGATGCGACGGAAGGGAACATCCACACTTTGTCGCAGCACATTTACTTGATTGATAAAGTTTAACGTTCAACTTGAACGATCAATATGAGCGATGTCATAACCCGGCTCTCCAGAAAGGGTCCGTTCCATGCATACGCATCTGACACGCCGTTCCGCCCTGAAACTGTCACTTGCCGGAGGCGCATTCAGCAACATGGCAACCTTCGTCCGCCCCGCCGCAGCCGATGAACACGCTGCACGGCACTGGTGGAAGGAAGCCGTCGTCTACCAGATCTTCCCCCGCTCCTTCGCAGACAGCAACGGAGACGGCATCGGCGATCTGCGCGGCATCATCAGCAAGGCCGATTATCTGAAAAACCTCGGCGTCAACGTCGTCTGGCTCAGTCCCCATTACGACACGCCGAATATCGACAGCGGCTACGACATTCGGGACTATCGAAAGGTCAATCCCGATTTCGGCACGATGGAGGATTTCGAACAGCTCGTCGCCGTCCTGCGGAAGCACGGCATCAAACTCGTCGTCGATCTCGTATCGAACCACACAAGCGATCAACACGTCTGGTTCCAGCAAAGCCGCAAAAGCCGGGACAATCGCTACCGGGATTACTACATCTGGCGCGACGGTCGTGAAGATGGCGCCCCGCCGAACAACTACCCCTCGTTCTTCGGCGGCAAGGCCTGGCAGAAAGACGACGCCACAGGCCAGTATTACCTGCATTATTTCGCAAAACAGCAGCCGGATCTCAACTGGGAAAACCCGAAAGTCCGCCACGAAATTTACGACATCATGCGCTTCTGGCTCGCCAGGGGCGTGGCCGGCTTCCGCATGGATGTCATTCCTTTCATCTCGAAACCCGAAGGGCTTCGCGATCTGACGCCGCAGGAACTGGACCATCCGGAATTCACCTATGCCAACGGCCCCCATCTGCACCAGTTCATCCAGGAGATGAACCGCGAAGTCCTGGCCAGACACGACTATCTCACCGTCGGGGAGGCATTCGGGGTTCCTTTCGATAAAACGCCCCTCCTCGTCTCGGAAAAACGCCACGAACTTGGCATGGTTTTCCATTTCGACATCGTCCGTATCGGGCGTGAAGACTGGCGGCTGACACCTTGGAGCATTCCCGATCTCAAGGCCGTCATCGCCCGGGAAGACCGCTGCTGCGGTCCTGACGGATGGCTCACCACCTTCTTCGAAAACCACGATAATCCCCGTTCCGTCTCGTATTTCGGAGATGGAAGCGAAGCCGCGGCAAAAGCCCTGGCGCTGGTCCTGTTCAGCCGGCGCGGAACCCCGTTCCTCTTCCAGGGTCAGGAAATCGGGATGACCAACATCTCCTTTCAAAGCCTGGATGATTTCGAGGACGTCAACGCAAAGGGCATCTGGGCCGATAACGTTCCGACGAACCGAACCCCCGCCTCGAAAGTCCTTCACGACCTGTCGATGACCAGCCGGGACAACGCACGAACCCCCATGCAATGGAACGCGGAGTCAAAAGCCGGATTCACGACCGGAACCCCCTGGTTTCGCGTCAATCCCAACACATCGCGAATCAACGTCGCCGCCCAGGAAAACAACCCGGATTCCGTCCTCGCATTCTACCGGACGCTGATCAGCCTCCGGTCGTCACATCCCAACCTGATCTACGGCACGTTCACGGATACAGATCCTCACCACCCCCATATCTGCGCCTTCCTGCGCAAGGGTGAACAGCAGAGCTATCTCGCACTGGTCAATCTCAGCGCCGAAACACAGGCCTGTCACCCGCATCCGGACCTGAAACCAGCAGACATCCTCATCGACACACACCAGACGCCCCTCCCCGCCGCCTTCCCGTCTCACCTGCACCCCTGGCAGGGCATCCTCTATCTGCTCAAATCTTGACGCTGTCGTCCATGCGTCCAGCAACGGGCTTCGTGGCCCTGCTCCTCGCATATGCCGGGATCGGGACCGCCCACGCCGATCCGAACCCCGCCCTGACGGCCGCCCCGGCTCAGGCCGCCCTTCTCAGACAGAAAGGGCCGCATGTAACGCCACGGGCAGCGCCTGTCCGGTCGGTCGTGCGAAAACACCGCCAACCAGAAACCGGATGGCTGATCCGAAACGGCCTTCATGATTTCTGGTTCGCTCACGATCCGAACCCGCTCGGATTTTCCTGGGAAGATTCCTCCGAACAGCTCGAAAGGCTCCAGAGCGATCGCGTCAACACCCCGCTGGGCATTCTCGATTTCGGAAACGAACAAGTCCCCCCGATGGTCCAGCCCGAAGCCCTCTTCACCGATCCGGGCGGCATCAAGACCTACCTGCACAACAAGGGCGTCAACATATTACTCGATAACACCAACGAATTCGCAGGCGTGCTGAGCCGCCCCACACCCGGATACGGCTACGCGCGCGGCGCGACGAACGCCGGGCAGGTCGGCTTCCTGACCAACATGGACTGGGAACGCCTCGCCGGCTGGACCGGCTTCTCAACACACACCGCCCTGATCGCCCGCTACGGCACGACCGCGACCCGCCTGTTCGGAGACAAGCTGAGCCAGAGCCAGGAAATCGCAGGTAGCGGCGGCAACGTCGTCGTCCACCTCGTCTATTTCTACGGCGAGGAGACCCTCGGCCACGGCCGCTTCGACATGGTGTTCGGCCGCCTGCCCCTCCTGCTGGACTTCATGGCCAGCTTCTCGATCAACTGCACCTTCATGAACAACGCCTTCTGCGGCAACCCCAACGCCATCGCCGACAACACGACCCACTCCTCATGGCCCGCCGCCTCATGGGGAGACCGCATCCGCATCCGCCCCACCAAAAGCATCTACCTCCAGTTCGGCGCCTACCTCTCCCAGAAAGGCGTCTACGGAAACACCCAGTTCCGCACAGGATTCAAACTGAACGCCGCCGATACGAGCGGCGTCGCGGTCCCGATCGAAATCGGCTGGGAACCCTTCATCGGCAGGAACAGGCTGCCCGGCCATTACAAGATCGGCTACATCCGGGACACCGCCGATCACCTGGACAACTATTTCGACGGCAACGACCACGCCTACGCCCTGACCAGCCAGCCCCACCGGACCAATCACGGCTCCTGGACAGCCTACATACAGGCGGACCAGATGATCTACCGCCCGAAACACGCCCCGCCAGATGCCGGCCTCACACTCTTCGGAAGCTTCGCGGCAAATTCCGAAAACACATAGACACGTGCCCAGCAATATGAAGTCGGCCTCATCGATCACGGCTTCTGGAAACAACGCCCGATGGACGGCGCCGGCCTGGCCTTCGCCTATGACCGCGTCTCAGGCAAGCTCGGGCAATCCCAAGACTTGCAGCAGTCACTGGGCCTGCCACTGGCCAACGGCGCCACAGGCGTCCAGTCCTACGCCATGGTCGTGGAAGCCGTCTATCAGATGCACATGGCGCGCGGATTGTTCGTAACCCCCAGCTACCAGTATTTCATCCGCCCCAACGGTCAGGCCAATCTGCGAAACGCCTCCGTGCTGGGATTCAAGGCGCATCTCGAAATCTGGTAACTCCTTATCACTCCCCCAACCGCCGAAGCGCGCGCCCCTCCATCAGATGCTCCTCGATCGTCTCCATCGAAACCCCCCGCGTCTCCGGCACGAACAAAAGTGTAAACACCGCGAAAAGCACATTCGCCACCATGAACCCGGCAAATGTCAGCCCCGTCCCCAGCGCCGTCAGCAAACTCAGCGCCGTCCCGCTCACCAGCCAGTTCACGGCCCAGTTCGCGAACGTCGAACAGGACACACCGAACTCCCGCCCCGATAACGGCTGAATCTCCGAACACACCGCCCACACCACAGGCCCCGCCCCTATCCCATACCCCACAATCACCACCAGCAACGCCCCCACAAGCCCCGCATCCGCCACAGTCCCCGTCAGATGCCCCGCCTCGATCCCCACGATCACCGCCATCGCCAGCGCCATGACCACCGCGCTCAACACCAGCAAAGGTCGCCGCCCCCATCGGTTCACCACGAACACCGCCGCAATCCCCACCACCACGTTCACCGCCCCGATTGCAATCGTCGTCCCCTGCACGATCGCCGTCCCGAAATGCGCCCCCTGCAAAATACGCGGCGCATAATACAGCAGCACATTGATGCCCGAAAACTGCTGAAACACCTGCAACATCACCCCCAGCCCGACGGAACGACGAAAATTCCGGTTATGCCGCAACAACCCGAAGCCCCCCTCCCCGGCCCGTTCGAGATCATGCTCGATCCCCTTCAGCTCTGCATCCGCTTCCCGCACATCCTCCCGCAACCGATGCAGAACATGCTTCGCATCATGATGCCGCCCCCGCCGCGCCAGCCACGCCGGGCTCGCCGGCAGAAACAGATACGCCACACACAACACGACAGCCGGCACCAGCGGAATCCCCACGATCCAGCGCCAATGCCCCCCAGATGCCAGCCACCCGCCCGCACCATACCCAAACAACGTCCCCATATTCTGCAACATGGAATACGCCGTAATCATGCTCCCCCGCAGCCGGTTGGTCGCCAGCTCGGAAATATAGAGCGGTGCCAGAAACGCCCCCACCCCAACCTCAAGCCCGATCAGCAACCGCCCCGCAAACACCATCACCGGAGAGACCGCCAGCACACACAGCGCCACCCCCGCCACCGTCAGAACCATCGCCCCCGCCAAGGTGTAACGCCGCCCGAAACGTTGCGCCACACCCCCCGCCACAACCGATCCCACCGCCGCCCCGATCAGCATCGTGGAGACCACCCACTCCTGCCACTGAACCGAAAGATGAAATTCCTGCGCGATCCCCTTCAGCGCCTCGGTAATCAACCCCGTATCCAGCCCGTAAAGCGAGCCCGCCGCCGCCACCATCAACGCCGCAGCCAGAGAACGGAACGCAGCAGGCGATTTCACAACAGACACAAGGCATGATCCTCACTCATTTCCCGCACCCTAACGCCATGCGCAGCCCTCCGTCGCCCCTCGCCATGCGAGTTTCCCTTGCAACCCCGCCCACATCGCGTCACTGACACCCTCATGACCGACGACCGCGCCCCATTCTGGAAAACCACCCCGCTCGCGGAAATGACCCCCCAACAATGGGAATCCCTCTGCGACGGCTGCGGCCGCTGCTGCCTCAACAAACTGCGCGACGAGGAAACCGAAGCCCTCGCCTGGACCACCGTGTCCTGCCGCCTGCTCGACACCCAAACCTGCCAATGCTCAGACTACGCCAACCGCTTCCGCAAAGTGCCGGATTGCGTCTCCCTCACCCCCGAACTCGTCGCGGAGATCGACTGGCTCCCCCCAAGCTGCGCCTACCGCCTGATCGACGAAGGGAAGGACCTCCCCCCCTGGCACCCTCTCGTCAGCGGCACACCGGACACCGTCCACACCTCGGGCGCCTCCGTCCAGAACCGCGCCACCAGCGAACGCCGCGCCGGCCCGCTGGAAGACTACATCACGGACTGGCCCGGAGAATGGCCCAGCGAATGGCCCGGCGAACGGCCCGATACACAACACTCCGGCGCACGCCCCCGCAAACCCAAGATCCGCCGCCACACCCGATGACGAACGCCGCCTCGATTCCCATCGCATGGCGGCGCAACTCCCGCGCCAGACGGATCTCCCTCCGGCTGGACCCACGCTCCGATACCATCATCATCACCCTCCCACCCCGCGCCACACAGGCCAGCGGCCTCGCATGGCTGCATCAGAACACCGCATGGATCGCCAGCGCCCTCGAAGCCCGAACCATCCCCCCGATTCTCGCCAATGGCGAAACCATCCCCCTGAACGGCACCTCTCATACCATCCAACACCGCCCCGACGCCCGGCGCGGCGTCTGGATCGAAGACACCACCATCCATATCAGCGGAGACGCCGCCTTCCTCCCCCGCCGCCTGCTCGATTTTCTCCGCAAACAGGCAGCCGCCAGCTTCGCCCCCACGATCACCCGCCACGCCGAAAACATGGGCCTCACCCCCCGAAAACTCGCCCTGCGCGACACCCGCTCCCGCTGGGGAAGCTGCACACGGGACGGCCGGATCATGCTGAACTGGCGTCTCGTCATGGCCCCGCCCACCGTGCAGGACTATGTCATCATCCACGAACTCGCCCACCTCCGCCACTTCAACCACAGCCCGGATTTCTGGAACTTCGTCGATCGGCACACCCCACACCGCCACGCCGCCGAAACCTGGCTCAAACAGAACGGCGCCGCCCTCCAGCGCCTCGCATGACAGACAGGTTTTCGTCCCGCAAACTCCGTGCTACCAGACCACCACGAGAACGCGAGCTTGGCGGAATGGTAGACGCACGAGACTTAAAATCTCGAGTCCGAATGGACGTGCGGGTTCGAGTCCCGTGGCTCGCAGACCTAACCTCTGAAAAACATAAGTTTTTTCGAGTTATCCACAGATTGTCCCGTTTTTTCTACACACGGGCTCTACACAGGATGCTCGATCATGCTCACCCGAATCGCGTCCGGATATCACTACCGGCGTCGCGTCCCCTCCCCGATTCGGGACGTGCTGGGGAAGTCTGAAATCTGGACGACGCTTGGGACGAACACGCACAGGCTTGCCAAATCCCGTGCCATCGCGGTTCACTCGCTAACCGAGCAACTTTTTGAGAGCCCTTTTGGAAATTCAGGGATGAGCGTTTCTGCGTAGCATGAGGCTTCCCATGGCGATGTGGATCATGGCCTCTGCGACGTCGATCCGCTGTTCGTAGTCCTTCACAAGGCGACGCC
>Ga0157365_10000009_pt1 | contig 144010 bp, 129 predicted proteins | sample AttsexASBM3_FD_111478 | JGI IMG/M metagenome (GOLD analysis project Ga0157365, IMG submission 111478) | Fungus gardens microbial communities from leaf cutter ant in Ribeirão Preto, State of São Paulo, Brazil - Atta sexdens ASBM3 | ecosystem: Host-associated > Fungi > Mycelium > Unclassified ...
AGGGCAATCCTTACCGCCTCACGGCGAAATTCTTCTGTGTGCGTCACAGCCATGGTTCCGTGCCTCTCCTGATGCGAGCTTAAAACCCTCAATGCACCGGCACAAAACCGTCACAAGTCCAGCGCGCGCGGGCTTGTCGCCGTACTGATACCGGATGAACCAGGCGAGGGTCTCGATGTCGCTCTTCGACAGATGCGACGCCTCGCGGAGGCTACCGGACAGAGGGTCTATGTCGGGCTCGCGCGACGCTGCCGCCCCGGGGATGCACGTCGCCTCATGGCCATCGAGACGCAGGCCGTCCGGGCCGGGGTGCTCAGCGTGGTCGTCGGTGACGTGCTGTATCACGATGCCCGTCGTCATATCCTGCAGGACGTCGTCACCGCGATCCGCGCGGGCTGCACGCTGGAGGAGCTGGGCGATCGGCGCGAGCCTTTCGCCGACCGGCATCTGCAGCCACCCGATGCCATCGCGCGGATCTATGCCGATCATCCGGAGGCGCTGGCCCGCACGGCGGACATCGCCGCGACCTGCCGTTTTTCCATCGCCGATCTGCGTTACCAGTATCCCTGCGAGACCGACCGCGATGGCGAGACCCCGCAGGAGACCTTGACCCGTCTGGTCGGCGATGCCTTGCCGCGGCGCTATCCGGCCGGGGCGCCGGAGGCCGTGCGCACCCAGATCGCGCATGAACTGCGCCTGATCGGCGCGATGGACTACGCGCCGTATTTCCTGACGGTGGAATCCATCGTCCGTCAGGCGCGATCCGTTGGCATCGTCTGTCAGGGGCGAGGCTCAGCGGCCAATTCCGCCATCTGCTATGTGCTGGGCATCACCGCGATCGATCCGGTGCGCTCGGGTCTTTTATTCGAGCGCTTCGTTTCGGCGGAGCGCCGCGAGCCGCCGGACATCGACGTGGATTTCGAGAGCGACCGACGCGAAGAGATCATCCAGTGGATCTATCGTCGTTACGGCCGCGGCCATGCCGCCCTGTGCGCCACTGTGATGCGTTATCAGCCCAAAGGGGCCCTGCGCGAGGTTGGCAAGGTGCTGGGCCTGGCCGAGGATACGCTGGCGCTGCTGTCGAAGCATCTGGCGACCGCGCTCTGCGACGAGGACCTGCTGCGTAAGCGCGCGACGGAACTGAATCTCAACCTGGACGACCGGCGTCTCGCGCTGACCCTGCACCTCGCGCGCGAATTACTGGACACGCCAAGGCAATTGGGCACGCACCCAGGCGGGTTTGTGCTGACGCACGACCGGCTCGACGAACTGGTGCCGGTGCAGCCGGCGGCGATGGAGGACCGGCAGATCATCGTCTGGGACAAGGACGACATCGACATCCTGAAATTCATGAAGGTCGACGTGCTGGGTCTGGGGATGCTGGGATGCATGCGCCGGGCCTTCGAATTCCTGCAGTCCCATCGCCAGACCCGGATGGAGATGGCGACCATCCCGCCCGAGGACGCAGCCACGTACGCGATGATCCGTCGTGCCGACACGCTGGGCACGTTCCAGATCGAATCCCGCGCCCAGATGTCGATGCTGCCACGGCTAAAGCCACGAGAATTCTATGATCTCGTCGTTCAGGTGGCGATCGTGCGTCCCGGCCCGATTCAGGGCGAGATGGTCCACCCCTATCTTCGCAGGCGCGAAGGTAAGGAAACGGTCGATTACCCGTCCGAGACACTGAAAAAACTATTGGGTAAGACACTTGGCGTGCCGCTCTTTCAGGAGCAGGCCATGCAGGTGGCCATCCACTGCGCCGGTTTCACGCCCGGCGAGGCCGATCAGTTGCGGCGCGCTATGGCGACGTTCAAGATGACCGGGGGTGTCAGCCCGTTTCGGGAGAAACTGATCAGCGGGATGATCGATCGAGGCTACGATGCCGCCTATGCCGAACGGATGTTCAAACAGCTCGAAGGGTTCGGCTCGTATGGCTTCCCCGAAAGCCATGCCGCCAGCTTCGCTCTGGTGGCCTATGCGTCGAACTGGATGAAATGCCACCATCCGGACGTGTTCTGCGCGGCGCTGCTGAATTCGCAGCCGATGGGCTTCTACGCCCTTGGTCAGGTGGTACGGGATGCGCGCGAGCACGGCGTCGACGTGCGGGCGATCGACGTCAACCGCTCGCGCTGGGACTGCACGCTGGAGCGCAGGCCGTCGGAGCAATATCTGACCGTGCGTCTGGGCATGCGCTTCGTGAAAGGCCTGTCGAACGAGCATGGCGCCAGGCTGATCGCCAACCGGCTGCCCGACTATGACAGCATCGACGATGTCTGGCGCCGTGCCGATATACCCGTCTCCGCGCTGGAACGTCTGGCCGAGGCCGACGCGTTCCGGTCGCTGGATCTCGACCGCCGGGCGGCGCTCTGGGCAATCAGGGGGCTGGCGGACACGCCCCTGCCGCTATTCGTGGCGGCGGATCGACATCGCAACCGCCCGGAGCCGGAAGTGATCGAGCCGCGCTACACGCCGATCCCGATGAGCGAGGGCCGGGAGGTGGTTGAGGATTACAACACGCTCGGCCTGTCGCTGCGGCGCCATCCGATGGCCTTTCTCCGGCACCGGTGCGACGCGCGCGGCATGGTCACCTGCGCCGCGCTCAGCACGATGAAGGATGGCGTGTCCGTCGTCGTGCCTGGCATCGTGCTGATGCGGCAGCGTCCGGGCACCGCGCACGGCACCATGTTCATGACCATCGAGGACGAGACCGGCACCGCCAACGTCATCATCTGGAAAGACCGCGCCGAGGCGCAGCGCCGGGTGGTGATCGGCAGCAACGCGGTGGCCTGTCACGCCACGCTGCAGCGCGAGGGCGCCGTCGTGCATCTCATCATGCGGTCGCTGGAGGATCTGACGCCGTGGCTCGCCGGGATCGGCGGGGACGGGGCGCGGGACGGGCCTGTTTTGGAAGCCCGGGATTTTCGCTAGCAGCCTGTCGGGTTAGGCATTTTGAGGCTCATAACGCCGAGGCGAACCCGGCTTATGCTGCCTGAAGCCGCGCCATTCTTTTGCAGTTATACGCGAGTGCAACAAGGGTCCATTCAGTTGTGACTTTTGCAAGATCGCGCAAACTGAATCTTCTGAAGCCCATGATGTTTTTGATAATTCCGAAGACCGGCTCAACAGTCTGTTTTCGTAGTCTGGATGGATCTCCGGCTTCTGTGGTTTCCAGCCTCTCCTTCATGGCGAGCCGTCGGGGTTCGGTTACCCCTCCCGGTTCGATCAGGTCGGGGATCGCTCTCACAACGGGCACTTGTCGTTCCGCTCATTATTCAGACATCCGTAGAGAGGGCGGATAGATGATCGAGGAACCCGAGTGACCAAAGAAGATAACCGAGCGCCAGAGCGAGCAAGACCGTGGACCAGTGAAGCATGTGCTTATTCGTCCCGCGTTCCATCTTGCGTGGACGGCCCGGCTTGCGTTTCACCATCGGGGGTTCGACGGGTGCGGAGCGGGACTTGACGGTGCGCGCCGCAATGAAGGCATCGAGTGCTTCGATTGGAAAGCGCCGGTCCCGTTTGCCGTAGGTGACGGAATCGGGCCCAATCCCCATCCATATGAGGTTCCGCAGCCGTCCCAGACTGATACCAAGATAGACTGCCGCATCGGGATAGCGGAGAACTTTGGGGCTGACAGGGAATGGCGCCACGACGTCGAACCTCGGAAGAATCGCTGCGGGATAATCCTCCCGGCGGGAATTATAGTGACGTTAATCGGTCTATCGCTTTATCGTCAATTCCTCAAAGCACGGTCTCACGTGGGGCGGTCTTATAGATCAGGCCCAGAAGGCGCGCCCGTTCTGCCGCATCGTCTGCAAGTTGTGTCATGATCGGCTGATAATAACGGTCGAGCGATTTGAGATCACGGTGTCCGGTCACGCGGCAGAGGTCCATCGGGTTGGGAAACAGACGCGCCAGCCGACTTGTGGCCTCGTGCCGAAGATCATGGAAGGTCAGGTCTGCCAGGCCCGCTTTCTTCACCATGCGGCCATAGCGCACGGAGAACGCGTCCTCGCTGCCGATATCGAAGATCAGCCGCTCCGGGTCGGGAATCCCATTCATCGCGGATCGTTTTTCTCTCAGCAAGGCAAGGGCGCCGGGCATGAGAGGCCTGATCTCCGGACCGAGTTCCTCCCGATGATGGTCATTCTTGGGGCGGGCAACAGAGATCGTCTTTCGATCGAAATCGATATCTTTCCAGCGCAGCGCCGTGGCCTCGCTTCGCCGGGTTGCCTGTTCGATCGCCCATCGGACGAACCATGTATCATCAGGGTGGGTGTCTGACGCAACGGCAGCAAGGAGGCGGTCATATTCGCTCGAGGGTTCGTCTGCCGAACCGCTGGATACAGCGACCGCCTCCTCCAGTCGGCGGTTGCGCTTCCTGTCGGCACCCGCTGGACGCTTCACCAGCCGGCCGGAAGCGACGTTCTGCGTTAGCGGAACGTCCCACTCGCTCATGGCATGCTGGAGAATGGCGGCCAGCAGGTTCAGGCGCTTGACGACGGTAGCCGGCGACAGCTTTTCGCCCTGCCGGTCACGGAAGGCGCGGACGGCCGGGATCGTGAGTTTTGACAGCTTCAGCCCTGCAATCCCGTCGTTGAGCAGGGCGGGAATATGGCCCTTACGGTCGCGTTCGCGATCGATCATAAGCTCATCGGTAGCGTTCGATCAGGGTCCGCAGCACGATGCCGTCGAGGACACGATCATCGACGGACCGGCCTTCGCGGACCTTGACGGATGCTTCCTCAAGCCACGAGCGCGCCAGGCGCGCACTTTCGAAGGTGCGGGTGATGCGATGGCCGTGCACGAGCTTTCGCGCCCGATACTGCTTCGGGCTGCGATAGAGCACACCCTGAGGCAGGGCTTTACCCGTTGCCGGATCCTTGAGGTTTTCTTCCGACTTGAGCCTCGCCATGGCCGCATTCTCCGCATGAGCTGAGAACACGATTGGACCAGAATTGGGCCAGAAACTCGAGTGTTTTGTTATCCGCCAGACCTACATGTGAGGCTAAGTCACTGTTAATGGCCAATTAAAAAATTGGCGTCCCGTACGGGAGTCGAACCCGTGTCGCCGCCGTGAAAGGGCGGTGTCCTAGGCCTCTAGACGAACGGGACTGGAGGCGTGGGGCGGTGAATATCCCGGGTGGGGAGGACGGTCAACCCGTCTTGTAAAAGTTTTTTAGGCCATGGCAGCGTCAGTGATGACGAGGCTGAGGGTATCTCGATCTTGCCATCGTTCGGCACGGAGCCACCCGACAACGTGCAGAAGTGGGTGGGATGCGTCTTCGAATAAAGCGGCATAGGGTTTGTCAGTAGCTCGAAAAACCAAGCCTTTCAGGCGCGTGCCGCCATCTTCAGCTTGCAGAGTGAGGCGTAGCGTATTGCCGTCTCGACCGATATGTTGACTCTGCACGCAGCGGACATGGGCCAGAGCAAGCTGAGGTTCTTCATTGCCTGGGCCGAAAGGAGCCAGTTTCGCGAGTTCGTTGGCGGTTGCATATGTTGCGCTTTTGAGGCTGAGAACATCGTCGATAAGCAGATCGTCTTGTAATGGGCGTAAGCGGGCCTCAGCCAACCGTTCATCCATAAAGTTGTGAAAGGCGGCTGCGTCTCCGGATCGGAGAGAGAAGCCCGCAGCCATGGCGTGACCGCCACCGGTCAGAAGTAGCCCGGCCTGTCGCGCTGCGATGACGGCTGCTCCCAGGTCCAGGCCCGGGATGGAACGGGCCGAACCTTTTATGACACCTTCATATTCGGCCCCGACGAATGCCGGGCGATTATATTTTTCCTTTATACGCCCAGCAACGATCCCGACTACGCCTGGATGCCATTGGCTGCCGTGCAGGAAAAGGACTGCGTGGCCATCATTGCATTGTGCAGACGCTTTCAGAATAGCGTCCTGAAGGATACTGGCTTCGACCGTTTGACGTTTTCGATTGACTTCATCGAGTTGTTCCGCGACTGCGCGCGCCTCGATCGCGTCTCTACTGGTAAGCAGTTTCAGGCCAAGACCTGACTGGGCTATTCTTCCCCCCGCGTTGATTCTGGGGCCGAAAGCAAAGCCGCAGGTCATGGCAGTGGGGTTGTCCTTGACGCCTGCGACAGACGCCAATGTTGTAAGGCCAAGGCGTTGACCTTGGGCCATGATGCGAAGGCCTTGAGTTACCAAAGCGCGATTCAAGCCTGTTAGTGGCATGACATCGCAGACCGTGGCGAGTGCAACGAGGTCTAGCGCGCGCATGAGGTCAGGGCATGGATGCGTCTCGAACCAGTTATTGTGTCTAAGTTTTCTGATAGTTGCGATGAGCGTGAGGAAAACGACAGCCGTGGCGCAGATACTATAAAGCCCTGATGTACAGTCGAGCCGGTTCGGATTCACGACGATCGCATTGGGCAGAAGTGTTCCGTCTGGTTTGTGATGATCCAGAACAATGATGTCTGTCTGTATGGCGATGGTGTTCAGAATTTCTACCGCTGCTGTACCGCAATCCGCACAGATCAGCAGCGTGGCCCCTCGGTCAATCATGGATTGAAGCGCGGCGATGTTTGGTCCGTAACCTTCGGTCATTCTGTCTGGTATATGACTGATGACATGACAGCCGAGCGTTTCCAGTATCTCGCTGAGAAGGGCAGTACTACAGGCCCCGTCTACATCGTAATCTCCGAAAATTCCGACTGTGGCGCTATTGATGATGGCGTCCGAAAGTCTGGAGGCTGCCTGATCCATGTCCCGAAGGCACGAGGGATCGGGGAGTGCTGCACGAAGTTTCGGGTCCAGAAACAGGGAGGCAGCGTCTGCCCGAATGCCGCGGGAGACAAGAATGCGCGCAACCAGTTCGGGAATGCCCGTGCGCTGGGCCAGCATGAGCGCCTGACGAGAGGCATCCGCTATTTCTGGGTTTCTGTCGCGCCAACGCCAGCGCCGGTTGCTGCCGCTTCGGGCAACCCCCAGCACTGGCGTTGCCAGATCGTTATCCAGTGAAAGCAGGGTCACCGTTTACGAAGGCGTCCAGGTTTTGGTAGCGAAGTTATGACGCCCTTCGATGAAGCGTACGGTGCCGGATTTGGAGCGCATGACAATGGAGTGCGTCAAGGCGCGGCCCGGTGCTGTGAAATGCACGCCACGGAGCAGGGGACCGCTAGTGACACCTGTTGCGGAGAACAGCACGTCACCACGTGCCATGTCTTCGAGACCCAGTTTGCGCGTCGGATCCTGGCCGGGAGCCATCTCCTTGGCGCGGGCGATCTGTGTGTCGTCTTCGAACAGCAGCCGGCCTTGCATCTGGCCCTTGACGCATCGCACGGCGGCGGCTGCGAGTACGCCTTCGGGGGCACCACCGGACCCAGCATAGATATCGACGCTGGAATCTTCGATGCAGGCGGCGATGGCGGCAGCGACGTCTCCATCGCTGAGGAGCATGACGCGGGCACCGGCTTCGCGGGTCTTGGCGATCAGTTCCTCGTGACGTTCCCGGTCCAGCGCACAGAGGATCAGTTCGGAGACGTCCTTTTTCTTGGCGCGGGCGAGTTCGCGCAGATTAGTGGCGATCGGGGCGTCGATATCGATCAGGTTGGATGGCAGGTTCGGGCCTACGACCAGCTTTTCCATATAGATATCGGGGGCGTGCAAGAAATTGCCGCGTTCGGCGAGGGCCACCACTGTCATCGCATTCGGCATGCTTTTAGCGCAGAGATTCGTGCCTTCAAGCGGATCGACCGCGATATCCATCGCGGGGCCGCCGGCGCCGACATGCTCACCGATATAGAGCATGGGAGCTTCGTCCATTTCGCCTTCGCCGATGACGACGGTGCCGTTGATGGCGACGGTATCGAAAGCGCTGCGCATGGCCTGCACGGCGGCGCCATCAGCTTCATTTTTTTTGCCGCGACCGGTCCAGTGAGCCGACGAGATGGCCGCGGCTTCTGTGACGCGCACGAGTTCCAAAGCGAGATTGCGGTCCGTGACGCGGTAGGACGAGTTCTTGTCTTTGTTATGCTCGGTATCCGACATTGATCTTCTCTCCTGTGTAGCCACCGTTTTTATGCGGCCTTATTATTCGGACCAGCTTCAGCCGGCCTCGATCCGCAGCATCATCGGCTCGTTCACGACGGAATCGAGAGCCGCGATACGCTGGATTGTTACGAGCATGGCATGCTCGTCTGTCTGATGCGTCACTAATGCCAGAGGAACTGTGCCGTTCGGTGTCTTGTCGTTGGCATGTTGCACCATGCCGCGAAGGGAGACGCCGCAATCTCGCAGGATGATGGCGATATCAGCGATCACGCCGGGCTGGTCCTGCACAGTGACGCGCAGATAGTATTCGCCTGTCAATGTGCCGCGAGGAACACATTCGACCCTGTTGGCAGGGGTTGAGACGCCCCAGACAGGAAGCCTGGAGCCACGGGCGAGGTCGATCAGATCCGCCATGACGGCGATGGCGGTGGGGCCTGCGCCTGCGCCGCGTCCCTCAATCATCTGGGAGCCTGCGAAGGCGCCCTCGTAGGACAGCGCGTTGAAGACACCCTCGACGTTTGCGATCGGGCTTGCGATCGGGACGAGGCAGGGGCGCATCCAGGCTTCGATACCGTCCTGGACTTCCCGGGCAAGACCCAGCAGCTTGATGCGGTAGCCGAGTTCCTGCGCGAAATGCAGGTCGGCCGGTGAAATCCGGGAAATGCCCTCGACATGTAAGGAGTCGAAGGCCAGAGGGCGGCCGAACGAAAGGGCCGCGAGGATGGCGAGTTTGTGGGCGGCGTCCCACCCGTCGATATCGGTGGTGGGATCAGCTTCCGCGTAGCCTAGCGCCTTGGCTTCGGAGAGGACGTCCGAAAAGGCGCGGCCCGTGTTGCGCATTTCGGTCAGGATGTAATTGCATGTGCCGTTCAGGATGCCACCGACCCGCAGGAGGCGATCTCCAGCCAGTCCTTCGCGCACGAGTTTGATGGCTGGAACGCCACCTGCCACTGCGGCTTCGAAAAGGAGTGGTGCTTCATGGGCCGATGACAGGGCGGAGAGTTCGGCGCCGTGCAGGGCAATCAGAGCTTTGTTGGCCGTAACGACAGCCTTGCCGTTTCTGAGGGTGTTTGTGACAAGTTGCCGGGCGGTGCCTTCCGATCCGCCGATCAGTTCGACGACGACATCCACGTCCGGATCGGCAGCGAGAGTGACGGCATCGTCGTGCCAGCGCAGCCCGGACAGATCGATACCGCGATCGCGGCTACGGTCACGCGCGGCGACGGCGACGACTTCGATGGGGCGACCGGCGCGATCGGCGATACGCGCGCTGTTTTCGCGCATGAGATGAACGAGGCCGGTTCCGACGGTGCCGAGACCTGCGATTCCGAGACGAAGCGGGGCAGTCGTCACGAGGCCGCCTCGGCAAGTGTGGGTTTGCTGATGCCGTGCGTGCAAAGGAATGTTCTGATGGCACGCGTTGCCTGACGCAACCGCTGGGTGTTTTCTACCAGACCGATCCGCACAAATCCCTCACCATATTCACCAAAACCGAGGCCAGGTGCGACGGCGACCCCGGCTTCACGTAGAAGAAGTTTCGAAAATTCGACACTGCCCATATGGGCGAATGTCGGCGGCAACGGCGCCCAGGCGAACATGGAGCCCTGGGGCGCCGGCACGTTCCAGCCAGCGGCATGCAGCCCGCGAATCAGGACGTCCCGCCGGTCTTTGTACATCGCACGAATCTCCGCGACGCAATCCTGCGGGCCGTTCAATGCGGCGACGGATGCGACCTGAATCGGCGTAAAGGCGCCGTAATCGAGGTAGGATTTGATGCGTGTGAGCGCCTGGATCAGCTTCGGGTTTCCGGCTGCGAATCCCATGCGCCATCCGGCCATCGAGTAGGTTTTCGACATCGACGTAAATTCCACTGCGATCTCTTTTGCGCCGGGAACAGCGAGGATCGAGGGGGGCGGTTCCTCCCCGAAATAGATTTCGGCGTAAGCCAGATCGGACATGATCCAGATGTTTTCCCGGCGCGCGAAGGCGACCAGTTCCTTGTAGAACTCCAGGCTTGCGGTGAAGGCGGTCGGGTTGGAAGGAAAATTGACGATCAGGGCCGTGGGTTTCGGGACGGAGTGCCGGACGGCACGATCGAGAGCACGAAGCATGTCTTCGTCTGGGGTTGCCGGAATGGAGCGGACCGAGGCGCCTGCAATGATGAAACCGAATTGATGGATCGGGTAGGACGGGTTCGGAACGAGGATCGTATCGCCAGGGCTGGTGACGGCCGCAGACAGATTGGCCAGCCCTTCTTTCGAGCCAAGCGTGGCGATCACTTCGGTTTCCGGGTTCAACGTGACGTTGAAGCGACGTTCGTAATATCCGGCCAGTGCCTTGCGCAGGCCCGGGATGCCACGGCTGACCGAGTAACGGTGGGAGCGGGGGTCCGCCACGGTTTCCACCAGTTTTTTGACGATATGCGGCGGGGTAGGCGTGTCCGGGTTGCCCATGCCAAGATCGATGATGTCCTCACCGGCCGCACGGGCTGCGGCCTTGGCCTTGTTCACTTCGGCGAACACATATGGCGGCAGGCGGCGGATACGGTGGAATTCTTCGGTCATGGCGAGTGAGGATCAGCCTCGGAGTTGTGACGAACGGGACATCCGTGCGCGGAGAAGAAACCCTAACCCGGTTTTCTGTCCAACGGAACTCCACTGGCGATCAACGGAACGCGCGCAGTTTATTGTTGCAGACTGAGACGTGCGCCATCTCCGAGGGAAACGGCGCGAATTCTGATGGCAGTCGCGGGCACGCCGCGCTCCTGGAGTAATGTGGCGACGGTCTGGGCGCGCGCCAGGCCCAGCACGATGCCGTGGCTTTGATCGGAGCCGGAAAGAGACTGGGCCTCCCCGTAACCATGAATATAAATCGTGCCACCTTTGCGTCTGCCGATGATGTCTCCGATAGGGCCGTCCTGCTGGCTGGCCAGTTGATCGCTGCCTTGCTGGAAGCGGATCAACGTTCCTTCGGGGTCGGCAAGCGTGAGGGCCGGAGTGGGCTGGTTCGGGAGATGAAAATCGGTCTGGATCGGGAAGCCTGGAAACTGAGGTGGAGTTGGGGGGGCGGAGGGCATGGTGGGAGGTGGGATGCTGGCTGCGGCTGTGTCATCCTGAACGACGACGGACGGCATCGCGGTTTCCGGGGATTGGGCAGGATGTGGCGGTACTGATGCCGGTTTCGGCGAGACAGGTGCCGGGGTCGCTGGGGCGGATTGTTGGCCGGGGGCATCGAACGTCATGCTTGATCCGGTTGGTTCGCCTGCTCCTGTGGGGTTGGCTGCGCTGGGCTGGCTGTTGCCGGCGGTCGGAGGGGCCGTTGGCTTTTGAGGATGAGGAGCCTGGGTGGTGGGGGTGGAAGGAAGCGCGCCGTTCGCGGCTGCCAGATGCTGCGTCAGGTTGCGTTGTTCGATCAGCGACTCGGTAATGTTGTTCCGGGCGCTTGGAGAGGGCAGTTGCGGGGGTGTTGTCGGAGTCATTCCGATGAACGGATAAGCATCATGCACGCCTGGCGGCGGCGGGCGTTGCTTCGAGATCTCGCCCCCCTGAAACTGGTGATACCAGTTCTGCACGGTTCCCACGGCATCGTGGTGCGCGCAGCCGGTCATGGCGAGGGCAAGCAGGCCTGTCATGCTTGAAAAGAGTGTTTTTTGGCTGAAAATCTTGCCTGACAGACGGGAATGCACCGTTTTTGTGAACCTTGGCTTTGTAGGTCGTCATGACCGGAGAGTCGGGAAGTTACTGTGCCGCGTCGGGATTGGCGAGGGCCAAGGAGAGGGTAAAAGGTCGAAAGCGGTGGCGGGGGGTTGGCACCAGCGTAGACAGGGCGCAGGATAATGGGGATGACAAAGTGCGCCGACGCCTTATCTACAGGCCGATCGATGTTCAGGAACCAGGACGACTGTTATGCGCGACCCGAAGCACACCCCGTTCACCCGCATGGATGACGAAGATCCCGACGCACCGGAGCAGACCCCTTCTGCGGACAAGACCCAGCAGGCTACGCCGAGCGAAGTCGAGAACCGTTTGTTCGACCAGCGGAAAGTGCTGATTTTCGGTGGGATCAACGACAAGGTTGCCCGTGAGGTGACTGGGCGATTGTTGGCTTTGGCGGGTGAATCCGACAAGCCGATCGATATCTATGTCAATTCTCCGGGCGGGCATGTCGAGAGTGGTGACACGATCCACGACATGATTCGATTTGTGGATTCGGTAGCGCCGGTCAATATGATTGGGACCGGGTGGGTGGCGTCGGCAGGGGCCTTGATTTTTGCGGCGGGACGTCCCGAGCGCCGGGTATGTCTACCGAACACCCGGTTTCTGTTGCACCAGCCGATGGGCGGTGTGCGTGGTCCGGCGACTGATATCGACATCGAGGCGCGTGAAATCATCAAGATGCGCGAGCGGCTTAACCGGCTGTTCGCGCGTGAGACCGGGCAGCCTTATGAGAAGATCGCCAAGGACACCGATCGAAATTACTGGATGTCTGCCGAGGAGGCCATTGCCTATGGGCTTGTTTCCAGGGTCGTGAGAGCAGCTTCAGAAATCCACTGATTTTTCGAGATCCGGCTGACGCCTGTTCAGCTGGATTTTTCTTTTCAGGGCGTGACCGAACCGTCCGGTCATATCGACGAGAGAGTAACATGCCGAACCTTGCGGACATCTACAGCCATCTGCCGGACAAGCCTTCCGAGAAGACACTGGCGCGTGTTGATTATGAAGCGCGCCATTGGAGCAGTGATATTCCAGGGCCGTTGAAGCCAGGAACGGATGCGCACAAGCGGGCGACGGCACAGATGTTCCGCGATACGTTCAACCCTTATAAACCTTCGGTGATCGACTGGCCCAAGCTCGATCCGGTGACATTGAAGCGCATTACCTCGTTGCCGATCTGGGATATTGCGGTGCAGACGGAGGGCAAGGCACGACTGCGCATGGCGGCTTATGCCGCGATGATCGACGATCCGGATATGAAGGATGCCCTTTCACGCAATGCGTGGGAGGAAAACCGGCACAAGGAAGTGCTGTCCAAGCTGGTACAGGCCTATGAGATTCCAATGGCCCCAGAGCCACCGTACATCGAGCCGAAAGATACGGAATGGGCCTATCTGGTGACGGGGTTTTCGGAGTGTGTGGACAGTTTTTTTGCGTTCGGATTATTTGCTCTGGCGGAGCAGGCAGGATTGTTCCCACCGGAGCTGATCGAGACCTTTGAGCCGGTGATGCAGGAGGAGTGCCGCCATATTCTGCTGTTTGCGAACTGGCTGGCGTGGCACCGGGCGGTAATGCCGTTCTGGAAACGGCCCTGGTTCGAGATGCGGGTGGTCGCGGTCTGGGTGTTTCTGGCCTATGAGCGGATGGGACTGGCGCGTTCGATTGACGATGATGGGCGGGAGCACACGCAGGACAATAATTTTACGGTTAATGGCGCAAAAGACATGACGAATATGGATGTCGATGTGATGGACCTGATGGCGTTGTGTCTGAAAGAGAACGATCGCCGGTTTGCGGGATATGACATGCGGCTGCTTCGCCCGACGACCATGCCGACCCTGGTGAAAGCGGGTCTGAAGGTATCTCGCCTTGCCAAAAAATATTTTCCCCGGAAGGTTGCGGCATGAGCAATATCGAGGCGGGTAGCGACAGTCATCGCGATTTTTTCTGCAAGCAGTTCATTGATACGCATCAGGTATTTGATCCGGATACATTGCCCTGGCCGACATTGTCTGATGAAGATCTGGCGAAGCTGAGGGCTGTGCCGTTCTGGCAGGAGGTTTATCATACCGAACGGCGGGCGGGAGCGATTGTCGATGCCTTTACGCCCCGGATTACCGATCCGGTCGTGCGAGAGGCGGTTCAGCTTCAGGGCTTCGAGGAAGCGCGCCACGCCAGCCTTATACGTGTGATGATCGAGCGGTATGGTCTGGATGCGCAGGCGCAACCGCTGGAGCGGTTTCCTGACGATCTGGAAACTGCGTTTATCGATTTCGGGTTCGGGGAGTGTCTGGATGCTTTTCTGGGATTCGGAGCCTTTAAGACAGCCCGTCAGTCCCGGTTTCTGCCGGAGGCGATGTTCGAGATCTTCGATGTGCTGATGTTCGAGGAGACGCGTCACATCGTTTTTTTCATCAATTACATGGCTTGGCGGGAACGGCAGCGTGGGTTGGGGCCAGCCAGGCGAATGTTCAAGACCTTACGGTTTTACAGTCGGGCCGGAATGCGCCTGATGGGCATGGTGCGCCGGGGGCAGGAACCAAACGATGGACGGGATTTTGCGGTCACCCAGACCAATCTCTTTCTGGACGGTTTCTCTTTTCGGGGATTTGTCGAGGACTGCTATCGCGAGAATGCACGGCGGATGCGGGCTTTTGATCCTGATCTGATGCAGCCCACTTTATTGCCGTCCATTGCGGATTTGGCTCTGCGTGGCATCAATGTGTGGGACAAGACGCGGCCTTATTTGCGACGAAGCAGCTAAAGAAGATTAACGTCTATTTTCAGTTATACGTTAATAAATCATTAATTGATGATTTATTTCGTTATTTAATTTGCAATGGCAGTGTTTGTTCTTCATGAGTTCGCTGTCAGCAGCGCACGTGCTGATGATTTTCATATTTTTAGAAAGAACACTGCTATGCCGAGGTACGCTTTTCGTGGCGTCGGTGCCGGTTTGAGTCCAATAAATCAGGCAGAAAATATAAGAGCAAAGAGCCTGCGTCCTGGTCATAATGACCGTTTGTGTTCTCTAAATTATTCTGCCCTTACTGCCATGATGCTTGGTATTATAGTATGCCTTCCGTTTTGGGGGCTTACCGGCTGGTTATTTTTATCTCGATAACGGAAGAAGCCACGCCCTGATATGGGCCAGTGACTGTGTTACAGTGATATAAAATTTTTTTGCGCCCAGTGACAAAATCCGGTGCGTCTGCGAAGCTGTAGGCCTCTTTGTGAAGCTCTGGAGATCTGGAGCTTCATTTCCGTGTCTTTCTTGCCCTAGCGAGTTCCGTGGCCTCCACCCAGACTGTCACTTCATTGCACGACGTCTTTTTGTGGTGGAAAGCCCAAATGGCCAGTCTGGTGCCTAGGATATGGGCACGGACGGCGCAGCCGTTGCTATATGTGACGATCGAGGGGGGAAGGATCGTTCTGTGTCGTGATGGCGACCGGGTTTCCCTGCGATTGACGGATCGTGAAGGGCTGCGATCGGCTGTTGATCGATTTCGCGATGATCCGGTTATAATCGCACCGCCGGATTCTCTTCTCGAGACCGTGATTGACCTTCCATCTGCGGCAGAGAGTCGATTGATGGATGTCATCCGGTTCGATCTTGATAGACTGACGCCGTTCGAGGCTGATGAGGTGCTGTGGTCTGCCGAGACGCAGGCACGGCAGGCCGGTCGGATTACGGTATTGCTACGGATTATTCCACGCCATACGGTCATGCCGGTGCTGGAGGTTCTGGAAACAGCCGACATACAGGCACGCGCTATCGTCTCGCCCGATGGCATGAAAAAAATTTTGCTGGGAGAGAGTGCCGTATCTCCGTTACGGCGGATACTGGCATGGGGAGGGACCGGGTTTGTTCTGATCATGGTGCCGTTTCTTTGGCAATCTGTGCTTTTGCATCGCTCCGAGACGGCACTTGAGCTGGTTCGACCGCAGACCGATCTGGCGCAGTCCATGCGATCGCGTCTGACGCTGGCGGTGTCGGGACCAGTCGCGCTGAATGCGGAAGCCCGCAAGGTGGGGTCCTTGACCGAAATTTTGCGAGAGCTGAGCGCGACATTGCCGGATGACACCTATCTGACCAATCTTACGGTCAAGCAGCGGCATCTGAGTTTTGGCGGTCTGTCCGCGGATGCGCCGTCTCTGATCGGCCGGCTGGACAGGGCGGGTTTCGACAATGCAACGCTGGCCGGGCCGGTGATGCGATCGCCCGACGGCAAACGCGATGTTTTTTCCGCGCGAGCGGATGCCTTGCACGGCAAAGGGGCGCCGTAATGGCACCGCGCAGCTGGCTGACGATGATTCGCCTGCCTGGTGGCAAGCGGGGGCAGGCATTGGCACTGGCGATGACGGTGGTGTCGGCGATCATGGTATGGATCGTCGTCATTGGCCCATTGATATCGATCTTCGCAGCGCACCAGACACAGTTACGGGACAATCGGGCCTTGCTGATGCGGATGCAGGCCCTGTCGGACCAGATTCCCTCCTTGCGGACACGGTTATCGCATCTGGGACCGCATGACCGGGCGCGGGACAGTCTGTTGTCTGGGGATCGGGATGCCAGTGCGGCAGCGGATTTACAGCAGCATATCAGTGTGTTGACGGGAGCGAATGCGATTGCTGTTGCCAGCGAGGATGTGGCGCGTCCGGTATCACTGGGGCCATATCGTGAAATTGGCGTCCATCTGAATTTCAGTGCGCATTGGAGTGATCTCGTTGCATTTCTGACTGCAATCCAGCAAACGCACCCTACGTTGATCGCCGACGACCTGCATATCCAGTCTCAGGCGGATGGGGGAGATATGGTGGATGTAGCGCTGACGGTTTCCGGATTTCGCGCGATCAACGCGCATGAGGCCGGACATGACACTCATGAAACACTATCCGACGAACAAACGTCATCAGACTCGAAGGACGGAGAATGACTCTCCCTTACGCATCACGCCGAGGGCCTCGGTTCATGCCATCGACGGCCCTGGCGACTTCTCTCGTGCTGTCGCTGGCCGCCTTGTCGGGCTGCGCGCGGGATGAGACGCCGCAACCTCAGCCATTGTCAGGGCCGGTAGCACTTCACGGTGCGGGTGCGCGGGTGGATGGGGGATTGCCTAATGCCGCGCCGCGTGGAGGGCTGGTCAGTTATGGGCGCTCGACGGTGGGGGCGCCCGGGAGTGTTGGAGAGACGGGTGGTGGGGATGTGACCCTCAATTTCGCTGCGACCGATATCCGTGCGGTCGTGAATGAGATTCTGGGGGATATTCTGCATGTCAATTATGCCATCGACCCGAATGTGCAGGGGACGGCGACTTTACGGACGGTCGAGCCGTTGCGGCGGGATCAGCTTCTTCCGGTACTGCGCAATCTGCTGACCGGTTCGAGCGCGGCGTTGATCGAGGAAAACGGGCTTCATCACGTTGTCGCCACGACGCCGGGGCAGGGGCCGGGCGCGGGGGTTGGCGCGGCTGTGGGGGAGACGGCGATTCCGCTGCGGTATGCGGGGGCGGCGGATCTGGCGCGGGTGTTGCAGCCTTTTCAGCCGCCGGGAGGGCATATCGGGGCGGATGCGGCCAGTAACGCGGTGATCGTGAGCGGTGATCCGGCGACGCGACAGTCCTTGATTGATCTGGTGCATGCGTTCGACGTGGATTCGCTGGCGGGGCAATCCTATGCGTTGTTTCCGACCAGCACCGGCAATGCGCAGGAACTGGCGCAGGCGTTGCAGCAGGCGCTGGGGGTGAGCAAGAGCGGCAATCATGATGGTCAGGTGCAGGTCGTGCCGATGGCGCGGATCGACAGCGTCATGGTGATCGCGCGTACGGCGCGGCTGGTGGAGAATGCGCGCCGGGCGTTCGATCTGATCGAGGCGGGGCGGCGGCGGACGATCCGGTCCTGGAATGTCTATTATCTTCAGAACAATCGTGCGAACGATGTGGCGTATGTCTTGCAGCAAGCTTTCACGCCGGATCATGTGACGGCGCAGCCGACGCAGGCCCATACGACGAGCCAGAGCAGCTTCGGTAATTCCAGCCAGAGCGGATTCGGGGGGGCCGGGAATCAGGGCGGGCAGATGGGCGGCAGCCTGTCCGGGTTGGGCGGCGGGGGGGGTACGGGGGGAACGACGGGCGGGCTTGGCGGAAACCAGTCGTCTTTCGGACAGGGGCAGGGTGGCGGTACGCAGACGGGGACGGGCCAGCAGGGAGGGAACACGCAGGATAGTGTGGCGAACAACCCTTTGCTGGGTGGGCTGAGTGGTTCTGATCAGGGGAGTGGCGGCGGTTCCGGCAATCGGGACAGTATCCGCATCATTCCCGACACGCAGAACAATGCGGTGCTAGTTTATGGCACGGCCGGGGAGAACGCGACGGTTGCGGCGATGTTGCACAAGATCGACATCATGCCGGTGCAGGTCCGGATCGATGCGACGATCGCGGAGGTGACGTTGAATGACAATCTGCAATACGGGACGCAGTTTTTCTTCAAGTCCGGCGGTGTGAACGGGCTTTTGAGCAATCAATCCAATGGCAGCCTGACATCCAGCCTGGCGACGGCGGCGTTGTCCAGTTCGTTGCCGGGGCTGGTGATTGGCGGGTTGTCGGGCGGGGGGGCGCCGTTCGTGATCAATGCGCTTCAGAAGGTGACGACGGTGCAGGTTTTGTCCAGCCCGCAGTTGATGGTGACGGATAACCAGCCGGCGTCTTTGATGGTGGGGGATCTGGTGCCGTATCTGACGGGGAGCACGACAGGGATTCTGACCACCAATTCCACGATTACCAATCAGGTCAATTATCAGCCGACCGGGGTGATCATGCAGGTGACGCCACGCATCAGCAATGGTGACATGGTGACGATGGATATTTCGCAGCAGGTGAGTTCCGTCGATAACAGCACGACGGCGACGAGTGGTTCGGGGAGCATCAACAGCCCGACGTTTTCGGAACGACAGGTGACGTCACGGGTGACGATTGCCGACGGGCAGACGGTTGGACTGGCCGGATTGATCTCGGACAACCGGCAGCGCGGCAATCAAGGGATACCGTGGCTGAAGAATATTCCGGTGCTGGGGCTGCTGGGCGGATCGCAGACCAATACGCGGGCGCGGACGGAGCTTCTGGTGTTGCTGACGCCACATGTGATCCACAATCAGCTTGAGGCGCACAACCTGACGGAGGATCTGCGGGATAATCTGGCCCATGCGGCCGTGCTGCCGGAGATGTTGAGCCATACGCCGATGTCCGGCTCTCCTGATCCGCAGCATGGGGTTCTGCATGGGCTTGGGCTGCGCGATTGAGGGTTCGGCTTTCCGGGCGTGAGGGACGGGAGGAGGGGTTCGCGCTTCTGCTCGTGTTGCTGACGCTTGGGTTTCTGGGGTTGATCGTTACGCAGACGATTTCGAGCGCGCGGGTTGAGCAGCGGGTGGCGGTGGCTTCCGCGCGGCGGGCGATGCAGGATGCCGAGACGGCAGGGGCGGTTCAGGTCGCGCTGTTTCATCTGCTTGCGGATGGTGAGCAGGTCTGGCCCCGGAATGGGCGGCATGTCTTTCAGGAAGCGGATGGGGGGCGGGCGTTGATCGTGACGCGGGAGTTACGTGGGCTGGTCAATCCGAATACTGCCGGGCCGACGACTCTGGCGGGATTGCTGGGGCAGTGCAGATTGTCCCGGGAGGCGGCGTTGACGGTGGCGGATGCGCTGGTGGCGTGGCGGAGCGCCGGAGACACGACGCGCCTGCTGTCGGTCTATCGTGGGGCGGGGCGGGCCTGGGGGCCGAATGGGCAGCATTTCGTGAGGGTAGAGGATCTGGACAAGGTGCTGGGGATGACGCCACGCCTGACGGCCTGTCTGGCACCGCATCTTTCATTTTATCAACTGGATGATCCTGACCTGACCTCTCCCGATCCGGTTGTGAGGGCGGCGTTGACGCAATCGCAGTCTGATGGGAATTCTTCCCAGGTGGGCGCGCAGGGGGAAGCGCCTGCCGAGACGTCCGGGGCGGTTCCCGCTATTGGGGCGTCCCGGCAATATGTGGTGCGGATCGATGTTGCTATGGGGAAGGATGGGGGGGGCGAGGGGGCGACGCCTTTGGTGGCGATCGTTTCATTGGGAGGGCAGGGAGACCCGGTGCCTTATCGGATTCTGGCCTGGCGGCGGGGGCGGGATGGTGATGACCCTGCTTTGCGATAGGGATGGGATTTTTACTATACCGTGTTTCGGGCGGTGAGCGTATGGAACGGGGACTATGACTGATGCCCTGACGATCGTTCCCCCGACTCATGCACTGACTGGCGCGGTATGGCCGCCCGGTTCCAAATCCATTACCAATCGTGCGCTGTTGCTGGCGGCGCTGGCGCGTGGGCGCACCGTTCTGACGGGGGCGTTGAAGAGTGACGATACCCGGTACATGGCCGATGCCTTGCGGGCCATGGGCGTGGTGGTGGAAGAGCCGGATGCGACGTGTTTCGTGGTGACGGGGACAGGGCGACTTGAGGTGCCAGCGGAACCGCTTTTCCTTGGTAATGCAGGGACGGCGACGCGGTTTCTGACGGCGGCGCTGGCCCTGGTGGATGGCACCGTGACGGTGACGGGGGATCGGCACATGCAGAAGCGGCCGATTGCGCCGCTGATCGAGGCGTTGCGGGCCTTGGGGGTGCGGGTGGATGCGCCGAGTGGGTGCCCGCCGGTGACGGTTCAGGGGCGTGGGGGATTTGACGGCGTTTCGGTGACGGTGGATGCGGGGCTTTCGAGCCAGTATGTATCGGCTTTGCTGATGCTGGCGGCGTGTGGGCGTGAGGCGGTGTGTGTGGCGCTTTCGGGGGACGAGATCGGGGCGCGGGGGTATATCGATCTGACTGTTGCGGCGATGCGGCATTTCGGGGCGGTGGTGGAGACGCGCGGGAATAGCTGGGTTGTGCAGCCGACCGGGTATCGGGCGCGGGATTTTCATATCGAGCCGGATGCGTCTGCCGCCACGTATCTGTGGGCGGCGGAGGTTCTGACGGGGGGGGCGATCGATATCGGGATGGAGGCAGGGGCGTTCACGCAGCCTGATGCGCGCGCCTGTGAAGTGATCCGGCGTTTTCCGCATATGCCGGCCGTGATCGACGGATCGCAGATGCAGGATGCTGTGCCGACCCTGGCGGCTTTGGCGGCGTTCAATGCGACGCCGGTGCGGTTTGTGGGGATTGCCAATCTGCGGGTGAAGGAATGTGACCGCGTTCATGCGATGGCGACCGAACTATCGCGGGTGGCGCCGGGGCTGGCGGTTGAGGAGGGGGATGATCTGGTTGTGAGGCCTGTGCCGATGGATCGGTTTCGTGCGGCTCGGATCGAGACCTATGCCGATCATCGGATCGCGATGAGCATGGCGCTGGTGGGGTTGCGGGTACCGGGGGTGACGATTCTGGACCCGGCCTGTGTGGGCAAGACCTATCCGGCGTATTGGGACGATCTGGCGCGGCTTGGGGTGACGATCATGCGGTGAGGCCCGCCCTCCTGAAGGAGAGCGGGACGGGTTTTCAGGCTTGATCGTCCTTGAACCAGACTTCGACCGGGCCGGTGGCACGGACAGTCATGGGGCGGCCCTTGCGGTCCATCGTCTTGCCGACGGCCATTCGGACCCAGCCCTCGCTGATGCAGTATTCCTCGATGTTGGTTTTTTCTTCGCCCTTGAAGCGGACGCCGATGCCGCGTTCGAGGGTTTTCTCATCGAAGAACGGGCTGTCCGGGCTGGCGCAGAGGCGATCCGGGGGGGTGTCTGTCATGAGGGAAAATCCTTCTCGTGTGTTCGCGCTTCGTCATAGCCCGAGCGGTTCGGCGGACCAAGGGGGCGCTTGACGTCCTTCTGCCGGGCCGCAATCCTTCCTCGACGATGAGGAGATGAGCATGATGAGACACATTCGCCCGGCCCTGCTGGGGGGACTTCTGGCAGGCACGACCTTGCTGGGGTTTGGGTATGCGCGGGCGGATGAGGGGCAGCGGAGCCTGACGCGGTATCCGACATTGCATGGTGATGCTGTGGTGTTCGTGTCTCATGGTAATCTATGGCGGGTTTCGCGGCAGGGGGGTGTTGCGCAGCGGCTGACGAGCGATCCGGGCGAGGACATGATGCCGCGCTATTCGCCGGATGGGAAATGGATTGCGTTTACGGCGTCCTATCAGGGCAATCGGGATGTGTATGTAATTCCGGCGCAGGGGGGAGCGGCGCGACGGCTGACGCATCATTCGGATGTGGTGACGCATGCGCCGGAGCGGTGGGGGCCTGACAACATGGTCGTGACGTGGACGCCGGACAGCCAGAACATCGTGTTCCTGTCCCGGCAGAAGGCGTGGAACAGCTGGATGTTGCAGCCGTATCAGGTGCCGGTGACGGGGGGAATGCCGACGGCCCTGCCGCTGGACCGGGCCGGGTTCATGACGTTCGGGCCAGACGGTCATACGGTGGCGCTGACGCGCATCCTGCGGGATTTCCGGACATGGAAGCGGTATAATGGCGGGCTGGCCGAGGCTGTTTCGACCTATGATCTGAACACGCATGTTCTGACGCCGATCACCAACTGGTCCTGTACCAATACGCAGCCGATGTGGTTCGGGCGGAAGATCTATTTCGTATCCGACCATGACCAGAACAGGCGTGCGAATATCTGGGTGTATGATCTGGACAGCAAGCAGTTTCGGGAGGTGACGCATTTTACAGACTACGATGTGGATTTCGCATCGCTTGGTGATACAGGGCTGACGTTTCAGCAGGGTGGAGCGCTCTGGGTTCTCGATCTGCCTTCCGAAACTCTGAAGAAGGTTGAGACATCCGTTCCGGATGACGGGATGCGGACGTCACCGCGTTATGTGGATGTGTCCAGGAAAATTCGATCGGTCGATCCGGCGCAACAGGTGGATTATGCGTTGTCTCCCAATGGGAAGCGTGCGGCGTTCGTGGCGCGGGGGGATATCTTCACGGTTCCTGCGGAGTATGGCGCGACGCGGAACCTGACGCAGAGTTCGGGGGCGGATGACGATCATCCGGTATTTTCGCCGGACGGCAGCCAGATTGCCTATACGTCCGACAGTACCGGCGAGCAGCAGATCATGATCCGGCCTGCGCGTGGAGGGCCGGCGAAGCCGCTGACGCATTTTGATCGTGGATATTTCTATGGCCCTGTTTTTGCACCTGATGGTCGACATCTGGCGTTTTCCGATAATGCGCATCGCTTATGGATCGTAGGGCTGGATGGCGGCCTTCCGGTGCAGGTGGCGCAGGATACCCGGCGGGAGATCCACGATCAGGTGTTTTCGCCGGATGGGGCGTGGATTGCGTTCAGTATGACGCAGGCCAATCAGCAAAATGCCATTTATCTGTATGAGATTGCGACCGGGCAGTTGACGAAGGCGAGTTCCGGAGAGAATTCGGATTCATCGCCGGCATTTTCTGCGGATGGAAAATATCTTTATTTTGCTTCGCAACGTCAGGAGCATATGGCGGTTTCGGAGAGCGAATTCAATGTTGCGATGGTGAAGTCCACCGGGATTTTCGTTGCGACGCTGGCGCAGGATACACCGTCTCCTTTCGCGCCACGGTCCGATGAGGCCGGGCCGGCCCAGCCTGTGCCGCCGAAGCCGGTGGTGCAGCCTTATCGAAAGCCGGGTCTGCACATTGATCTGTATGGGCTGATGGAGCGGGCGGTGAAGCTGCCTGTTGAGGATGCTTCGGTCTCCTGGCTCAGGGTTGCGGGATCGCGCCTGCTTTACATGACGCAGCCGCCGGAATTGCTGGATGGGGATTTTCCTGGAGAGAAGGCTAGTTTTCATAGCTATGACCTTGCGGCACGCAAGGATGAAAAGCTGCTGGATGGTATTGACGGGGTGGCGCTGTCTCAGGACGGGGAGAGTGTTCTGTTCAAGCGGGGCAATGGGTATTTTATTGCGACGACGAAGCCTGATGCGAAGGCCAAGGTGGTCGAGACCGGGAATATGCGGGCTTATGTTCAGCCGGTTCAAGAATGGTCCGAGATGTTCGATGAGGCCTGGCGACTTCAGAGGGATTTTTTCTTCAATCCGAAAATGAATGGTGTGGATTGGGAAAAGATTCACGACGCGTATGCGAAGCTGTTGCCGCTGGCAGGATCACGGGAGGATGTGAATTATCTGATCGGATCGATTCAGGGAGAGTTGGGGAATTCTCACAGCTATGCCGGAGGTGGAGATATGCAGGATCCTACGCCTGCAGCGCCGACGATGTTGCTGGGTGCGGATCTGGCGTTGGATGCGGCGTCCGGGCGGTATCGGATTCAGCATATCCTGACGGGAGACAATTCGCGGCCGGATTATCGTTCGCCTTTGGGGCAACCCGGGCTAGGGCTGCGTGATGGTGATTTCCTGCTGGCGATCGACGGGACCGAGCTTCGCGCGCCGGTCGATCCATACAGTTTGCTGGTGGACAGGCACGGGCCGGTGACGATTACGGTTTCGAGCCAGATTGCGGGTGCGGCGCGGGATGTGACGGTCGATCCGGTGGCGTCCGAACTGTCATTGCGGGAGGTGGACTGGATTCGCCATAACCGTGCGGAAGTGGATCGGCTTTCGCATGGGCAGATCGGGTATATCTATATGTCCGATATGGAAGGATTGGGGATGCAGCAGTTCGTTCGCCAGTTCTATGCCCAGTTGGACAAGCGCGCCGTGATTATCGATGATCGGTGGAACGGCGGCGGGTTCATCGACCAGATCGTGCTGGAGCGTTTAAGGCGGATTCTGGTCGGGATGGAAACGAACCGGGAGGGAAAGCGCGGGACGTTGCCGGAGCAGTTGATCGCGGGGCCGAAAGTGACGCTGATCAATCACTATTCTGCATCTGACGGGGATATGTTTCCTTATTATTTCAGGGAATATGGCCTGGGCAAGCTGATCGGCACGCGGACGTGGGGCGGTGTGCGGGGGATTCGCGGGATGTGGCCTTTGCTGGATGGTGGTTATATTTCGGTTCCGGAACAGTCTTTGTATGATCTGAAATCGAACTGGGTGATTGAGAATCACGGGGTCGATCCGGACATTACCGTCGAGGACCAGCCTGCGGACTGGCTGGCGGGCAAGGATACGCAGCTTGAGGCGGGTGTTTCCACACTGCTGGATGCGTTGAAGGGCAGGCCGTCCGAATTGCCGCCTGAGCCTGCGTTGGTTCCTGCCTATCCGCCGGGCAATCCGCCTGATACGCATCACGACTGAGTATTGCGGTCGCGCTTGCTGAAAAGCGCGGCTTTTTCCTGCAAGAACTTTTGGAGGGCTGTTCCGCTTATGATGGCCGTCCATGGAAGGTTTGTTCGCTGATGATCTTGTCCCGTTTTATTCAAGCTGGTGCTGTTCTGGCCTCGGTTTCCGTGCTGGCGCTGACATCCTGCGCGCCGACGCCGCCGCAGGTGATTGAGCCGCCGGCGCTTGCGGCCGGGCAGCGGATTTCTCTGGAGCACAAGATTGGCGGGATGCGGGGGGCACTGAGCTATAAGCTGGTCTATCGGACGCAGGATGCGCTGGACCCGCATCAGCTTCGGGCGGCGTCCGCGGTTGTTCTGATTCCGGAGGGGAGAAAGCCTGTCGGTGGGTGGCCGGTCATGGTGTGGGATCATGGGACGACGGGAATGAACATGGTGTGTGCGCCTTCGGTTCAGGGAATGGGGCCGCCGCAGCGGGCTTTCATGGCGGCGTGGCTGAAGGCGGGGTTTGCTGTGGTGGCGCCGGATTATCCGGGAATGGGGGAGCCGGGGCCTGATCTGTGGCTGAATGCGCGGGCTGAGGGCATGGCGACGCTGGATGCGGCGCGGGCGGCGTTGAGTTCGATGACCGAGCTTCGGAACGACCTGGTGATTGACGGGCATTCGCAGGGGGCGCAGGCGGCGATTGCGGCGACCGGAATGGCCCCGGCCTATGCACCGGATTTGCATATTCGTGGGACGGTGGCGGTCGCGGCACCCTATATCGACGATGCCGAGGCGGCGGTGTGGTTCAGGCGGGGCGTGACGCATTTTACGCCGGGGGTGGTGTATGGGTTGTTGCTGGGGGCATCGGTGGCGTCGGTCGATCCGTCATTTTCCGTGTCTGGAGCGTTTACGCCACGAGCGGCGCCTTATGTGGCGAAGGCCGGGCAGCAATGTATTGGCGATTTTTTCGGATCTGTTCAGCATGCAGGGCTGACGCCTGCGAACAGCTTTACGCCTGATACCGCGCAGGCCCTGAGTACGGGGCTGGAATGGGCGAAATATCCGACGCTGCATTTGTCCACGCCGGTTTTTCAGGCGATCGGGACGGGGGACCGGCAGATCAATCCGGCGCTTCAGCATCGGCTGACACATGATTTGTGTGCGGCGGGGACGCAGGTTTCGTTGCGGGTGTATCCGGGCGTGGATCATATTCCGCTGGTGGGCCATTCCGAGCGGGATGCGATCGGGTTTGCGCGGGCCGTGCTGGATGGGGCGCCGGTGAGGTCGAGCTGTCCGGCGCCCTGATATGGGGTCAGGCGAGGATGAAGAACAGGAAGGCGGCAAGGCAGATCGTGACGGGCAGGGTGAAGAGCCATGCCAACGCGATTTTCGTCAGCATTCGGACGTTGATGCCTGATCCCGCCGCGACCATCGTGCCAGCCACGCCGGAGGTGATGATGTGTGTGGTGGAGACGGGCAGGCCTGTGTAGCCGGCGGTCATGATCAGGCCTGCGCCTATGACTTCGGAGGCGGCGCCTTGTGCCGGGGTGAGATGGGTTTTGCCGATGCCTTCGCCCAGCGTGTGGACGATGCGTTTATAGCCGATCATGGTGCCGAGGCCGAGGCAGAGGGCGCTGAGGATACGGACCCAGACTGGGGCGTATTCCACGCTGGGGCGGAGTTGCGCTGCGAGTTGCGCGGCCTGTTTTTTTTCATCGGTGGAGGTTGCCGGGTTGGCGGCGACGGAGCGGAGGCCGGAGAGAACCTGATAGACATCGCCGCGAGTTTCGGCCGGGGTTTCCTGCGGTTGTGTGGTCCGGGAGAGGCGGTGGATGGAGGCGATGGCGTCTCCCTTGAACGAATAGCGATCGTATTGGGCGATGAGCGGTTCGGCCAGGGTGATGTCCTGGCGGATCTGTTCGATAGGGATGGGGGAGTCCGGGTTCAGGGCGAAGGCGGCGGGCATGAGGCCGATGATGGTGAGCATGATGAGGCCGATGCTTTTCTGGCCGTCATTGCTGCCGTGGGAGAAGCTGACCAGCGTGCAGGTGAGGATCAGGATGCCGCGCACGATGGGGTTGGGTTTTTGATCGGGTTCTGGCGGCTGGTAGAGGGCGGGGAGTTTCACGAGGGCGCGGATGACGAGATAAAACAGGCCGGCGCCGACGAAGCCCAGGACCGGGGAGACGGCGAGGGCGCGGAGGACTTTCCAGATCTGGCCCCAATCGACGCTGTGCCCGAGATCGCGCGCATGGAGGAAGGAGTCGCCGATTGCGATGCCGACCAGCGCGCCGATGACGCAGTGAGAGGATGAGTTCGGGATGCCGAACCACCATGTGAACAGGTTCCAGGCCAGTGCCGTTCCGAACAGGGCGACGAGCATGGGGACGGCGGGGTTGCCGTTGGGAGGGGAGAGGACGTCGGGCGGGAGGAGTTCGACGAGGGCGTAGGCCACGGCGATGCCGCCGAGGATGACGCCGAGCAGGTTCATCAGGCCGGACCAGACGACGGCGATGCGGGGTTTGAGGGAGTTCGTATAGATGACGGTTGCGACGGCGTTGGCGGTATCGTGGAAGCCATTGGCGAACTCGAAGATGCAGACGAGGAGGAAGCATAGCCCGAGTGCTATCAGGGACCATGTGGAAGAGGGGGCGAAATGGAGCATCGCACGTGACGCCTTTTTGAGTGGTTTCGGCGTGTTTCTATCTGAAGTGCCGATCTTGCGAAGGCTGTTGGGGGTGGGTTCATGAAAACTTCATGAGTCGTCTTGTGGTGTGGGAAGGTTAATTCTTGTGAATGCTTCCAGACGGTCGGCTTCGCGTGCGGGTTTGTCCTTGCGGATACGGGCGACGCGGGGGAAGCGCAGGGCGATACCGCTTTTATGGCGGGAGGAATATTGTGCGGCGTCGAAGGCGATTTCCAGCACGAGGGTTTTGTCTACTTCACGGACCGGGCCGAAGCGGCCGACGGTGTGGTTGCGGACCCAATGGTCCAGCCATTTCAGTTCCTCGTCCGTGAAGCCGGAATAGGCTTTGCCGATGGGGACGAGTTCCTCGCTGTCCGGGGTATCCCGCCAGAGGCCGAAGGTATAGTCCGAGTAATAGGAACTGCGTTTGCCGTGACCGCGCTGGGCGTACATCATGACGGCATCGACGGTGAGGGGCGCGCGTTTCCATTTCCACCAGGGACCACGGGGGCGGCCGGGGACGTAGGGGCTGTCGGCGCGTTTGAGCATCAGGCCTTCGATGGAGGCGTCTCTTGCGCCTTCGCGCAGGGCGGCGAGGTGTTCGAAATTATCGAACGGGATGAGGGGGGAGAGGCCCATGCGTGGGGGGTTGACGCGGTCGAACCATGCTTGCAGGCGGGCGCGGCGGGTATCGAAGGGGAGCGGGCGGAGATCTTCCCCGTTTTCGAACAGCATGTCGTAGAGGCGGACGCCGGCCGGCATGGTTTTGAGCATGACGCCGGTGGGGGATTTGCGGTTCAGGCGTTGCTGGAGATCCGCGAAAGGGGCGGGGGTGTCGTCCCGGATGACGAGGAGTTCGCCGTCCAGAACGATGTTTTCGCCGAGCGTTTCGAGGGTTTCGAGCAGTTCCGGGAAGGCGAGGCCGATATCGTCCGCAGTGCGGGTGTAGAGGCGTGCGCCGCCGGAGGTACTGACGAGTTGCACGCGGATGCCGTCCCATTTCCATTCGGCGCGCCAGTCTGCGGGGGTGAGGGTTGAGAGATCGACGTTTTCGAGGGGCTGGGCGAGCATTGTGGGACGGAAGACGGGGGCGTCCTGTGGATCAGGACGGTCGGCCTTGCCTTCGATCCAGGCGAAGAGGGGTTCGTAGGGAGGTTCGAGGCCGTGCCAGACTTCCTCGATTTCGTCCGGGGTGATGGCGGCGATTTCGGCCAGGGCGGTTTTGGCGAGACGGGCCGAGGCGCCGACGCGGAGAGACCCGGTGATGAGTTTGAGGAGGGCGTAGCGGATGGAGGCGTCTGACACGTCCAGCCAGTCCGCCACGATGTTCGGGAGGGTGGTTTTGGGGGTGGTGTGGAGGGTGTGGACGACGTCGCTGAGGGTGGGGGGCAGGCGGTTGGGACGGGTATCGGCGGGTTGCCAGATGAGGGCGACGGTTTCGGCAAGGTCTCCGACGTAATCGTAGGAGAGTTCGAACAGGAGCGGGTCTGTCCGGCGCATGGCGAGTTCGCGGATCATGCCGGATTTGGCGGCGGCGAAGGAGAGCGCGCCGGCCATCGCGGCGAGGGCGTAGCCGCGTTCCGGATCGGGCGCGGTGGAAAAATAGTCTTTCAGGAGGGCGAGTTTTGCGTTGCGGGAGGGGGTGAAGACGAGGCGTTCGAGGAGGGCGGAGAAGGCGATCATGCGGCGGCTTCCTCGGCTTCGTCTTCATCGCCGTAGCCGATCAGGCGGAGGGCGCGGCCTTTGATGCCTTTCTGGGAGAGGGCGTGGATGAGGGCGTCTTCGCGGCCGTGCGTGACCCAGATTTCGTCGGCTTCCACATCGGTGCAGGTGGCGAGGAGTTCGTCCCAGTCCGCGTGATCGCTGATGACGAGGGGGAGTTCGACGCCACGGGAGCGGGCGCGCTGGCGGACCTGCATCCAGCCTGAGGCCATGCAGACAACGGGATCGGGGAGGCGTCTGGCCCAGCGGTCCGTGACGGCGCCGGGCGGGCCGAGGACGATCTGGCTGCGCAGGTCTGCCTTGGAGGCGCCGGTTGCTGGCCTGAGATCCCCAAGATCAATTCCGAAGGACTGATAGAGGGTGCAGACCGGAATCAGGGCGCCGTGGAGCCAGAGGGGCTTGTCGTATCCGGCCTGACGGAGCAGGGAGATGACTCGCTGGCATTTGCCGAGGGCGTAGCAGCCGATGACGTGGGTACGGTCCGTGAAGATCGAGACGTCATGCAGGAGTTTGGCGATTTCGTGTTCCGGTGGAGGATGGCGGAAGACGGGAAGGCCGAAGGTGGCTTCGGTGACGAACAGGTCGCAGGGGAGGAGTTCGAAGGGACGGCAGGTGGCGTCCGGGTAGCGTTTGTAGTCTCCGCTGACGATGGCGCGGGTGCCGGCATGTTCCATGACGATCTGGGCGCTGCCGAGGACGTGGCCGGCGGGGATGAGGCGGATCGTGGTGTCTTTGAGGGTGAGGGACGTGTTGTAAGGCAGGGAGTGCTGATGGGTTCCGGCGCGGTCTTCGCCCATGCGGGTTCGCATGATGGCGAGGGTTTCCGGGGTGGCGAGGACAGTGTGATGGTCCGGGCGGGCGTGATCGGAATGGGCATGGGTGATGATGGCGCGATGGACGGGGCGAACTGGGTCTATGAAGAAATCGCCGGGGATGCAGTAGAGGCCTTCGGGGCGGGGGACAAGCCAGTCCCGGGGGTGATTCATGGGGTGTCCTTGGAGATGGGGGAGAACCGGGAGGTGTGGCCGTGCGTATGGGGTGGCATGACGAGTTCTTTGCCTGTGGCTTTTACAACGTGGTTCGAGCGCCGGGGTTGGCAGCCGCGTGCACATCAATTGGCGATGGTGGAGGCGGCGGAGCGGGGAGAGTCGGCATTGCTGATTGCGCCGACGGGGGGTGGGAAGACATTGGCGGGGTTTCTGCCGAGCCTGATCGCATTGGCACGGCTGCGCGAGGGGGAGCGGCGGATTCATACGATTTACGTCAGCCCGCTGAAGGCTCTGGCGGTGGATATCGCGCGTAATCTGACGCGACCGGTGGAGGAGATGGGGCTGCCCGTGCGGATCGAGTCCCGGACGGGGGATACGTCCGCGACGCAGAGGAAGAAGCAACGGGTGGTGCCGCCGGATATTCTGCTGACGACGCCGGAGAGTCTGGCTGTGTTGCTGTCGTTGCCGGATGCGCCGGAGATGTTCGGTGGGTCGCGGGTGGTGATCGTGGATGAGGTTCATGCGCTGGCGGGGAGCAAGCGTGGGGATCATCTGGCGTTGTGCATGGCGCGTCTGGAGCATTATGCGCCGGGGCTGCGGCGGGTAGGGCTGTCGGCCACGGTGGCGTATCCGGATGCGATGGCGGCTTATGTGGCGCCGGGCGGGGACGTGGCGCGGGTCAGGCGGGTTTTCGGGGTTGCAGGGGCGCCGCCGGAGATTGCGATGCTGCTGCCGGGGGATGCGCGGGATGGGACGGCACGGGCTTATCTGCCGTGGTCGGGCCGGATGGGGCTGTCGAGCACGCGAGCGATTCTGGAGCGGATTGCGGTGGCGCGGATGACGATCGTGTTCGTGAATACGCGGGCGCAGTCCGAGTTGCTGTTTCAGGCTTTGTGGAAGATCAATGCGGAGACGCTGCCGATCGGGCTGCATCATGGCAGTTTGAACATGGAGCAGAGGCAGCGGGTCGAGCAGGCGATGTCCGACGGGGTGTTGCGGGCGGTGATTGCGACGTCCTCGCTGGATCTGGGGATCGACTGGGCGGGGGTGGACCAGATCGTGCAGGTTGGGGCGCCCAAGAGCGTTTCGCGGTTGTTGCAGCGGGTGGGGCGGGCGAGCCATCGAATGGACGAGGCTTCGCGGGCGGTTCTGGTGCCGGCGAACCGGTTCGAGGTTCTGGAATGTGAGGCGGCGCGGGAGGCGGTGGCGGAGGGGGATCTGGATGGGGAGCCGCCGCGGCCGGGGGGATTGGATATTCTGGCGCAGCATCTGTTGGGGATGGCGTGTTGCGGGCCGTTTCTGCCGGATGAGATGTACCCGGAGGTGCGGAGTGCCGCGCCTTATGCCGGGCTTTCGCGCAAGGATTTCGATGATGTTTTGCGGTGTGTGGAGGATGGGGGGTATGCGCTTTCGGCGTATGACCGGCATCGGCGGCTGGTTCGGGATTCGCTGGGGCAGGTGTGGGTGCGGAACGAGCAGATCATGCGGCAGTATCGGATGAATATCGGCACGATCGTGGAGACGCCGATGTTGCGGGTGAAGCTGCGGCGAGGGGGCATGCTGGGGGAGGTGGACGAGTATTTTGCGACGCGGCTGGTGGCGGGGGATACGTTTCTGTTCGGGGGGGAGCTGGTGAAGTTTCTGGGGATGCATGAGACGACGGTGGAGGTGGCGCGGGGTGGGACCGGGGAGCCGAGGATTCCGCTTTATGGGGGGAGCAAGATGTCGATTTCGAACAACCTGGCGGGGCGGGTGCGGGCGATGCTGCATGATCCGGACGCATGGGGGGTGTTGCCGGAGCCGGTTCGGGAGTGGCTGGAGTTGCAGGCGCGGCGGTCCCGGATGCCGGGGCTGGATGATCTGCTGGTGGAGGTTTTTCCGCGTGGGGGGCGGTGGTATCTGGTAGCGTATTGTTTCGAGGGGCGGAATGCGCATCAGACGCTGGGGATGCTGGTGACGCGGCGGATGGAGCGGTTCGGGATGGGGCCGTTGGGGTTCGTGGCGACGGATTATGTTCTGGCGTGCTGGTGTGTGCGGCAGCCGCGCGATGTGGCGCGGTTGTTCGATGAGGATATGTTTGGGGAGGATCTGGAGGCGTGGACGGCGGAGAGTGCGATGTTGCGGCGGACGTTTCGCAACGTGGCGGTGATCGCGGGGCTGATCGAGCGGAATTATCCGGGGAAGCAGAAAAACCGGCGTCAGGTCACGATGAGTAGCGATTTGCTGTATGATGTTCTGCGGCGGTATGAGCCGGATCATGTGTTGCTGCGTGCGACGTGGGCCGATACGGCGGCGGGGTTGACGGATCTGGGGCGACTGGAGGCGATGTTGCAGCGGGTGAAGGGACGGATCCTGGAGGTCGTGCTGACGCGGGTTTCGCCGCTGGCGGTGCCGGTAATGTTGGAACTGGGGCGGGAGACGATCAAGGGGGGGATGGGGGAGGAGGAGCTTCTGGCAGAGGCCGAGGCGTTGCTGGCGGAAGCTGCTGCGTGACGCCTTCTGTTTTGTGTCTGAACGGGCAGACTTTGTGGTTCGATCCGGAGGGGGTGATTTACTGGCCGGAGAGGCGGATGCTGATCGTGGCGGATCTGCATCTGGAGAAGGGGACGGCGTTCATGGAGCGGGGGGTTTTGTTGCCGCCTTACGATACGCGGGAGACGCTGGGGCGGCTGTTGCGGATTGTGGCACGGTATCGGCCGGACGTTGTTGTTGCTCTGGGCGATAATTTTCATGATCGGGCGGGGGGAGAGAGGCTGGGGGTGGAGGAGCGCGCGATGATTGCCGGGTTGGCGGAGCGGGTGGATCTGGTGTGGGTGGCGGGGAATCATGATCCGGCGCCGATGGTGGGGATTCCGGGGCGGTGGGTTGAGGAATTGCGTGTCGGGGAAGTGGATTTTCGGCATATGCCGTGTTTTTCAGGGGTGTGTGAGGTTGTGGGGCATTTCCATCCGAAGGCGCGGGTTTCGATCAATGGGCATGGGGTGACGCGGGCGTGTTTTGTGGCGGATGAACAGCGGGTGATCATGCCGGCGTTTGGGGCTTATGCGGGGGGGCTGGATGTGAGGGATGCTGCTATCCGGAAACTGTTTCCGGATAGCGCTTCGTTGTTTCTGCTGGGGAAGGAACGGCTGTTCCGGTTTGCGCTAGACTAGTTCCATCTTGCCGACGTCGATCATGCCGAGATCGGAGATCTTGAGATGTGGGATGACCGGGAGGGGGAGGAAGGCGAGCTGGAGAAAGGGTTCGTCCAGCGTGCTTCCCATCTCCCGGGCTTGCGCGCGGAGATTTTCGAGATCGTGCTGGACGGTTTCGAAGGGGGCGTCGCTCATGAGGCCGGCGACGGGGAGGGCGAGTTCCGCGACGATCCGGCCATTGCGGACGGCGACGAAGCCGCCGCCATTGGCCTCCAGGTGGTTCACGGCGGCGGCCATGTCCGCATCGTTCGTGCCGACGACGCAGATGTTGTGGCTGTCGTGACCGACGGAGGAGGCGAGGGCGCCGTTTTTGAGGCCGAAGCCTTTGACGAAGCCGCGACCGATATTGTCGTTATGGCCGTGCCTTGCGACGACGCAGACCTTGGCGATGTCCTGCTGTGGGTCCGGCAGGATGGTGCCGTTCTGCCCGGGGAGGTCGGCGCGCAGGAAATCGGTGATGATCTGGCCGGGGATCAGGCCGATGACGGGTCGGTTGTGGCCCGAGCCGGTAAGGGTGAGGTCCGCCGGGGTGACGGGGGTGGTGCGCCTGATGCTGTTCAGGCCCACGGGAGGCCGGACGTTTCGGGTAGCGAAGAGGGCGTCGTTGACGAGGCGGCCGGCGGAGAGGACGTCCGAGACGCGGCATTGTTCCAGATCGTCCAGCAGGACGATATCGGCGCGTTTTCCGGGAGCGATCTGGCCGCGATCGCGCAGACCGAAGGCTGTGGCGGCGGTGAGTGAGGCGGCGCGGTAGGCGGCGAGTGGTGCGACGCCCTGTGCGATGGCGGTACGGATCATGTAGTCCAGATGGCCTTCATGGGCGATTTCGAGGGGGTTTCGGTCGTCCGTGCAGAAGGCGAAGAAGGCGGAGGTTTCGGGGGTGAGGAGGGGAGCGAGGGCGTGGAGATCCTTGCAGACGGAGCCTTCGCGGATGAGGATGGTCATGCCCTTGCGGATTTTTTCGAGGGCTTCTTCCGCCGTGGTGGCTTCATGATCGGTCGAGATTCCGGCGGCGATGTAGCCGTTGAGATCCTTGCCGCGCAGGAGGGGGGCGTGGCCGTCGATATGGCCGTTCGCGAAGGCGTTGAGTTTGGCGATGCAGCCGGGATCGGCGTTGAGGACGCCGGGGAAGTTCATGAATTCGGCGAGGCCGATGACCTTGGGGTGGTTGCAGTATGGGGCGAGGTGTTCGGCTTCGAGGCGGGCGCCGGAGGTTTCGAGGGTTGTGGCCGGGACGCAGCTTGAGAGGTTGATGCGCAGGTCCATGATGACGCGTTCGGCGGCGGACAGGAAATAGTCGAAGGCCTGCGTGCCGATGACGTTGGCCATTTCGTGCGGATCGCAGATGGCGGTGGTGACGCCGTGGGGAAGGACGCAGCGATCGAATTCATAGGGCGTGACGAGGGAGGATTCGACGTGGAGATGGGTGTCGATGAAGCCGGGGACGGCGATGCGATTTTTGCCGTCGATGATCTGGCGGCCTTCGTAGCGACCGTAGGTGCCGGTGATGGTGTCATCGGTGATGGCGATATCGGTTTCGATGAGTTGGCCGGTGACGAGATCGAACAGGCGCACGTTCTTGATGACGAGGTCCGCGGGTTCGGTTCCGCGTCCCTGGGCTATGCGGCGTTCGAGCTTGTTCTGCATCGCTGATGTCTTTCCTGTTCGTTCGATGCAGAGGAGGGATAGCAGGGTTTCAGGGGAAAGTCTTGGCAGGTGCGTTCAGGTTTCTGCCGGGGGGCTGGTGTGTTCGAGCGGGGTACCGTGTCCGGATATGATCTTTGCCAGATGGGCGCGGTAGGCGGTGTAATGTTCGGGGGCTGCGTGTTTGAAGTCCGGGTTTTCGAGATGGGGAACGCGGCCGTGATGGCCGAAATTGACCAGGCGGGCTTCGAGGAGGTGGATTTTTCCAAAAATGTCGGACTGGATGACGACGACGGCGAGGGCCGAGCCGACGAGCGGGCCGATCAGGTAGATCCACAAGCCGGGGAGTTCGCCTGCGAACAGGGCGGGTGCGAGGCTGCGGGCGAAGTTGACGCTGTTGCCGGAGAGCCAGGCGGTGAGGGGGTTCATCAGAAAGAAGAACAGGCCGCCTATCCAGGGGGTGACGGCCTTGTAGCGGGGGTGGGCGGCGAGCCAGTACAGGGCGCCGACGAGGGCGGCTGTAACGACGGTTTCCGACAGGAGGGCATAATAGATGGAAATATCGGCATCCGGGATGGTGGCCCCGTAATGGGCTGCCGTGGCCAGTGTGCCCCAGGGTGTGATCAGTATACCGAGCCCGTAGACGATGAACGTTCCGGACAGGGCGCCGAGGATTTGTGCGAGGGCGTAGCCGATGGCGTCGATCCAGACGAGTTTTCGGGACAGCATGAATGCCAGCGTCATGGATGGATTGAGATGTGCGCCGCTGACGCGCCCGAAGGGTGTCATGGCTGCGATCGTGCCGGCGAGGCCGAAGCATAATCCGCAGAGTGCGGTCTGGATATGAGGGTGTTGTGCCATGAGCGCGGCGATTGCGGTACCGGGGGCGGTGAGGAGGATGACGCAGGTAAGGCCGACCATCATGAGAACGGCGGTTGCTACGGCTTCGCAGCCATAGAGCCGCCAATGGAACGGGCGATCCGGATGCGGTTCGCCGGCGAGTGGCCTGTCGTGGAAATGGATGTGGAAATGCGGCCAGTGAATGGGGGGAAGTTTGACGTGTGGGAGGTGGAAATGGTGGGGAGGCTTTTCCGGTGAAGGTTCGGGTTTGTCCTTTTCTTCAGCGGGGTTCATGTCAGGCCTCCTGTAAGGGTGATCGCGCGCTTCGGGAGTGAGATGCTACGGCCCGATATATAGGTGCGCGGGAGGAGGGTGGAGGTCACGAGAATGTGCGCGGGTGGCGTGGCGCGCAGGGAAGCGGGGCGGGTGGCGGGTGTGCTGCGTTTCTAAAACTTGTTTTTTTGTCAGGAGATATGGAATTTCTGTCCGGCTGTTGGAAAAGGGGAGGCGGTCTGGATTGTGGGGGCTGCACCGAGCGGACTGCATTGCTTGCGGGGATGGCGGCCCGGATCGAGGTTTCAGCCCGGTGATTCGTCAGGGTTCAGAAGTCGATTTCCATTGTGAAATGGTAGATGCGGGGGAGGCCTGCGACGGCGGCGTTGGTGGCGTTGCCGCCGCCGTTGATGCTGGTGGGATAGACGGAGGCCCAGTAGCTCTGGTTGGTGACGTTGTTGACGCCGAAGCGGAAGACCATTGGTTCGTTATAGACGTGGACGGCGTAGCGCGCGCCGAGGTCCAGCGTGACGTAGGAGCCGGCGAAGGTGGTGTTGTTCACGTTGGCGGCGCGGCGGCCCATATAGTGGACGTTGGCGTTGAGGGCGGTGCCGGGGAGGAAGGGGAGGCGGTAGTCCAGCAGGATGTTGGCCTGTATGGGGGGGACGCCGACGACTTCCTTGTGTGAGGTGGCGAGGGTGCCGGTGTTGCCGAGTTGGGCGTCCATCCAGGTCATGCCGCCGAAGACGCTGAGGTTGCGGGTGACGCTGCCTGCGGCCTGGGCTTCGACGCCGTAGTTGCGCTGGTTGCCGAAGGTTCCGAAGACGCGGGTTGTGGGGTCCGTGTAGCCGTAGGGGCGGGTCATGCGGAAGGCGGCGACGTTGAGTTGCAGTTTGCTGGAGAGGTGGAGTTTGTAGCCGACTTCGTATTCCTCCGAGCGAAGGGGGGCGAGAACTTCGTTGGCGTTGGTCGAGCCGGTGGGGGCGGAGGGGCCGGCTTCCAGGGCGCGGCCCCAGGTGAAATAGGCGCTCTGGTTGGCGGCGGGTTTGTAGATCAGGCTGGTCATGGGGCTGAAGGCGGCGCTTCGGCTGTAGGAGGCGGTTTTGGTGTTGGATTTGTTGTAATTATTGGTGCTGAGCCAGCTCCAGGCGAGGGTGCCCATGATGGACCAGTGTTGGCCGAGGGAGATGGTATCGCCGGCGAGGAGGGACTGGTTGGTGGTGTCCGCCGATTTGTAGCTGCCGGAGAAATAGGGCTGCGGACCGTAAGCGGTTTTAGGGGTGGCGAGGCTGGCGCTGGGCAGGGTGAAGGACTGGGCGGAAATGGGGTTGTAATTGCCCATCGTGTAGCCGTTGGAGCCGATTTCGATGTCGTGCTTCAGGGGGCCGGTGTGGAAGCTGCCATTGAGGTAGGCGAGGTTGGAGCCGACCTTGAAGTTCTTGGCGCTGGCGGCGGCGTTGATGGTCTGGCGGTAATCGCCCTGACTGTCGGTGAACTGGTTGGCGACGGTGAAGACGTCCCGGTAGGCGTTCTGGTAGAGGCCGCCGAGGGTGAGGCTCCAGTGATCGTTGAAATGGTGGATGATCTTGGCGAGGGCGGTGTTGGTTTCGGCGTTGTAGCCGCCTTGTGACTGACCGTAGCCGCGTCGGCCGAGATCGGGGGCATTGGGGAGCTGGATGGCGTTGCTGAAGGCGAACTGGCCGGGGAGGCCTCGGGCGGCGTAGCTGTACTGGCTGGCGTCGATCTGGATGACGGTGTTGCGGGAGAGGTGGATGTCGAAATCGCCGCTGACGAGATCGCGGCGGAGGTGGGAGCCTTCGACGTAGCTGGTGCCTTGCTGGTTCAGGAGGTTGAGGCGATATCCGAACCAGCCGTCATGACCGACGCGGCCTGAGAAATCGCCGGTTTCGAGGGGTGCGCCGATGGAATCCGTGCCGACGGAGAGGCGTTCGGTCATGCGGTCCGTCGGGCGTTTGAGGGTGTAGTCGAAGGTTCCGGCCGGGTTCTGGGGGCCGTAGAGGGCGCCTGCAAGGCCGTTGAGGACCTGGAGACTGTCGAACTGTTCGGCGGCGTAGGGGGTGGTGATGACCATGTTCAGCCCGTCCATGCGGGAGTTGGCGATCACGTCGGCTTCGAAGCCTCGGGACTGGGGGCGACTGGTGTTGGGGTCTCCGCGTTGTTCGAGTTGCACGGAGGGCATGTAGGCGGCGAGGTCGTTGATGTTGCGGGCCTGCTGGTTGGCGATGATGTCCTGCGTGACGGTCATGATGGAGAAGGGGGTGTTCAGGATGGGGCGGTTGCCCAGCGGGCCGAGGGCGGCGGTGGTTTTGCTGTATTGCGCGGTGGTGCCGGTGGCGGTGCGGCGTTGCACGGTGATGTGTTCGTGGGTTTGGGCCTGGATGGTGGGTGTGGGAGGTGTTTGCGCGAGGGCGGTGCCGATCGGGAGGCCCAGCAGGGTGGTGGTTGCCAGGAGGCAGCCTTTCGGGCCTGGGCGCATCGGGTGTTCCTGTTTGTGACGTTCCTGAGGGTTTTCCCTGACGGGGGCGGAATGGTTTGTCCATCTTCATTCCGGTCTGGCGGGTAAGTGAAAATGTATCGTCTTGTGATAGTGCATTGATAACAGTTGATATTTATTTTGTGTTCTGGTCATTTTATGACTTGTTCACGTTTGCGTGATATATTCTTTCATGTGCTGTGTGTTTGTTTTGAGGACTGCGGGGAAGGGGGTGCCGGGTGAACGCGCGGACCAGTTTTCGAGTGTGGTGCGAAAGAGCGTGAGCGCCAGTTGGGTGCCGAGGGGGGCGGAGGCTGCGTCTTTGGGGAAATGTCTGGTGAGGAAGCTGGTCAGGTGGGGTGTCCAGTCCTGATATCGGGACAGGCTGGCGATGTGCAGGGCATGATGCCGGGTGATGAGTCTGCCGCAGGTTCGGGCGTCTTCCGGAGCGGTTTCGACGAGATGGGTGAGGATGTTCAGGAGGGTGGGGAAGGGGGAGGGGCCGGGAAGATGATGATGCAGGATGTCCGGAAGGTGTTCGGCGGATGTGGAGAGCCAGGTCAGGGCGATGTCGGCGGGTGTGGCGAAGTAGCGGGTGACGGTGCGGAGGGAGACGCCGGCGGCGTTGGCGATATCCTGTGGTGTCGTTTCGGAGAAACCCTGCCGGTCGAACAGGTGATGCGCGTGTTCGATGATGGCCTGACGGAGCTGGCCCTGTTTGAGGGCGCGTAGGGTCGGGATGGTGGTTGGGGCGGGTTTTTCGGGGCAATGGCGCTGGGTGTCGATCCAGCCGCGTTTGATGGCGGTGGCGAGTTGGGCGGGGGTGTCCAGATCGAAGGCCAGTTCGGGGATGTCCACGAAGGTGAGGCGTTGCGGGGTGTGGCGCCAGATCTGGCCGAAGCCGCGATCGGCCTGGAGGGTGTCTGCCTGTTGGAGGGTTGCGGGGGTGATGAGGGCGGGGATGCCGAAGGCGCCGGGTTCATAGCGGGTGACGACGTCCTGCCCTTTGGTGGGGGTGGCGAGCAGGGTGCGCAGGTGGGTGGCGGTGAGGCGGCATTGATCGACGGTGGCGAACAGGGTGGGGTTTGGATCGTTTTTCAGAAGGTGGGCGATGGCGCGGACGGAGGTTGAGAGGCCTTCCTGCCAGTCCGGATTTTTGATGAGGGAGAGCTTGAGGTCTTTCAGGTGGGTGGCCATCGCGTCGGAATTGACGATGACGTGGAGTTTGCGGGGGGAGGTTTGCAGGAGGAGTTCGGCGATGTGGCGGATGAGGGGGATGCCGCCGATCAGAAGTTCCTGTTTGGGCTGGCCGAGGCGCGCGCTGCCGCCTGCGGCGAGGAGGACGGCGTTGTGTTTCGGCGTAGGCATGGGGCGCGTCTTTCCGGGAGACTTGTGTAGCGGGGAGCGTGCTGCCCTGATAGGGTTTTGCGAAAGGGAGAATGGATATGAGGCTTAGCGCGCGCAATCAACTGAAGGGGACGATCGTGAGTATCGTGAGGGGGGCTACGACGTCTCATGTCGGAGTGGATGTGAATGGAACGGTTGTGATGGGGGCGATCACGAATGAGGCCGTGGACGATCTGGGGCTTGAGGTTGGCAAGGCGGCTTATGCGGTGATCAAGGCTTCGAGTGTGATGATCGGTGTGGATGAGGAATAGAGGAGTGGGGTACGCTACTATCTCGGGTGCGGTATTCGGAAATTTGCTATAGGCGGGAACGGTTCGTTTATGAAACTTTCGGATGAAGCGGGCGTGATGAGACGGGATGTGTCAAATTTGTGACATTCTGTCTCTGAAAGGTCGCAGGCATTGATGCGGGTGCTTTTCTCGGGGGCGTCCGGCCGTTAGAGCGTACCGTGTTTATTTGGAGATCCGGTCCTTGAAGCCACGTTTGTCCCGCAAGCAGATTTATATGATTTCCTGCATGGTTGGTGCTGTGGGCGCGGGGCAGGCATGGGGGGCGGCCGTGCATCGGGGGCATGTGGCGAAGCCTGCGGTGGCGGGGGCTGTGCGGGGCAAGGTGGTGCCGCGCGATGTTCGGGGGCACGATGTTCAGGCGGCCCGGGGGGAGACGGTTTCGGTGACGAGTTCGCGTCGTGCGCTGAATGGTGGTGGGGGTATGATGCGCGTCGAGACTGCGCCGCGTGCGGTTCAGACCGTGAGCAAGCAGTATATCGAGATGCGCTCTCCGACCAGCAATGCGCTTGATCTGATCCAGACCCTGCCGAGCGTGAATGTGACGCAGCCGGATTCGTATGGGATGGAGGGGGGGCAGATCCAGTCTCGTGGGCTGACGGATCTGGATATGGGGTTGATGCTGGATGGGGCGCCGGCGGCGGCGGCGAAGTATCTGTCCGAGAATATCGATTCCGAGAATCTGGAAGAGGTCAGCCTGACGCCGGGGAGTGCGGCGACGAGCCTGCCGGTGATGTCGGCTGCCGGGGGCGTGTTGCAGGAGCAATCGGTGACACCGTCTTTCAAGTCTGGCGGCATGATGGATTTCAGCTATGGGACGAACAATCTGTCCCGTGAGTTTCTGCGTCTGGAGTCCGGGGAGATCGGGCATTCGGGGGTGCGTGGGTTCGTGTCGTTTTCCAACACGCATACGCGGAGCTGGATCGGGTCCGGGATCAACAATCGCAGGCATCTTGATTTCGGGGTGCAGAAGGACTGGTCCAACGGATCCACGGCGAAGGCGTTCGTTTCGTGGAACAACGAGAACTTCGTGATCGACAATTATCCGACCGCGCAGGAGTTTTACAGCTACAAGCATACCGGGCAGGGGTATGGGCGGTCGGCCGATCCGGCCAATGCCAATTACTGGAAGAACAACAACGATCACTGGAATCAGGTTTTTCTGACGGCGCCCGTGCATGTGGTGCTGCCGGCGAAGTTCTCGTTCGATTTCCAGCCGTATTTCAGCTACGGCACGGGGTATGATGCGTCTCCGCTGGGGGCGGTGACGGATTCAAGTGGTGTGGCGCGCAATGCGATCAACTACTTCAACCAGAATGCGACGCGGCAGGTTGGTGTGGTGACGAAGCTGAATTATCAGCCGGACGCGCATAATACGGTATCGTTGGGATACTGGTATGAGAACAATTATACGCTGCAATCTTATCCGCAGAGTTTTGCATTGCCGCAGGGGGGGGCGCCGAATCCGACCAATCCGGCCTTCAACATTACGCCGGGGGATTTGCAGGATGCGGGATATGAGATTCATTCGCTGTTCATCGAGGATACCGCGCAGTATTTCGATGATCGGCTGACCATTCATGGTGGTTTCAAGTTCGTCATGGCGAATACCTGGAACAAGGATGATTATGGCCGGCAGGTGGTCAACCGGACCGAGCCTCTGCCGCAATTGCAGATCGGCTACAAGATCGACGAGCAGAATCAGGTTTATGTGAATGTCGAGGGGGATTATCGGCAGCCGAGCCAGGTGGATCTGGGGTGGCTTTATACCGATGTGCCGATCCCGAAGAACCAGTATTCCATCAAGGAAGAGCTGGGGTGGCGGCATCACAACCGGTATTTCATGATCGACGCGTCGTTCTTTAACTATAACGTTACCAACCGGATCGTGGATCAGTATATCGGAATGAATAACTATTCCCCGTTCTCGATCGGGAACCAGCAGATGCGCGGTTTCGATTTCATGATCGCGGGGCATTCGTTCCATGGGATCAGCCCGTATGTTTCGGTCGAGTATCTGCATGCGTCGCAGGATACGAATGTGTTCGACCCGTATCAGGGTGTGCTGCTGCATTCGAAGGGGACGCAGGCGATCATGGCGCCGCATGTGATGGCCAATTTCGGCCTGACCTATACCTATGCGGGGTTTTTCGGGAATGCGAGCGTGCATTATACGGGTCCGCAATCGGTCAGTGTAGCCGGGGATCAACGGATGCCGGGTTATGTGACGAACACGCTTTCGCTCGGGTATCATTTCAAACCGTTCGGGTTCATGAAGTCACCGACGTTCAAGCTGAATTTCACCAATCTGACGGGGGCGATCGAGCGCACCGGGGCAATGGGGGCGGTGTATAGCCGCAACGATCCCAGCACGGTGTGGAGCGGGAGCGGGGCGTCCTATACCGGGTATGGCAATTCGTTCATGGTGGTGCCGCGGTTCACGATGGCGGGTACGGTTTCGACGTCGTTCTGAATGTATGAAGGGGGAGAGCGGGATGCGGGTTTCGATCCGGTATTGCACGCAATGCAACTGGCTGTTGCGGGCGGGCTGGATGGCGCAGGAACTGCTTTCCACCTTCGGGCAGGATGTGGGGGAGGTGGCGCTGATTCCGGATACGGGTGGGGTTTTCGAGATCCGGGTTGGGGAGGTGCTGGTTTGGGAGCGTAAGCGGGATGGGGGATTTCCGGGGCCGAAGGAGCTGAAGCAGCGGGTTCGGGATGTGATCGCGCCGGAACGGGGGTTGGGGCATACGGATCGTTAGGCGGCTCCGGGGCTGATTTGGCTAGCGCGTCTGGCGGCCAGATAGGGGCCTGCGGCCAGAATCTGGATGGCGAGAACCGTATCCGTCGTGCCGGTATCGAGCGGCAGGGCCACGTAGCCGTTTGTCCAGCGGCAGGGGGAGGCTTCCTGATTCTGCCAGCCGCTGAGGGTGGCGTCATCGAGATGTGTGGTGATGTCGATGCTTTGGCCTGCCTGATAGAGCTTGATCTGGCCTGCCAGCACGCCGAGGGACCGGCGATCGTCCACGAAGGGGCCGATGGCGTCGGAGGGGCGGCTGGGGCGGGAGGCGATGTGTAGCGTGCGTGTATCGGCCGGGATAGTGAAGATGGCTCAGCCGTTGAGTTCGCGCGTCATGTCCAGCCATGTGCCGCGATCGGTCAGGCGGTGAAGTTTCGCGTCTTTGGTGACGGTTCCGCTAGATGTGCGGCCAGAACTGACGTTGATGGTTGCCATGTTGCTGGTCTCCTTAAGGCAAGACGGGAGGCCTGCATAGGATTGGGTTGGTTTATATTAACTAATAAGAAACGTTATTTGATGTTAATTAAAAAATTACGATATGGCAATGGTTATGGATATTTTTGGGTGAGGAGGAGCGTAGGGGGCTGTTCAAAGCAGTCGCGTCTTACGGAGCCAGTTTTCGGCGAGGGTGGGCCATTCCGTGGTTTGGGTGCCGGGGCGGCCCATGCCGAAGCCGTGGCCGCCGGTTGGGAAGAGGTGGCGTTCCACGGGGATGTGGGCGTGTTGGCAGGCGGACTCCATGAGGGCGGAGTTGGCGGGGTTCGAGATCGGGTCGTCCGCGGCCTGGACGAGGAAGCAGGGAGGGAAGGCGGGGGTGATGTGGGTCTGGACGGACCATGCGGCCGCTTCTTCCGGGGAAGGGTGGTGGCCGATCAGAACCTTGCGTGTGGAGGTGTTCTGGAAGGGGGGCATGAGAGTGATGATGGGATAGATCATCAGGAATGTGGCGAGTGTTGGGGCGGATTGGCAGGTGGGGGTAGGCCAGTTCGGCTGGGCTATGGTGAGGCCGAGGAGGTGGGCGCCAGCGGAGAAGCCGAGAGCGGCGATGCGGGTCAGGCCGAGTTGGTGGGATAGGGTCTGGATGATCTGGAGGGCGCGTTGGGCGTCCTGGAAAGGCGCGCGGGGGCCGGCGCTCCAGCCTTCTTCGGGGAGGCGGTATTGGAGGGTGAAGGCAGTGATGCCCTGCTGTGTGAGCCATATGGCGGCGGGGAGGGCTTCCTTGCCCATTTCGATATGGCGGTAGCCGCCGCCGGCGGCGATGAGGATGGCGGCTCCGTTCGGGGTGTTTGGGAGGTGGAGGGTGAGTGTGGGGGTGGCGATGTTGGTGAGGGAGCCGGTGCGTGTGGAGCGTGGTGGGCCGGAGGGGCCGCCGCCTCCGGGTGGGGTGGAGGGCCAGAGAGGGAGGGTTTGCGAGGGTGGGGTGGCGGCGTGTGTTTGCAGGAAGGGTGCGGCGAATGCGCTGGTGAGGAGGGTGCGGCGGGGGAGCGTGCGTTTCAAAGGACGAGGGCGCGGAGGAGGGCTTCGAGGCGGAGGCGGCCTTCGGGGAGGGCGCGGAGGCCGGCGCGGTTTCCGGAGTGCCAGCGTTCCAGATAGCCTTCCTTCAGCGCGGTTTGCAGGGTCTCCGGATCGAGGGATGCAGTGAGGGGGCGGCCTGTGCGTTCGGCGAAGCGGTCCTCGTCGATGCCTTCGGTGAGACGCAGGCCCATGAGGAGGGCCTCCTGTGCGCGTTCTTCCGGTGTCAGGGGAGTGGATTCGGTCTGGCCGGTGCCGGTCTGTTCCACGAGGGTGGCCCAGGGTTCGGGCGCGCGGTGGCGTCTGGTGGCATTGAGGGTGCCGCCGAGGGAGAGGCGGCCGTGGGCGCCGGGGCCGATGCCGAGGTAATCGCCGTAGCGCCAGTAGGTGAGGTTATGGCGGCTTTCGGCGCCGGGTCTGGCGTAGTTCGAGACTTCGTAGTCTTGCAGGCCGTGCCGGGCGGCGATTTCGCGGGTGGTTTCGTAGAGGGCGGCGCCGTGTTCGGGATCGGGGAGGATGATTTCGCCACGGCGGTGCAGGGCTTCGTAGCGTGTGCCGGGTTCGATGGTGAGCTGGTAGAGGGAGAGGTGGTCGGAGACGAGGGAGAGGGCGCGGTTGAGTTCCCGTGTCCAGTCCGCGATGGTCTGGTTCGGGCGGGCGTAGATCAGGTCGAACGAGATGCGGTCGAACAGGGCGCGGGCGGTTTCGAGGGCGGTGACGGCCTGATGGCTGGAGTGTTCGCGGCCGAGGAGGTGCAGGGCTTCGTCGTTCAGGGCCTGGATGCCCAGTGAGATGCGATTGACGCCAGCCTGCCGGAAGGCCGCGAGTTTGGCGGCCTCGACGCTGGTGGGGTTGGCTTCGAGGGTGATTTCGAGGTCTGGCAGGGGGGTGAAGAGGGTGGTTGCGTCCTGGATCAGGGCGGCGACGGTTTCCGGCTCCATGAGGGAGGGGGTGCCGCCGCCGAAGAAGATGGAGCCAAGGGGGCGTTTGCCGAGGCGTGCGGCGTCATGCGCGAGTTCGCGCTGGAGGGCGGCGCGGAAGCGGGCCTGCGGGATGGTGTCCCGCACGTGGCTGTTGAAGTCGCAATACGGGCATTTGGCCAGGCAGAAGGGCCAGTGGATGTAGAGGGCGAGGGGTTCGGTCAAATGGCGATCCGGACGCCGAGTTCGACTACGCGATCGGGCGGGACGCGGAAGAATTCGGCGCTGGAGGCGGCGTTTCGGAGGAGGAGCAGGAACAGCCACATGCGCCAGAGCGACATCTTCGGGACGGTGGAGCGGACGATGACTTCGCGGGAGGTGAAATAGGAGGCCTGGATGGCGTCGAAGTCGATCCCGTTGGCCTTGAGTTCGTTCAGGGCGCGCGGGAGGTTCGGCATTTCCATGAAGCCGTAGCGGATGATGACGCGGTAGATGTTGTGGGCGAGTTCCTGCACGATGACGCGGTGGCCGTGTTCGGCTTCCGGCTGATCGAGGTTCTGTACGGTGACGAACAGGACGTGGTCGTGCAGGACCTTGTTGTGTTTGAGGTTGTGCAGGAGGCAGGTGGGGACGGTTTCCGGATTGCCGGTGAGGAAGACGGCAATTCCGGGGACGCGGACGGTTCTGGATTGCGGCAGCCGGGCCAGGAAGGAGGCGACGGGGAGGCTGTCCGCCTGCTGGCGGGCGACGATGAGGCTGCGGCCGCGGTTCCATGTTGTCATGACGGTGGTGGCGGTGATGCCGATGGCGAGGGGGACCCAGCCACCCTGCGGGATTTTCAGGACGTTTGCGGAAAAGAAGGTGGCGTCGATGATGAAGAAGCTGCCGAAGACCAGCGAGCAGAGGACGACGCTCCATTTGAACACGCGGCGGAACACGACGAAGGCGAGGACGCAGGTGCACAGGAAGGTGCCGGTGACGGCGATTCCGTAGGCCGCGGCCAGTGCGGAGGAGGATTTGAAGGAGATGACCAGCAGGATGGATCCGCAGGCGAGCATCCAGTTGAAGGCGGGGAGGTAGACCTGGGCTTCCTCGTCCGCGTTGGTGTGGGTGACGCGCATGCGGGGCAGGTAGCCGAGCTGGATGAGCTGGCGGCAGAGGGAGAAGCCGCCGGAGATTCCGGCCTGGCTGGCGATGACGGTGGCCATCGTGGAGAGGGCGAGGAGGGGGAACTGCGCCCAGTGTGGGGCGAGGTGGTAGAACGGGTTGGAGAGGGCGCCGGGTTCGCGGATGAGGAGGGCGCCCTGGCCGAGATAGTTCAGGGTGAGGGCTGGGAGGACGAAGAAGATCCAGGCGTATCGGATGGGGTTGCGGCCGAAATGGCCCATATCCGCGTAGAGGGCTTCGGCGCCGGTGACGGAAAGGACGACGGAGCCGAGGGCGATGAAGGACAGCCAGCCGTGGGTTGCGATGAATGCGAGGGCGTAGGTTGGGGAGAGGGCTTCGAGGACGACGGGTGTGCGCAGGATGCTGCTGATGCCCATGATGGCGATGGTGAGGAACCAGACGAACATGATAGGGCCGAAGGCGCGACCGATACGGCCCGTGCCGAAGCCCTGCACGCCGAAGACGCCGATGAGGATGAGGACGGCGACGGGGATGATGATTTCGCTGGCTTCGGGGAAGCCGACTTCCACGCCTTCGATGGCGGAGAGGACGGAGACGGCGGGGGTGATGACGCCGTCTCCGAAGAAGAGGCAGGCGCCGCCGATGCCGATGAGGCCGAAGATCCATCGCATGCGAGGGGTGCGGCAGACGCGCTGGGCGAGGGAGGTGAGGGCGACGATTCCGCCTTCTCCGTCGTGATCGGCGCGCATGATGAGCATGACGTATTTGACGGTGACGATGAGGATGAGCGACCAGAAGATCAGGCTGGCGATGCCCATGATTTCCCAGGGTTTGGCCGGGCTGTGGGGGGAGCCGATGATCTCCACGGAGGATTGCAGGGCGTAGAGCGGGCTGGTGCCGATATCGCCATAGACCACGCCGAGGACGCCGAGCAGGGCGGCGGCGCCGACGGGGGCGTTCATCTTGTTGTGCTGGTCTGCGCCGAATTCGGTGACTCTGCCCAGCTGGACGGCCTGTTCGATGGCCGGGAAAGGGCCTGTCGCGCTGTCAGGCGTGTTTGCACCGGGGGGTTGAGTCATTAATTCGGCACCATAAACATGTCATCCTTGCGGCATGGCTCGTCCGGAAGGACGGGGCAATCGCGTGGCTGTTGTCGATGGCATACGATTTCTTTGCCGGATGCTGCAAGTTCGCCTTATGGATGGGGAGGGCGGGTTCCGAAAATGGCGCTGCCGACGCGCACGGATGTGGCGCCGCAGGAGATGGCGGTTTCGAAATCGGCGGACATGCCCATCGAGAGGCGGTCGAGGCCGTGGTTGCCTGCCAGGGTGGCGAGGTAGCGGAAATGGGGGGCGGGGTCCTGATCTTCGGGGGGGATGCACATCAGGCCGACGAGTGAGTTGCCGAACCGGGCGCGGGTTTGGGTGAGGAAGGCATCGGCTTCGGCGGTGGGGATGCCGGATTTCTGGGGTTCGTTGCCGGTGTTGATCTGGACGTATAGTTTAGGCAGACGGCCGAGTTTTTCTCCGGCGCGGGCGATGGCGTCCGACAGGGAGGGGCGGTCCAGGCTTTCGATCGTATCGGCGATGCGGCAGGCGTCCAGCGCCTTGTTGGTTTGCAGGGAGCCTATGATGTGAAGGTGGAGATCGGGCCAGCGATCGCGCAGGGTAGGGAATTTGGCCTGGGCTTCCTGCACGCGGTTTTCGCCGAAGATGCGCTGGCCGGCCTCGAGGGCGGCCTCGATGCTTTCGGGGGGGTGGAATTTCGAGACCGCGACGAGGGAGACGGCGGTGCGCGGGCGGTGTGCGGCCTCGCAGGCGGCGTGGATTCGGGCTTGGATGGCGTGGAGGTTGCGGGCAATGGCGGGTTCGGGAGTCATGACGGGAAGATGGGCCAGAGGGGGTCTGATGTGCAAGAAGGGGTGGAGATTTCGGACTGGTCGTGCCATCTGCACCGGCGCTTCCCTTTCCCGGATATATTCATGAGCCAGACCCGTTCCAGCGCCGACCCGACCCGTGACATTGCGTTCGACATCCTGTGCGGTGTCGTGGAGCATCGGCGGATGCTGGAGACGACGCTTGATCGGTCGGCGGCATGTGACCCGCGCGATCGGGCGAGTGCGCATCGGCTGGCGGCGACGGTGTTGCGGCACATGGGGACGGGGCTGGAAATTCTGACGCCGATGTTGCGCCGTGAGCCGCCGGAGCCGGTGAAGGTGGCGTTGCTGATGGGGGTGGCGCAGCTTCTGTTTCTGGAGACGCCGCCTCATGCGGCAGTGGGGACGATCGTGGATCTGTTGCGGCGGCGGAAGCTGGCGCCGTTCACGGGGCTGGCGAATGCGGTGTTGCGGCGGGTGGCGCGGGAAGGGGCCGGGGTTCTGGAGGGGCTGGACCAGGAGCGTCTGGACGTTCCGGCGTGGCTGTGGACGGCCTGGGCGGGGCGTGCGCGGCTGATTGCGAAGGGGATGCATCGTGAGGCGCCGCTTGATCTGACGATGAAGCCGGGGGCAGTGGTGCCGGAGGGTGGGGAAGTTCTGCCGACGGGAAGTGTGCGGTTTCCTGCGGGGACGCGGGTGACGGAGCTGCCGGGTTTCGCGGAGGGGGCGTTCTGGGTGCAGGACGTGGCGGCTGCGATGCCGGCGCGGCTGTTGCGTGCGGAGGCCGGGCAGCGGGTTGTGGATTTGTGTGCGGCGCCGGGGGGGAAGACGGCGCAGCTTGCGGCGGCCGGGGCATCGGTTGTGGCGGTGGAGCGGGAGGCGCCGCGCATGGCGCGGTTGCGGGATAATCTGGAGCGGCTGGGGCTGAGTGCCGAGACGGTCGTGGCGGATGCGGAGGCATGGCGGCCGGAAGAGCCGGTGGATGGTGTTCTGCTCGATGCGCCGTGCTCGGCGACGGGGACGTTGCGACGGCATCCGGATGTGGTGTGGGTGAAGCGGCCGCGGGATGTTCTGGCCCTGGCGGAGGGGCAGGACCGGTTGATCGATGCGGCGCATGCGATGCTGAAGCCGGGTGGGGTTCTGCTGTACGCCGTGTGTTCGTTGCAGGATGAGGAGGGGCCGCAGCGTGTTATGGCGGCGCTGGAGCGGGGGTGGCGGCTGGAACCGTTCAGCGTCGAGGAACTGGCGGGGATGCCGGAGGCGCGGTCCAAGGAGGGGTATTTCAGGACGCATCCGGGGATGTGGGCCGAGCGAGGTGGGATGGACGGGTTTTTCGCGGCGCGGTTGATCAGGGCCTGAAAGAGAGTGTGTTGATCGGGCGGGTGAAAAAGCGGTAAAAAATTTGATCGCGCCTAACAGGTTTTTAATAGCTTTACGCGCCTATCTGTGACCACTCGCCGGGTTGCGCCAAGCGCCTGGTTTGCTGATATGTAGGATCATGAGCGCGCTGCATCCCCCCCTGATCGCCCCGAGTGTTTTATCCGCCAACTTCGCCCGCATGGAGGAAGAGGTTCTGGCCGTCGAGCGTGGGGGGGCGGACTGGTTGCATCTGGATGTGATGGATGGGCATTTCGTGCCGAATCTTTCGTTCGGGGCGCCCTTGATTTCCGCGCTGCGGGGATCTTCGAAGCTGCCGTTCGACGTGCATCTGATGATCGAGCCGGTGGACCCGTATCTTGAGATGTTCGCCAAGGCCGGGGCGGATCATATTCACATTCACATCGAGGCCGGGCCGCATGTGCATCGGTCTCTTCAGCATATCCGGGCTTTGGGGAAGAAGCCGGGGATTGCGATATGCCCGGCGACGCCGGCCTGCGATGTTGAGCATGTGCTGGATCTGGTGGATGTCATTCTTGTGATGACGGTCAATCCGGGATTTGGCGGGCAGAAGTTTCTGACCAGCCAGCTTTCCAAGATTCGGGAATTGCGCAGGATGGCGGATGCGACGGGGCGGGATATCCGCATCGGCGTGGATGGTGGCATCGATACGGCCACGGCGGCTCTGGCGACCGAGGCTGGGGCGGATATGCTTGTGGCCGGGACGTCCGTTTATGGGCAGTCGGATTATGGGCAGGCGATTTCGGCGCTGCGGGCGGCGGGTAAACCCTATCGTGCGGATGGTGTGTGATTTCCCAGACAGATTCTGATTTCTGATGGCGTTTCGTCGCTGGACGCGGGATGCGCGTCTGTCCCTCGCGCGTATTCCGAATATTCCCGGTCTGGGGCGTGCGCCCAATGTGCCGGCCGTGACCTTGCGCGACCTGTGGCCGGGTGATGCGGCGCGGGGCGCGGGAATGATTGATGGTGCGTTTCGTTTTGACGGCGTGACGTATCGTATTCCAGGCGACGATCCGGCCCAGCGGTGGGAGCGGCCTGACCTGCCGGAGGGGGTTCGGCGGTGGTTGCACGGGTTTGCATGGCTGCGCGACCTGCGGACGCTGGGGACTGACGAGGCGCGGTTGCGGGCGCGCGAGATCGTGGGACGGTGGCTCGATCATCCGGCGACCGATCCGCTGATCGCGGATACTGCGACGACGGGAGTACGGCTGGCGGCGTGGCTGGGGAATTACGATTTCTTCGCGGCGACGGCGGGGGATGCGTTCCGGCAGCGTTTGATGGACCGGATTCTGGTGGAGGGGCGGACGATTGCCGCGATGTTGCCTTTGCCGTTGCAGGGGTGGCGCGGGCTGAGCGCGCTGCGTGGGTTGCTGGCGGCCGGGATGGCGATGCCGGGATTTACCGGGCTTTTGTCCCGGTTCGAGCGTTATCTGGGGCCGGAGCTTGAGCGGCTGATTCTGCCGGATGGGTGCATGGCGGAGCGCAGCCCGGAGGCGCAGTTGCAGGCGATCCGGGAGCTTGCGGAGATGGCGGCGCTGTTGCGGGCGGCGCAGTTGCCGATTCCGGTGGTGCTGGAGGGGGCGCTGGACCGACTGTGCCCGGTTCTGCGGGCGATGCGCCATGCGGATGGTGGGCTGGCGGTGTTCAACGGGGCCGTGGAGCATTCCGCCGATCTGGTGGATATGGTGTTGCAGCAGGGGGCGCGGCAGCGTCTGCTGGCGCCGGCAATGCCGGATGGCGGGTTCATCAGGCTTTCGATGGGGCGTTCCCTGTTGCTGGTGGATGCCGGGAAGCCGCCGCCGCCGGGGTTTGATCAGGAGGCCCATGCGGGGACGCTTTCGTTTGAGTTTTCGCATAACCGGCAGCGGATTTTCGTAAACTGCGGCGCGGCGCGGGAAGGGGAATGGGCGCGGGCGTTGCGGGAGACGGCGGCGCATACGGCTCTTGTTCTGGATGGTCAGTCCAGTTCCGATTTTTCGGCGGAGGGTGGGCTTTCGCGGCGGCCCGTGCATGTGAAGGCCAGCCATCAGGCGCAGAATGGCGCGCATTGGCTGGATCTTTCGCATGACGGGTATCGGGCGAGCCTTGGGGCGACGTGGCAGCGGCGGCTGTATTTCGGGGAGAACGGGCTGAACCTGCGGGGCGAGGAGATTGTGGACGGGGAGCGGGCGACGAAGCTGGCTCTGCGGTTCCATCTGCATCCGGAAGTGGAGGCGCATCTGACCGAGGAAGGGGATGAGATCATTCTGGAGGCCGGGGGGGTGATCTGGCGGTTTCATCAGGATGGGGGCGTTCTGGCTTTGGAGAGCAGTGTGTATCGCGCCGGGTCGAAGCCGGTGCGGACATTGCAGATCGTGGTTCGGGCGCCTGTTCCGCCTGCGCCCGTGGTGGAGCCCGAGCCGGTGAAGGCTGATGAGGCGGTGGCTGCGGAAGTGTCGGGCGGGGCAGAAGAAGGTGGAGAGGAGCATCCTGTGCCTCCCGAGGGGGAGGGTGCGACGGAGGATGCGGCTTCGGGCCGGGAGGAGTCGGCTGAAGCTGCTGATGCGCCGGTTGCCGATGCGCCGGTTGCCGCGGAGCCGCCCAAGGCGGCCGAGCCGGTGCGGCATGTGCCGCCGGAGCCGACGCGGCAGGTCGTGCGGTGGGCGCTGGAGCGGATCAACGATCTCTGACGGTGTCGTGTGAAGATTCTTGAGGTTACGAACGTCGATTTTTCCCTGCGGCAGTTTCTCTGGCCGTTGATGCGCGCGTTGCGAGCGCGGGGGCATGAAGTGATCGGGGTTTGCGCGGACGGGCCGCATCTGGCGCCGGTTCGGGCGGACGGGTTTGCCGTGCGGGTTGTGCCGATGGCGCGGTCTTTCTCGGTGGTGGCGCAGGCGCGGGCGTTCGTGGCGCTGGTGCGGCTGATCCGGCGGGAGCGGCCCGATCTGGTTCATGCGCATATGCCGATCAGTGGGTTGCTGGCGCGGTTCGCGGCGTTCGTGTGCCGGGTGCCGGTGGTGGCCTATACGTGCCATGGTTTTCTGTTCAACCAGCCGGGATCGGCGCGTCGGCGTGGGTTGGCGCTGGTGCTGGAATGGGTGGCGGGGAAGGTGACGGGGCGGTATTTCACCGTGTCTCGTGAGGAGGCGGGAGATGCGCGGCGGTTATGGGTGCATCGGGGGGCGGTGCCGGTGGGGAACGGGCGTGATCCGGAGGTTTTTCGGCCATCTGTGGAGGTACGGCGGCGGATTCGGGTGGCTTTGGGGGTGGCGGAGGATGCGGTCGTGGTGATCGCGGTGTCTCGGCTGGTGCGGCACAAGGGGTATCCGGAGTTGTTGCGGGCCATGGAGGGGGTGCCGGGGGCGGAGCTCTGGATCGTGGGGGAGCGGCTGGAGTCCGATCATGGGGATGACATGGCGGGGGCGTTCGGGCGGGCGCGAGAGCTTTTGGGCGGGCGCTTGCGGATGCTTGGGTATCGGGACGATGTGGCAGATCTGTTGTGTGCGGCGGATATTTTCGTGCTGCCCAGCCATTTCGAGGGGCTGCCGATGTCCGTGATCGAGGCGATGTTGTGTGGGTTGCCTGTGGTGGCGAGCGATGTTCGGGGACCACGGGAGCAGGTCGTGGCGGGGGAGACGGGGTTGCTGGTGCCGCCTGGTCTGGCCGGGCCGTTGGGCAGGGCGATGGCGCGGCTGGCGGGGGATGCGGCGTTGCGGTATCGGATGGGCGAGGCGGGGCGGGCGCGGGCGTGTGCGTTGTTCGACGAGCGGCGGATCGTGGAGCGGACGGTGGCGTTGCTTACAGCCAGCCGTTAGAGCGGGCGATGCGCCCGGCTTCGACGCGGTTGCGGGCGCCGAGTTTCTGGACGGCTTCGGAGAAGTAGTTGCGGACGGTGCCGGGGGAGAGGGCAAGGGCTTCGGCGATTTCCTTGTTGGTTTTGCCGGTTTCGGCGAGGCGGAGCATGGCGCGTTCGCGGTCGTTCAGCGGGTCCGGCAGGGCGTCCCATGTGGCTTCGGCGAGTTCCGGGGCGATGGCGCGACCGCCTGCGGCGACCTTGCGGACGGCGTCGGCCAGTTGGGAGACGGGGGCGTCTTTCAGGAAATAGCCGCGCACGCCGGCATCCAGCGCGCGTTTGAGGTAGCCTGCGCGACCGAAGGTGGTGACGACCATGACCCTGGTGGGGCGATTGGCGGTGCGAAGTTTTTCGGCGACGTCGATTCCGGTCATGTTCGGCATTTCGATATCGGTGATCAGGATATCGGGGCTGAGGGTTTCCACGAGGGCGAGGGCTTCCGCGCCGTCCCGTGCGTGGCCGACGATTTCGATATCGCCCTCCAGCGTGAGGAGAGCGTGGAGGGCGTCTCGCAACATGGTCTGGTCTTCGGCGAGGACGATGCGGATCATGCGGGTCTCATGGTGGCTGTGAGGCGGAGGCCGGGATGGCCGTGACGGATGTCGAGGGCGCCGCCCGCGGCCGTGAGGCGCGCGCGCATTCCGGTGAGGCCGTTGCCTTCCTCGATCGGGGCGTGCGTCTGGCCGTTATCCTCGATGCTGATGGCGGTGACGGTATCGGGGTGGTGGTGGAAGGTGATGTGGCAGGTTGTGGCGCTGGAGTGCCGGAGGACGTTGGTGACGGCTTCGCGCAGGGACATGGCGAGGACGCCGTCCTGCTCCGGGGCGATCGGGGTGGGGGTTCCGGTGATGGTGAGGGCGATGTTGGCGCTTGCGAGGGCGGTGCGGGCGCGGTCCAGCTCCAGCGCGAGGGAGGCGCCTTTCATACCAGTGACGGCCGTGCGGACTTCGCGCAGGCTTTCGCGGGCGGTATGGGCGATCTCGTTCATTTCCTGTTGGGCGCGGGCGGGATCGTGGCCGTGCAGGCGGGAAGCGAGTTCGGCCTTGATGGCGATGACGGTGAGGGAGTGGCCGAGCAGGTCGTGCAGGTCCCGGGCGATGCGTTCGCGTTCGCTGGAGGCGGCGAGGCTGCGGACTTCGCTCTGGGCGGCGAGGAGCTGGCGGTTGCGTCTGGCGAGGTCTGTCTGGATGAGGGCGCCGACGGAGGCCATGCTGCCGAAGATCAGGGCGATGAACGGGTCGATCCATTCGCTTCGCCAGCCGCACCAGGCGAACATGGTGGCTTGCACCAGGATGAAGATGAGGGCTGCTTTTCTGTGTGGTTCGATGCGGGCGGCGGTGGTGAGGGCGTAGATGAGATAGACGGCCCATGCGCCGTGGCATGTCGAGACGGAAAAGCCGATGGCGGCCATGGCGAGGGCTTGCCAGGGGCGGGTGGGGTATGTGGGGGTCAGTGTGAAATAGACGGTGAAGAAGGCGATGAGGGCAGCCGCCGAGGCGGTTATGTCGAAGGTGCTCGGGTGGTGTTCGAGCCAGGGGAGAGGATAGATCAGGAGGTAGAGCAGCCAGACGAGGCGGCCGTAGTGCCGCCGGTTCCGGGAGAAATGGCTGATGACGGTGGCAGGCATGATCAGCGACGGTAGAGCAGGGTCGTCATGACGGAAAGCCATAGCACGATTCCGCTGCCTGTGGCGCTGACGGCGATGAGCGTGGGGCCTGAGAGGCAGGCGAGTGCAGTAAGGCAGAGAGCCGTCATGGCCCATCCCGTGACGCGGTGTGGTGGATAGCTGAAGGCGCGGGCGAGGGGTAGGAAATGCAGGCCGACGACGATGCCGATGAGGGCGGGGATGATATCTGGTCTCTGGAGTAGGGAAGCGGCGATGAGAGCGAGGAGGATGCCGAAGATTTCAGCGAGGACGGCCTGTTTGTAGAGGCGCAGGTTTGCCGGGGGGCGTGGTGTGGCGGGCGGGTGTCTGAGGAAACGTTGCCAGCCTGTGGCGAGCATGAGGGTTGCGGTGGCGAGGAGGGCAAGGAGGCCAGACAGGGAAAGCGCGCTGATGGCGTTCAGGCCCATGATGATCCACCAGAGGCCGAAGCCGGTGAGGATGGCGATGCTCCATAAGGGATTGGGCCATAGGGGATTGGGAGGTGCCGGTTGGCTGGTGGTCGTCATGGGGTTTTGGAGAGGAGGGGCATCATAGGGGAGTTGGCGTGCCAGAGGCGGAGGAGGCAGCCGGTCCATGTAGCGAGGGCGGTGCCGAAGCCGGCGAGTTCGATATGATAGGGGGGTGGGAGCGGGAAGGAGGCGAGGGTGACCGTGATGATGACGATGCCGATGCCGTAATGCACGGGTTCGCGCATGGCGCTGCCGAGGGGAATGTAGGACGCGCCGATAACGAGGCCGATGAGGGGGAGTTGCAGGTCCGGTCGGTGGAAATGGATGGTGGCGGCGACGGCGGTGTAGATGGCGATGATGCGACCGATTTTCGTGCGTTTCGCGAGGGGGCGGTTATGGATGGTTTCGGGGCGGTTCAGGATGAGATCGCGGCGGAGGAACAGGCCGAGCAGGATGAGGGTGATGGCCAGGATGAGGGCGCTTGCGATTTCAGGGGAGATCTGAGCGGCCTGTGTGCCGCGCCATGCCCAGAAGCCTGCGAACAGAAGGGTGATGGCGTCGTTCAGGACGCCTTTCCATGAGGGGGTGGTCGGTTCCACGGGCTGGCCTTCTCTGCTGCTGTGACGAGCAGAGCAGGGTTTGACCGGGGCTGGAATTGCCGGGTGTCAGGTGTTTGGGGTGACGGATGTCATGCGGGGTTGATGAGGATGTGGTGTTTCTTGCCGGAGGAGAGTTTGAGGGTGCCGTCCAGCAGGTTGGCGTTGGAGATGGTCTGGTTTTCGTCCGTGATGACGGTGTCGTTCACGCGGGCGCCGCCGCCGCGGATGAGGCGGCGGGCTTCGCCGTTGCTGGCGGCCAGGCCGCCGAGGACGAGGAGGCGGAAGATGGGGAGGCCGGATTGCAGTTCGGCGGCGGGGATATCGCGGGTGGGGAGGTTGGCGGCGATTGTGGCGCCTTGCTCGAACGTGCGGCGGGCGGTTTCTTCGGCTTCTTCGGCGGCATTGCGGCCGTGGCAGAGGGCGGTGGCTTCGGTGGCGAGGATTTTCTTGGCGTCGTTGATGGCGGCGCCTTCGAGGGTGCCGAGGCGATCGCATTCCTCCACCGGGAGATCGGTGAAGAGTTTGAGGAAGCGACCGACATCGGCGTCTTCCGTGTTGCGCCAGAACTGCCAGTATTCGAAGACGGGGAGTTTATCGGCGGAGAGCCAGACGGCGCCCTTGGCGGATTTGCCCATTTTCGCGCCGGAGGCAGTGGTGAGCAGCGGGGCGGTGAGGCCGAAAACCTGTTTGCCGTCCGTGCGGCGGACGAGGTCTATTCCGGAGACGATGTTGCCCCATTGATCGGAGCCGCCGAGTTGCAGGGTGGTGCCGTGGCGGCGGTTGAGTTCCCGGAAATCGTAGGACTGGAGGATGGAGTAGTTGAATTCGAGGAAGGTCAGGCCCTGATCGCGGTCCAGGCGTTGTTTGACGCTGTCGAAGGAGAGCATGCGGTTGATGGAGAAGTGGATGCCGACTTCGCGCAGGAGGTCCAGGTAGGAGAGTTTGTCCAGCCAGTCCGCGTTGTTGGCGAGGATGGTGTCTGACGGGCCTTCGCCGAAGGTGAGGAACTGGCGCAGATTGGCTTCGATGCCGCGCAGGTTGTGGGCGATGGTTTCGTCCGTCATGAGGGAGCGGGCGTCGTCCCGGAAGGAGGGATCGCCGATTTTCGCGGTGCCGCCGCCCATCAGGGCGATGGGGCGGTGGCCGTGTTTTTGCAGCAGGCGGAGCTGCATGATTTGCAGGGAGTGGCCGACATGGAGGGAGTCGGCCGTGGGATCGAAGCCGATATAGGCTGTGACCGGCCCTGCCTGCATGGCTTCGTCCAGCGCTTCGAGATCGGTGCACTGGAAGATGAAGCCGCGGGCCTGTGCCTCGCGGAGGAAGGGGGATTTGGGCATGGTGGGTCCGGTTCCGGGTGTTCTTGTCGATCCGGGGCGGTCTGTATCATGCCGGGGGGCGAAAGCCCAAGCCGGGACGCGTTTTCGGGGCGTCCCGGATATGTATGGGTCAGTCCGCCGCGAGTTGCATGGATTTGCGGGCCTGCATGGTGGTGACGTGGTCTTCGAGGGCTTCGGAGACCTTGTCCGCGTGCTGGGCGAAGATGTGGTCCGCGCCGGCGAAGATGCGGTAGTCCACCTGCACGTTCTTCTGGGTGTTGAGCTTGTCCACCAGTTTGCGGATGCCGGGTTCCGGTGCGAGTTCGTCTTTTTCGCCCGCGATCATGAGGCCGCCGCAGGGACAGGGGGCGAGGAAGCCGAAATCGTAATCGTTCGCGGGGGGGGCGACGCTGATCCAGCCGCTGATTTCCGGGCGGCGCATCAGGAGCTGCATGCCGACGAACGCGCCGAAGGAGTAGCCCGCGATCCAGAGTGTGCTGGAGTTCGGGTTGACCATCTGCATCCAGTCCAGCGCGGCGGCGGCATCGGAAATTTCGCCGATGCCGCCGTCATACCGGCCCTGGGAGCGGCCGACGCCGCGCGAGTTGTAGCGCATGACCGAGAAGCCCATCTTCTCGAAGCTGCGGTACATCGCGTAGGTGATGCGGTTGTTCATGGTGCCGCCGTGCAGCGGATGCGGGTGCAGGACGAGCGCGAGCGGGGCGTTTGGCTCGTTCGAATGGTGGTAACGTCCTTCCAGGCGCCCGTCAGGGCCGGCGAACATGACTTCAGGCATCGTTGAATTCCCGCATAATCCTGCTGACGTAGAGTTGGCATCCGTCAGCGTGTTTCGGAGCGTCGGGCTTTCCCTGCGATGCCGTGCGGGGAAGGCCTGGAATGAGGTGACGTGGCGGCTGTGCGTGAGGGATCACGGCGCGGCTGCCCCGGGGCGATCTAGCGTCGTATGGCGATGGTCGGGAGACGTGGGGGAAGAACTGGGCTTCGGCACGGCGTCGCTGCGGCCATCGCGCGCACTTTCCTGTTGGGACGGGCTGGGCCGGTGGTGGCCGCTCTGCCGTCCTGAATGACACGAGGAACATGCGGTGTTCCCCAACGGAATCCGGCATCGCCCTGCCGGAACGGTGCCCGTGTATAGCGATACCGGGCCGTGAAATTCCACAGGAATCGACAGAAAAGCGCCATTCTTCGGATTTGGGGATTTTTGGCCGATTGCAGGTGCCTGAAACCGTGGGGTCAGGCCGTCAGTAGAGTGGTGACAGCGTCGCGCAGCCAGAGCGAGGCCGGATCGCGGTCCTGCTGGGCGGACCAGACCATGGAGACGGCGGGGACGCGCAGGTCCAGCGGGACGGGGATGACGGTGAGGCCGAATGACGCGGCGTGCCGGCGGGCCATGCGTTCGGGGAGGGTTGCGATGACGGGCGCGCGGGCGGCGGTGGACAGGATCGTCAGGAAATCTCCTGCTGCCAGCGTGATGTTCAGGGTGGCGCCGATGCGGGCAAGGGCCTGGGAGAGGCAGCCTTGCAGATCGTCGCGCATGGTCATGAGGGCATGTGGGGTCTTGATGTAGGTTTCGGGGGTGATGGGGAGTGAGAGGGGCAGGAGGGCCGGATTGAAGCAGCAGGCGAGGGTCTGTTCGTAGAGCATCCGGCTGTGGTGGCGGGTGGTGCCTTGTGTGAAGCAGCCGATGGCGAGGTCGATCTCCCGGTCGTCCAGGAGGCGATGGACGTGATCGGCGGGGACGGTGCGACCGAGGAGGCTGGCATGGGGGGCATCGCGAAGGAAACGGGCGGTCAGGCCCGGCATGGTGAGGATTTCGACCTCGGAGGAGAAGCCGAGTCGGAATGTGCGGGTTTCGGTCTCCGGGGTGAAGGGATCGAGGCTTTGCAGCGTGTTCTGGATGTTGGCCAGCGCGTTCCGGATTCTGGGGGCGAGGACCTGGGCGCGTGTCGTGGGGCGCATGGTGGTGCCGACGCGGATGAAGAGCGGATCGTCCAGCAGGATGCGCAGGGTGGCGAGCGTGTGGCTCATGGCGGGTTGCTGGATGCGGAGGCGGGCGGCGGCTTTGGTGACGCTGCGTTCGACCATCAGCACGTCGAATGCGACGAGGAGGTTCAGGTCGAATGATCTTAGATTGAAATGGTCGATGGGGCGCATGAGGTGGATCGATTTGAATGGTGGTGAGGTGAGGCCTAACTCTGACGGCATGAGAATGCAAGGAGACGAGATATGACGGTTTCTGTGGGGATGGCCTCTTTCAGGGTAGGCGATGCGGTTGTGACCCGGATCGAGGAGTTGCGGTGGGACAATGCCGATCCGCACCGGTTGTATCCCGATCTGGATGCGGCGGCGTTGCGCGACCATGCGCGGGATCTGACGCCCGGATCGTTCAATGCCACGACGGGACGGCTGGCGCAGGGGACGTGTTCATGGTTGCTGCGGCTGGATGGGCGTGTCGTTCTGATCGATACGGCGACGGGGAACGGGAAGCATCTGCCGGACGCGCCGGCCCTGAATGAGCTGGACACGCCGTATCTGGCGCGTCTGGCCGCTGCGGGAGTGACGCCGGAGCAGGTCGATCTGGTGGTCATGACGCATGTTCATGCCGATCATGTCGGGTGGAATACGCGGTGGCGGGATGGGCGCTGGGTGCCGACCTTTACGAATGCGCGGCATGTCTATTCCGGGATGGAGGCGCGGTACAGCGCGAAGGCGGCGGGGATCGATCCCGCGCCCGGTCTGCCTCCGGGGGATCTGGGGCCGGCTGACCATATGGCGGCTGCGAGTGTGTATGGCGAGAGCATGGCGCCGATGATCGCGGCGGGGCTGGGTGATCCGATCGAGATCGACGGGCGGGAGATCGTGCCGGGGCTGTCAGTTCATTCGACGCGGGGGCATAGCATCGATCATGCGTCTGTCCGGTTGCAGTCCGGAGGGCAGGAGGCGTGGTTCGCGGCGGATGTGATGCATCATCCCTTGCAGGTTTACCGGCCTGATCTGCGATCCGTATATTGTGAGTTCATCGGGCCGGCGCGGGAGGCTCGGGAGCGGATGCTGGAGGAGTTGGCCGGGAGCGGAGCGTTGTGTTTCACGTCTCATTTCGGGGAGAGCGGTGCGGGGCATGTGGTGCGCCGCGGAACAGGATATGCGTGGCGGTTCGCTGCGCCGGAGACTGTGCGATGACGCGGGATATCGTGACGCAGGCCATCGTGACGCAGGACAGGATGGTGGCGAGTGATACGGCGGGGATTTCGCTGCATGTGCGGCGGAAATACTGCCCGGAACTGGGGCCGTTCGATGAGGCGCGGACGCTGGTGCTGATGCATGGAGCGACGATGCCGTCGGCCAGTCTGTTTGATGTGGATGTGGGCGAAGGGTCGTTCATGGATGTGCTGGCGCGGCGTGGATATGATGTTCATGCGCTGGATGCGCGGGGGTATGGCGGGTCCACGCGCCCGGCGGTGCTGGATGCGCGGACGGCTGTGGCGGCGCGCGATCTGGAGGCGGTTGTTGAGGATGTGCTGGCGGGGAGCGGGCTGGCGCGACTGAATGTGGTCGGGATGTCCTGGGGTGGGGCGGTGAGTGCGCTTTATGCGTCCGGGCATCCTGAAAAGCTGGCGCGTCTGGTGTTGATTGCGCCGCAATGGTTGCCGGAGGGGCCGGGGCTACTTGATCCGGGTGGGGTGCTGGACGTGTATCGGACGGTGGATGTGAACGCGTTCGAGCGACGTTGGCTGAGTGGCGCCCCGGAGGGTGAACGGGCGGCGTTGTTGCCGGAGGGGTGGTTCGCACGGTGGGCCGAGGTGACGTCCGCGACTGATCCGGACACGCCGGCGGGGTTCATGCGGGCACCGACGGGGGCTGTGCAGGATGTGCGGGATTACTGGTCTGTCGGGCGGGCGACGTATGTGCCAGAGGAGATCAGGGTGCCGGTTCTGCTGGTTCATGCGGAGTGGGATCAGGATGTGAAGATCGGGCAGATGCTGGCCCTGTTCAAGCGGCTGACCGGGGCGCCGGTGAAGCGTTGGGTGGAGATTGGGCAGGGGACGCATATGGTTGTGCTGGAGAAGGAGCGCGGGCAGGTTCTGGATGCGGTGACGGGGTTTCTGGTGTGATGCGGTTGCGCTGAGGTTTCTGCCAGGGACTTGTGCCTGGGGAGGCTTGTGTTTGGGCGTGGGGTGACGATCTATGAGCGGATGACGACCCTGCGCCTTTACCTTGATGCCAATGCCAGTGATGTGGTGCGCCCGGAGGCTGTGGCCGCAGCGATGGAGGCGATGGCGCTGACGGGCAATCCGTCTTCCGTGCATCAGGAGGGGCGGCTGGTGCGGCGGGTTCTGGAGCGAGCACGGGAGGGGATTGCGGGGCTGCTGGGGGCTGATCCGGAGGGGGTAGTGTTTACGTCCGGGGCGACGGAGGCGGACGCGCTGGCAATTCATGCGCTTGGGGAGGGGCGGCGGGTTCTGGCGGGTGCGACGGAGCACGACGCGGTTCTGAAAGCGCGGAGGGATGTGGTTTCGGTGCCGGTCCTGGTGGATGGGACGCTGGACCTGGCGGCACTGGAAGCGGAACTGCGGGTGGGGCCTGCGCTGGTGTGCGCGATGGCGGCGAATAGCGAGACGGGGGTTTTGCATCCGCTGGGGGAGATTGCGGCGTTGTGCCGGGCGTATGGGGCGTTGCTGCATGTGGATGCGGTGCAGGCGGCGGGGCGTGTGCCTTTGGATATTGCGGCTTTGGGGGCGGATAGTGTTGCGATTTCGGGGCATAAATTCGGGGGGATCAAGGGGGCCGGGGCGTTGATTCTGGGCGGTGCGCGGGGGCGGAGCGGTGGGATTGCGGGGATGATTGCGGGTGGTGGGCAGGAGCGTGGGCGGCGGGGGGGAACGCCGTCTCTGCCGGCGATTGCGGCGATGGAGGCGGCTTTGGCGGCGGCGTGTGCGCAGGACTGGAGCGGGATTCGGGCGTTGCGGGATGAGATTGAGCGGGAGTGTTTTGTGGTGGGGCGGGAGGGGGTGCGTCTGGACAATACGGCGTGTCTGGTTCTGCCGGGGGGGGGGGCGCAGGTGCAGGTGATGACGCTGGATCTGGCGGGGATTGCGGTTTCGGCGGGATCGGCCTGTTCTTCGGGCAAGGTGGCGGCGTCTCATGTGTTGCAGGCGATGGGGTTGGGGGAGGCGGCCGGGCAGGCGATCCGGGTGTCGTTGCCGTGGAATGCGCCTGCGGACAGTGCGGAGCGATTTGTGGTGGCGTATCGGGCGATGGCGGAGCGTTTGGGAAGGCGAGTAGCGTGATTTATCTCGATTATCAGGCAACGACACCGTGCGATCCGGCGGTGGTGGCGGCGATGCTGCCGTTTTTTACGGAGCATTTCGGCAATCCGCACAGCACCGGGCATTTGCCGGGGGCGATCGCGGCGGATGCGGTGGAGCGGGCGCGGGGGCAGGTGGCGGCGCTGATCGGGGCGGAGGCGCGGGAGATCGTGTTTACGTCCGGGGCGACGGAGGCGAACAATCTGGCGATCAAGGGGGCGGTTCGGCATTTGCGGGCGCAGGGGGATGGGCGGCGCCGGGTGGTGACGGTGGCGACGGAGCATAAATGCGTGCTGGAGGCGGTGCGTGACCTGGCGGAGGAGGGATTCGAGCCGGTCGTTTTGCCGGTGGGGGCAGATGGGCGTCTGGATGCGGCGGTGTTGCGGGAGGCGTTGCGGGTGCCGACGTTGCTGGTGAGCATTATGGCGGCGAACAATGAGACGGGGGTTTTGCAGGATCTGGCGGGGTTGGGGGCGATCGTGCGGGAGGCGGGGGCGTTGTTGCATAGTGACCTGGCGCAGATGGCGGGGAAATTGCCGGTTTCGGTGGCGGGCCTGGATCTGGCGTCCATCTCGGGGCACAAATTGTATGGGCCGAAGGGGGTTGGTGCGTTGTATGTGCGGCGGCGGCCGCGCGTTCGGCTGATGCCGCTGTTTTCCGGTGGGGGGCAGGAGCGCGGGGTGCGGTCCGGGACGGTGCCGGTGCCGTTGGTGGCGGGGTTTGGGGAGGCGTGTGTGTTGGCGCTTGAGGGGATGGCGGATGAGCGGGCGCGCATGCAGAATTTGCGGGATCGGCTTTGGGCGCGGTTGCGGCAGGGGATGCCGGGGGTTGGTTTGACGGGTGGGGAGGCGGCGCGTCTGCCTGCGGCTTTGCCGATCTGTTTACCGGAGGGAGTTTCCGCTTTGGAGGTGATGGCGCGGGTGCCGGATGTGGCGATGTCCACCGGGTCGGCGTGTTCCTCGGCCGATATCGCGCCGTCCTATGTGCTGACGGCGATGGGTCTGGACCGGGCGCGGGCGTCACGATGCTTGCGCCTGTCGGTCGGACGCTATACCTCGGGCGCCGAAATTGACGACGCGGCGGCGATGCTGTGCCGTGCCGTTCAGGCCATTGACCTTCAGACTGTTTAGGAAGACTGCGACATGCCTCATATGATCTTCATCGAGCGTGATGGTACCCGGCGCGAGGTGGATGCGCCTCTGGGCCTTTCGGTGCTGGAGATCGCGCACAAGCATGATATCGACCTTGAAGGGGCGTGCGAGGGATCGCTGGCCTGTGCGACATGTCATGTCGTTGTGGATGCAGGCTGGGCGGAGAAGCTGTCCGATCCCACCGACGATGAGGAAGACATGCTGGATCTGGCGTTCGGGCTGGAGAAGACGTCCCGCCTCGGGTGCCAGATCGTGATGACGGAGGCGCTGGACGGGTTGACGGTCAAGCTGCCGCGTACGTCGTAACAGACAGGAGCTGGGGTCATGCGTATTCTTGTGGCGATGTCGGGTGGGGTGGACAGTTCCGTGGTGGCGGCACTGCTGGTTCATCAGGGCCATGAGGTGATTGGCGCGACGCTCCAGCTTTACGATCATGGGCAGGATGCCAAGCCGGGGGCGTGTTGTGCGGGGCGTGACATCATGGATGCGCGGGCGGTGGCGGACCGGCTGGATATTCCGCATTACGTGGTGGATTCGGAGTCCCGGTTTCGGGATTCCGTGATCCGGAACTTCGCTGATGCCTATGCGCGGGGTGAGACGCCGGTGCCGTGCGTGGCGTGCAATCAGGGGGTGAAGTTCACCGATCTGCTGGGGATGGCGCGGGATCTGGGGTGTGAGGCGATGGCGACAGGGCATTATGTGCGCCGGGTGGAGGGGGCCGAGGGGGTGGAGATGCATCGGCCCGTGGATGCGGCGCGGGATCAGTCCTGGTTTCTGTTTGCCACGACGCGGGACCAGCTGGATTTCCTGCGGTTTCCTTTGGGGGACGTGCCCGACAAGGCGGCGGTTCGGGCGATGGCCGAGGAATACGGGCTGCGGATTGCGGCCAAGCCGGATAGCCAGGATATCTGTTTCGTGCCGAGCGGGTCCTATTCCGAGATTGTCGAGAAGTTGCGGCCGGAGACGGTGGGGGCGGGCGAGATCGTGGATGCGTCCGGTGCGGTGATCGGGCGGCATGAGGGGGTGGCGCGTTATACGGTGGGGCAGAGCAGGCGGCTGGGGGATATTCACACCCAGACGGGCGAACGGCAGATGGTGACGGGGATCGACACGCTGAAGCGGCGGATCGTGGTGGGGCCGAGGGATGCGGCGCGGACGCGGGTGGTGGAATTACGGGACATGAACTGGTTGTCGGACCCTGGGGAGGGGGTGCGATGCGGGGTTCAGATCCGGGCGCGGGAGCAGGTGCGGCAGGCGTTCGTGCGGCCGGACGGGACCGGGGCGGTGGTGGAGCTGGATGAGGCGGCGATGCCGGCGCCGGGGCAGGCGTGCGTGTTGTATGATGGCAGCCGGGTTCTGGGCGGCGGTTTCATTCGCCGGAGCGTCGCAGCATGAACCGGTTGGTGATTGGCACGAAGCGGTATTCCTCGTGGTCCCTGCGGGGGTGGCTGGCGGTTCATCTGGCCGGGCTGGAGGTTTCGGAGCAGGTTGTGCGGCTGGCCGGAGGTGGGCAGACGCATGAGTTGCGCGCGATTTCTCCCAACGGGCTGGTGCCGTATCTGGAACATGCGGGCGCGCGGGTCTGGGAAAGTCTGGCGATCTGTGAGTATTGCGCCGAGCTTGCGCCGGGGTTGTGGCCTTTGGAGCGTGCGCGGCGGGCGTTGGCGCGGAGCGTGGCGACGCAGATGCATGGCGGGTTCGCGGCGTTGCGGCAGACCCTGCCGATGAATGAGGGGCGGGTGATGCGGCCGCGTGCGGAGCCGCTTTCCGATGCTGTGCGGGCGGATATCGGGGCGGTTGTGCGGATATGGGAGGAATGCCGGGGGGCGGTTTCCGGGGGGCGGTTTCTGTTCGGGGAGGAGATGACGGTGCCGGATATCATGTTCGCGCCGGTGGTGAGCCGTTTTCATAGCTATGGGGTGGTGTTGCCGCCTGTGGCCGGGGCTTATGCGGAGGCGGTGCGGGCGCATCCGCTCATGCGGCGGTGGCGTGACGAGGCTATGCGGGAACCGGATGACTGGTTGCTGGCGCCGTACGAGACGCTTTCGTAAGCTGGAAGTGGTTCACGCGCCGGACCAGGGACTGGGTTTCGTGTGTGAGGTGGCGGCTTGAGGCGGCGGCCTGACTGACCATCACGGCGTTTTTCTGCGTATCCCGTTCCATGCCCGTGACGGCGTGTTCGACTTCGTTGAGGCTTGCGGCTTCGTCTTTCGCCTTGTGGGCGATTTCGCTGATGATGGTTGTGAGCGCGCCGATATGGGCCAGGCTTGCGGCGAGGGCTTTGCCTGTATCGTGGACGAGGGCCGAGCCTTTCTTGACCTGTGACGTGGCGGTGCCGACGAGGCTTTTGACGTCTTTCGCGGCGTCCGCGGAGCGTTGGGCGAGGGCGCGGACTTCGGTGGCGACGACGGCGAAGCCGCGCCCGGAGTCACCCGCGCGAGCGGCCTCGACGCTGGCATTGAGGGCGAGGAGATTGGTCTGGAAGGCGATATCGTCGATCAGGCCGATGATGCGGCTGATCTGATCGGAGGAATGCTGTGCGTCCCGCATGGCCTGTGAGGTGCTGGCCATGAGGGCGTTGGAGCGTTCGATGTCCTTGCGGGTCGATTGGGCAAGCTGGTTCGCGTGGAGCGTGGCGTCGGCGGTTTTGCCGACCATGTCCGTGATGCCGCGAATGGTGGTTGAGGTATGCGCCAGATGATCGGCCTGATGGAGCGCGCGTTTCGAGAGGTCTTCGGCGGCGTCGGTGATTTCCGTCGAACTGGCGGAAATCAGCGTTGCGTTTTCCGCGACGGTCTGGATGACGGCGTGAAGATGATCGACCACGCTGTTGAAATCCTGTTGCAGTTTGGCGTGGCGCGTGTGGAAGGGCCGGGCGAAATGACAGGTCAGATCGCCTTTGGCGAGAGAGTCCAGACCCATGCCTAGGATGTCGAGCAGATCCCTTTGTTCGCGTTCCGATTGCAGGTTGTACTCATGGGCTTCGGCTTCGAGGGCGCGCCGTGCGGCGGCTTGCCGGTTGGCTTCCTGTTCGGTTTCGAGCTTGTCGATGGAGATCTGCCGGAAGGTGGTGAGGGCGCGGGCGATGCGGCCGAGGCAGTCCTGATAGGAGGCGTATGGGATCTGGCATGTCATGTCTCCGGCGGCCATCGCTTCGACCGTCAGGGTCAGGGTCATGGTGACGTAGGGGATGGCGATGCACGATTGCGCCAGGATCATGAGGGGGATCATGAGCAGGGGGGCGGCGATTATAATGGCGGTCGTGAGGCGGGGCGGGAGGATGTGCGTCAGGATGACGAGTGCGGGAAGGGTTGTCAGGCAGAGGGTCGTTCCCATGAGAACGTGCATCTTGAGCCTGAGCGGGGCGATGGTTCGGAACCAGTACAGCATTGTTTCAGGTCTTTCTTGTCGATCCGCGTCATGCTGCCGTAAAATGGTAAAAAGAACCCTAATATTTGAAAGGGAGTATTTTTACATGATGTTTCTTCGGGTTATCCCGGCATTGAACGCTCAATACCGGGATGGATCGGCGTGATTATTGAGATTTTTTCGGTGCGGGCGTGGCGGTCATGTCATCCGCGATGAAGCGGACGCTGTTGAGGGCATCCGTCAGGGCCTCGTTGGCGTCCTTGCTGTCATGGCCGTTGAGGAAGACGGAGGCGCGATAGACGTCCGCGTTGGTTTGTTGCAGGGGGGCGACGCCGAGGATGAAGTCCACGTCGATGCCAGAGACTTGCAGATCCTGGGCGGCCTGTTTCGAATTGCCCTGATGGAGGTGCTGATTGGCGGTGTTGAGGGCGGATTGTTTTTCGGGGGTCAGGGATTCGGTGACGAAGTATTGGCCATCCATCGGAATCCATGTGGTGGGGGTGGTGCCGGTGGGGTGTGTGGGGGTGGGCTGGTTCGGGGCGGCGGGGAGGTCCGACTCGGCCTTGACGAAGACGCGGTGATCCTGAGCGGCGGCTTTCAGGTGTTTCTGGGCGTCCTGAAGCAGGGGGGTGGCCTGTGCGGGCTGGTTGCTGGCGAGGGCCTGCTGGGCGTTGAAGATATCGACGAAGGCGTGCTGGCCATCGACGGAGAGTTTGGCGAAGTCGGCGTCCACGGTGCTGGGGGTGGGTTGCTTCGCGGTGGCGGCCAGGGGAGCGGCGAGGGTTGCGAGGGCGAGCAGGGCGGTCTTGGGGAGGGATCGCATGGAGGGAAAGCACCTTTTGCTGAAAATAGACATAGTTTGATACGTTTGGTGCTTTCGATGGTTCCGGAGGATCAGGGCTGGGAGGTGTGGGCGGCGTGCAGCAATGTCAGGATGGTGGGCAGGAGACGGTTGACGATGACGCGGACGCCTGCGGGGTTGGGGTGAATGCGGTCCGGTTGCTGGAGGTCCGGGTGTCCGGCGACGTCTTGCAGGAAGAACGGGTCGTAGAGGATGCCGGGGATCTGGTGGATATGATCGAAGGCGGCCTTGAACTGGCTGGCGTAGGTTTGGCCCATATTGGGTGGGGCGAGCATGCCGCTGACGAGGATCGGGATGTGGGCGTTTTGCAATCTGGCGATGATGGCGCGGAGGTTGGCTTCCATGCGGGCGGGGTCGAGGCCGCGCAGGCCGTCATTCCCGCCGAGTTCGATGAGGGCGGCGTCCGGCTGGTCTTCCAGCACCCAGTCGAGGCGGGCGAGGGCGTCCGTGCTGGTGTCGCCCGAGACGCCTGCGTCCAGGACTTTCGTGTTGGCGTGGTGTTCGTCGAGAACGGTTTGGAGCTGGGCGACGAAGCCTTGCTGGTGGGAGAGGCCGTAGCTTGCGGTGAGGGAGTCGCCCAGTGCCAGGAGTTTGAGGGGGCTGGCCGGAAGTTTTGACGGAGAGGATTGGGCGTTTGCGGAACCGGCCATCAGGGCTACGGTTCCCGTCAGGATATGACGGCGTGAGAGTGAGAGCGGCATGGTTGGGGGAGCGTCCTTGGTGAATGGCGAGCGTGTGTCCGTCTGGACGGAGGGGGTTCGGTTATGTGTGCCGCGTCGTGGTGTGGCTGGGAATGGGGGGGAACTGACGATTCTGGACGGGGTGGATTTTTCGGCCGGGGGTGGGGAGGCCGTGGGGATCGTGGGGCCTTCGGGGTCTGGCAAGACGTCTATGCTGATGGTTCTGGGGGGGCTGGAGCGGCCGACGGGTGGGCGGGTGGTGATCGAGGGTCGGGAGATCGGGGGGCTTTCGGAGAATGAGCGGGCGGTGTTCCGGCGGGAGATGATCGGGATCGTGTTCCAGTCCTTTCATCTGATCGGGAGCATGACGGCGTTGGAGAATGTGCTGATGCCGCTGGAGTTGGCGGGCGCGCGCAATGCGGACGTTCGGGCGCGTGGGGCGCTGGACGCGGTTGGGCTTGGGGAGCGGGCGGATCATCGGCCCGCGGAGCTTTCGGGGGGTGAGCAGCAGCGTGTGGCGTTGGCGCGGGCGCTGGTGGGGGAGCCGCGTGTGCTGCTGGCGGACGAGCCGACGGGCAATCTGGACCCGGCGACGGGGGCGCAGGTGATGGATCTGATGTTCGGGCTGCGGGAGCGGAGTGGGACGACGCTGGTTCTGGTGACGCATGATATGGGGCTGGCGGAGCGGTGTGACCGGGCGGTGCGGATGCAGGGCGGGCGGGTGGTTTCGTGAAGGGGTGGCGGTTGGCGTGGCGCTGGGGGTGGCGGGATCTGCGGGGGGTGGATCTGGGCGGGATGTGGGTGGCGCTGGCGTGTCTGGCGCTGGGGGTGGCGGCGATGGCGCTGGTGGGGGGCGTGCGGGCTTCGATCCAGCATGGGATTGACGATCAGCGGCGGGCGTTGCTGGGGGGTGATCTGGCGGTGGAGGGCCCTGATCCATTGCCGGATGCGGTGCGGGATGTGCTGGAGCGGGCCGGGGGGCGGGTTTCGGCGAGCGTGCGGATGCGGTCCATGCTGTATGCCGCGCGGCCTGATGGCAAGGCTGACCGGATGCTGGTGGAGGTTCAGGGGGTGGATGGGGGTTGGCCGCTGGTGGGTGGAGTGACGTTGGGGCCGGAAGGGACGGTTTCGGCGGGGTTGGGGGTAGGGGATGGGCTTCTGGCGGACCCTTTGGTGGCGGATCGGCTGCATCTGGGGGTGGGGGCCGAGGTGAGGCTCGGGGGATGGCCGTTGCGGTATCGGGCGGCGATGGAGGCGACGCCGGATGGCGGTGGGATTTCGCTGGCGCCGCGTGTGGTGGTGGCGTTGCCGGCGTTGCGGCGGGCGGGGTTGATCCGGCCGGGGATGTTGGCGACGTGGTCGTTACGGGTGGTGTTGCCGGGAGGAGATCGGGAGCGGCGGGTGCGGGGTTTGGAGGGGGAGCTGGCGCGGCGGTTTCCGGAGGCGGGATGGCAGGTTCATGACAGCCGGGATGCGGCGGTGCAGGTGAGCCATCTGGTGACGGAGCTTGGGCAGTTCATGGCGTTGCTGGGGCTGACGGCGCTGTCGCTGGGGGGATTGGGGGTTTCGGCGGGGGTATCGTCCTGGATGGCGGGGCGGCGGCGGATGATGGCGGTACTGTCGAGTTTGGGGGCGTCTTCCGGGGTGATCGTGACGATGATGGGGGGGCAAATCGCGTTGTTGTGCGGGGCGGGGGTTGTGGCGGGCGTTATAGTTGGTGCGGGTGGGGCGGCGGTGCTGGCGCGGGTGAGCGGGGCTGTATTGCCGGTGGTGGTTGCGCCGGGGGCGATTGTGGGGTCCGGCGGTCTGGCGGGGGTGGTGGGGGTTTTGACGGCGGTTCTGTTTGCGTTGCCTGCGGTGTTGCGTGGGGTGTCGGTGCCGCCGGCGAGTCTGTTTCGCGATGATGTGGGGGTGCGGGGTGCGCGGCCGGGGGTGATCCGGGGGGTGGTTGTTGCGGTGGGGCTGGTTTTGCTGGCGGTGGTGATCGGGACGGCGCAGGACCGGCGGATCGCGGTTGGGTTCGTGGTGTCTGTGGCTCTGGTGTTTGTGTTGTTCGGGGTGATCGGGCGTGGGGTTCAGGGGGGAGCAGGGGTTCTGGCGCGTGGGCGCGTGGGGATTGTGCGATTGGGGCTGGCGGTTCTGGCGCGGCGGGGTGGGGCGGAGGGGGCGCTGGTGCCGCGTCTGGTTCTGGGGTTGGGGATGGGGTTGAGTGGGCTTGCGATCGTGTGGCTGGTGGAGGGCGGGTTGCAGACGCAGTTCCGGGCGGCGATGCCGCGGACGGCGCCCTCGTTTTATTTCGTGGATATCCAGCCGTCCGACCTGGAGCGGTTCGAGGCTGTGGTGGGGGCACATTCGGGGGTGCGGGATGTACGGACGTTGCCGTCCATGCGGACGCGGGTCGTGTCGGTCAATGGTGTGGCGGCGGAGCGGGTTGTGGCGTCCGCGCGGACGCGATGGGCTTTGAAGGGGGATCATGGGCTGACGATCGAGCCTGTGCCGGTGCCGGGGACGGATATCGTAGCGGGGCGGTGGTGGGGGGCGGAGTATGCAGGGGCGCCGTTGCTTTCGATGGATGCGCGGCTGGCGGAGGGGTGGGGGGTGAAGGTGGGGGATGGATTGGTTCTGAATGTTCTGGGGCGGGATGTGGCGTTTCGGGTGGCGAATCTGCGGCGGGTTCAGTGGCAATCTTTGCGGATGAATTTCGCGTTCGTGGCCTCGCCGGGGATGTTGTCTCATGCGCCGCATACGGAACTTGCGACGTTTCGGACGGATGGGGTGGCGGCGCATGACGCGGATATTCTGGCGGATGTGACGGATGCGTTGCCGGGGGTGACGGGGATACGGGTGGCGGATGTGTTGCGGGTGTTGTCCGGGCTGGTGGACAAGCTGGCGCTGGCGTTGTCGGCCTTGGCGGGGGTGATGCTGGTTTCGGGAATTCTGGTTCTGGTTTCGACGGTGCTGGCGGCGCGGCGGCAGCGGCGGGCGGAGGGGGCGATTTTGCGGGCTTTGGGGGCGTCCGACCGGCAGTTATGGGGGATATGGGTGATCGAATTCGCGGTGGTGGGAGTGGCGGCGGGCGGTGGAGCGGCGGTCTGTGGTGTGGCATTGGCGGATCTGGTGATGCGTGAGGTGTTGTATGTCTCGATGCCGTTCATGCCGGGGCGGGTCGTTCTGGTGATTTCGGGAGCTTTGGTGGTGATGTTTGCGGTGGGTCTGGTTTCGTTGCGGGCGATGGTGCGGGCGCGGCCTGCGGCGTTGTTGCGGGGGCGGTAGGGGTGCGGTGGTGTGGTGTGGTGGTGCTGGTCTGTCTGCCCGGGGTGGCGGAGGGGGCGTCGTGGTTCGATGCGGTGACGATTCATGGGCAGGTGGAGGGGGGCATCCTGGCCAATCCGGCGCGGCCTGCGGATGGGGCGAATTTCGGGGCGTTTTTTGGCGATCGGGCCAATCAGGCGCAGTTCGATCAGCTTTCGGTGATGGTGGCGCGGCCGGTGGATCGGGCGTCTTCCGCGTATGAGATCGGGTTCAGCATGTGGCTGCTGTATGGGGCGGATGCGCGGTATTATAACATTGCCGGGATTTCGGACCGGATTTTTACCGGGCGGGAGCAGATCATGCCGGCGGCGGCGCATCTGGATGTGCATCTGCCGTGGGTGACGCGGCGGGGGCTGGACATGCAGGCGGGGATTTTCACGTCCCCGATGGGGGTGGAGTCGCTCGATCCGATGGCGCGGCCGTTTTATTCGCTGGCCTATACGACGGAGTTTTCGACGCCGTTCGAGCATGTGGGGGTTTTGTTCCAGTGGCATCTGTCTCCGGTGTGGGATGTGCAGTTCGGGGTGGATGCGGGGAATCAGGTGTCGTTTGGGCGGGGGAACAACAACGGGGAGCCGGACGGGTATTTCGGAGTGACGGCGAATGGTCTGCTGGGAGGGCGGCTGAATTTTACATATCTGAGCCGGGTTGGGGCGGAGGATTCGGTGCGGGCTTTGGGGCCGGTGGTGGGGCGGGGGTTGCGATACTGGAACGATGTGAACGGGACGTATCAGATCGACAAGGCGCTGACGGCGACGGCTGAGTTCAATGTGCTGCATGATGCGGCGTTGCGGGACGACACGTGGAGCGTGGTGACGTGGCTGAGCGAGCAGGTGACGCCGAGCGTGACGCTGAATTATCGGGGGGAGCTGTATCGTGACAATACCGGAGCGATCGTAACCGGGTTTTTGAATGATACGGCGTATATGCGCAGTATTCTGGGGGAGGCGGCGCCGGTTCAGACTGCGCCGGGGACGACGTATGGGGCGCTGACGCTGGGGGCGACGTGGCATCCGGCGTTGGGGCGTGGAGTGAGGGCGTTTGCGTTACGGCCGGAGATCCGGTTCGATCGGGCGCTGAACGGGACGACGCCGTTCAATGATTTGCGGAATACAGGGCGGTTTACGTTTGGTGGGGATGCGGTGCTGGGGTTTTAGGGGAGGGTGAGTTCCGGGAGGGTGGTGCCTTCCGGCGTGGTGTGGGCGCGGTCGAATGTGGATTGGGGGGTGCCTGGACGGCCGATGAGATAGCCCTGGACTTCTGTGCAGGTGGTCTGGCGCAGGATGTTCAGTTGGGCGTAGGTTTCGACGCCTTCGGCGACCACGTCGATATGAAGGGTCTGGCCCAGGGCCGCGATGAGATCGACGATGGAGCGGGCCTGTGGATCGCGCGTCATGTCGCGGATGAAGGAGCGGTCGATCTTGACCTTGCTGAAAGGGAAGCGGCGCAGGTAGTTCAGCGAGGAGAAGCCGGTACCGAAATCGTCCATGGCGATGGAGATTCCCTGTTCGCGCAGCAGGTTGAGGATCGAGATGGCGTGTTCGGCGTCGTGCAGGAAGATGGACTCGGTCAGTTCGAGATCGAGCCGTGTGGGGGGAAAGCCTGTTTCGGTCAGGACGGCGGTGACAATGCTGTTCAGGGCGCCGTTCTGGAACTGGGCGACCGAGAGATTGACGGCGAGGCGGATATGGGGTGGCCAGGTGAGGGCTTCGCGGCAGGCCTGGCGCAGTGCCCATTGCCCGATCGCGGCGATGAGGCCGCTTTTTTCCGCGATGGGGATGAACTGGAGGGGGGAGATGATGCCGCGTTTTGGATGCCGCCAGCGGATCAGGGCTTCGAAGCCTTTGAGGGCGCCGGTACGCAGACTGATTTGCGGTTGATATTCGAGGAAGAACTGGTCGAGCGCGAGGGCGTGGTGCAGATCGGTTTCCAGGGTCGCGCGGGTTTCGACGGCGCTGGCCATGAAGGGTTCGAAGCGGCGAAAGCTGCCGATCTTTTTGGCATGGTGGACGGCGAGGGAGGCGTAACGGCAGGCCTCTTCCGGGTCCAGCGTGTCGTCCGGGATGATGGCGACTCCGATTCCGGCCGAGAGGTTGAACTGGTGCTTGGCGATGGCGAGCGGCTGTTGCAGGGCGGTTTCGATACTGGCGGCGAGGGAGAGGAGCTGGCTTTTGTCGGTGCCGACCGTGTGCAGGACCGCGAATTCGTCTCCCGAGAGACGGGTGATCAGGATGGCGTCGGGCACGGCGGCGCGGAGGCGAAGGGCGACGCAGCGGAGGACGTCGTCCCCGTGGCGATGGCCGATGATGTCGAGGATGCTTTTGAAGCGGTTCAGGTCGATATAGAGCAGGGCAAGGCGGGGTGGGGTTGGCGAGGACTGGAGGAGTGTGATGCGCGTGATCAGGCCGTCCCGGCTGGCGAGGCCGGTGAGGGAGTCCTGTTCGTGATCGGTGTATGCGGGGATGTTTCGATTGGCCTGATGGGGTGTGGTTGGGCAGGGCTCGGCAGGGGGATGTTCAGAGATGGAGAGCGTCGTCCATCGCCTGTTCCCCCGCAGGAAGGAGGAGGCGTTGAAGAAAAGGCGGTCTGGCGAGGGATGTCGGGTGATGGCTGCCCTGAGCCGGGCGGGGACGTTGACGCCGGAAAATGGCGTGCCGTTCCGCCATCCCGTCAGGGCGGTGAAGGCAGGATCGGCGCGCACGATTCTGTCGTCGGTGGCGAGGGCAAGGCTTTCATGCGCGCATCGCGGGATGAGGGGAGGGATGGAAAGGAGACTGTGGCGGGCTTTTCTGGCCTGATTGAGCCGGTGAATTCCGAAGGCCGTCAGGAGGATGCTGAGGATGGGAAATGTGCCGATTGCGGCGAGGACCATCGGATTGATGGCGCCGACTTCTTCCGGGACGAGGAAGATGGGGGCGGCGTGTGCTGCCACGGGAGTGACGGTGAGCAGGATCGCCCGTGCGATGACGGGGGGGTGGAGCGACAGGAATGACCGCGCGGCCTCTGGTGTTGACCGGGAGAGGAAGCGCCTCATTGGAATGGGTGATCGTCAGGTCTATGATATGGCATGAGATGTCCCCATCGAGCCTTGGAATGACACCTTAGAGACACTCCGTTAATAAACCAATAATATTAAAGGGTCCATTCACGTGGGGAAACGTGGGGGTGCGGCTGGCCCGAATGATCGCCCGAGTGATCGTATGAGAAGGAGTGCAGGATGGAGCCGGACTGGTTGATATGGTCGCGGAGTTTGCAGGGGATCGCGCAGACGGGGCTGACCTATGCCAAAGATCCTTATGATCGGGAGCGTTATGAGCAGATTCGTGCGTTGGCCAGCGAGATCATGGCGTCTCACACCGATGCGCCTGCGGAACGGATAGAGGGGCTGTTTTCCGGGGAGGCGGGATATGCGACGCCGAAGGTGGAGGTGCGGGCGGCTGTTGTGGATCAAGAGGGGCGGATGCTCATGGTTCGGGAACGGCTGGATCATGATCGGTGGACGTTGCCTGGGGGATGGGCGGATGTGAACGTCACACCGGGGGAGAATGCGGTCAAGGAGGTTCGGGAAGAAAGCGGCTATATCGTAACGATTTCCAAGCTGGCGGCGGTGTGGGACCGGACGCGGCAGGGGCATAGCCCGGACCCGTTCGCATGTGTGAAGCTGTTTTTCCTGTGTCGATTGGTGGGTGGAGAAGCGATGCCGAGTGTTGAGACGTCCGAGATCGGGTGGTTCGGGCGGGAGGGGATTCCGGCGGATCTTTCGCGTGGGCGGGTGTTGCCGCATCAGATCGCGCGGATGTTCGCGCATGTGGATGATCCGTCGTTGCCGACTGATTACGAGTGATGGGGCCTGTCGTGACGGTGCTGCCGCCGCGGGAGCGGTATGGGGCAGGGTGTGCCGGGGCGATCTCGTTGCTGGTGGCGCGGCTGGCGATGTCGGATGTGGTTTTGGGGTCGGCTTTTGCGGGGGTGCCGTTCGCGGCGGGGCGGTTCGTGCCGGTGCTGCCGTCACGCTGGGGGTTTGGGCAGGGGCGGCGGTATGCGCGGGGGTGTCTGGCGATTCTGAGGGGGCTGCGGCCGGGGCTGGTGGAGGTTCATAACCGGCCGGAGCTTGCGTTGTATCTGGCGAAATGTTTGCGGGGGGTGCGGGTGATGCTGGTTCTGCACAATGATCCGCTGGGGATGCGGCGGGCGCGCAGTGTGGCCGAGCGGCGCGTGTTGCTGGGGTGCATGGGGGTGGTGGGGGTTTCGGGGTGGGTGCGGAGGCGGTTTCTGGAGGGGATTGAGGGGGAGGTTGGGGTTTTGCCGAACTGCATCGATCTGGCGGCGGTGCCGGAGGGGGGGGGAGAGCGGGCACGGGAGATCGTGTTTGCGGGGCGGGTTGTGGCGGATAAGGGGGCGGATGTGTTCGTGGAGGCATGTGGGGCGGTGTTGCCACGGCATGACGGGTGGCGTGCGGTGATGATCGGGGCGGATCGGTTCGGGGTGGATTCGCCGGTGACGCCGTTTCTGGAGGGGCTGGTTCCGAAGGCGCGGGCGGCGGGGGTGGAGATGGTGGGGTATCGACCGCACGAGGCGGTGCTGGAGGCGATGGCGCGGGGGGCGATCGTGGTGATGCCGAGCCGGTGGCCGGAACCGTTCGGGCTGACGGCATTGGAGGCGATGGCGTGTGGGGCCGCGTTGGTGGTGTCGGCGCGGGGGGCATTGCCGGATGTGGTGGGGGATGCGGCGGTGCTGGTGGACCCGGATGAGCCGGGGGCGGTGGCGCGGGCGATCGAGGGGCTGATGGGGGATGAGGGGCGGCGTGTGGCGTTGGGGCGTGCCGGGCGGGCGCGGGCGGCGCTGTTCGATGTGGGGGTTGCCCGCACGCGTTTGGGCGCGCTGCGGGCGGGGATGGTCAGTCCCTGAGGGGTGGAGCCATGAATTCGGGGCCGACCGGGTCCGGGATTTCGCGGGTGAGGATGGCGTCGATCTCCCGTTTATCCTCCGCGGTGAGGGTCCAGCCGAACGCGTCCCGGACGCCGGTGATCTGTTCGGGTTTGCGCGCACCCCAGAGGGCGATGAACGGCCCCTGATCAAGCACCCAACGGATGGCGAGGGCCATGAGGGATTTGCCGTGGCGTTCAGCGATGGGGCGCAAGGCGTCCACGGCGGCGAGGTAGTGGGCGAAGCGGGGGGACTGAAACTTGGGGTCCGCGCTGCGGAGGTCGTCTTTCCCGAAGGTGGTGTTCCTGTCCATCTTGCCGACGAGAAGGCCGCGGCAGAGGGGGCCGTAGGCGAGGCCGACGAGATCGTGATCCTTCATGAAGGGCAGGAGATCGCGTTCGATGTCGCGTTCGAAGATATTGTAGGGCGGTTGCACGACCGAGAGCGGGGCGTGGGTGCGGAAGGCCTCGATCTGTTCGATGGAGTAGTTGCTGACGCCCAGCGAAAGGATTTTGCCTTCCTTGTGGAGCTGGGCGAGGATTTGGGCGGTTTCCTCGATGGGGGTTTTCGTGTCGGGCCAGTGGACCTGGTAGAGATCGATATGGTCGGCCTTGAGGCGGCGGAGGGAGTCTTCGATTTCCTGCCGGATGCGTTGGGGGGTGCTGTCCCGGAAGGGTTTGTCGCCGTTCCAGTTCAGGCCGACCTTGGTGGCGATGATGGCGTCGTGGCGGCGGCCTTCGAGGGCACGGCCGATGACTTCCTCGGAGTGGCCGAAGCCGTAGACGGGGGCGGTGTCGATCAGGTTGACGCCTTCGTCGAGGGCGCGGTGGATGGTTTTGATGGCGTTGTCGTCATCCGGGCCGCCCCACATCCAGCCGCCTATGGCCCAGGTACCGAGGGCGACGCGGGAGGCGGGTTTGGTGATGCCGGGGATGGAGATCGTGTCGGCTGACATGAATGCGATCCTTTTTTACAATGACAAGGGCTTGGGCTGTTAATGCCGGGGTGGGGGAGGGGTTGCCTATTTGTGGCGAGGGGATCAATCAGCAAGGCATCATGAGTGATCTCCGGTCTGCTGTGCGCGCGTTCGATAAGATTGGCCTTGTGGCCACGTTGCTGTTGCCTCTGGCCCTGACGCATCTGCGTGGAGTGGCGGAGGCGTCGATCGACGTGCTGGCGATCGGGATGCTGGTTCGGTCTGTGTTGAGTGGGGAGTGGGCGTGGTGCCGGAGGCCGTGGTTCGTGCTGTCTCTGGTGTGGTGGGGGTGGCAGGTTTTGTGTTCGATGCCGTTCGGGCCGTTTGGGATCGGGCGCGCGGGGGGCTTTGGGCAGGCTCTGGCGGCGGTGCGGTTTCTGGTGATGGCGGCGGCGTTGCAGAACTGGACGTTGCGAAGCGTGGAGATGCGGCGCTGGATGATGATTCTGGTGACGGGGTGTGGGCTTTATATCGGGGCGCAGATTCTGTTGCAGGCGGTGACGGGATATAATCTGTTCGGGGTGCCGCGATTTCATGACGGGACGTTGACGGGGCCTTACACGCAGCCTCGGGCGGCGGCGCCGTTGTCGCGGTTGTTGCTGCCGGTTCTGATGCTGGGCTGTGCGTGGGTGGCGGCGCGGGTGCGGGGATGGCGGGCGACGGCGGGGATGAGTGTGCTGGCGGTGGTGGCGGTGATGCTGATGGTGCTAGCGGGGCAGCGGATGCCGCTGGTGCTGTTCGTGCTGGGGGTGTTCGTCTGTGCGGTCTTGTATCGGCCGATGCGTCTGGCGGCGGGAGTTATGGCGGTTGCCTTGCCGGTTCTGGTGGCGTTGGCGGCGGTGGTTTCGCCGGGGAGTTTCTTTCATCTGGTGGTGTTGGCGCGGGAGCAGCTTGGGCACTTCGCGGTGTCGCCCTATGGGCGGATCTTTACGCGGGCGGTGGTGATGGCGCAGGCCGATCCGCTGACGGGGCTTGGGTATGATGCGTTCCGGCATGGGTGTGCGGACCCGCATTTCTTTCATGGGGTTTCGTGGCTGGGATCGCCTGTGGGGGATGATGGTGGGGAGGCGGCGATCTGTGTGCAGCACGCGCACAACCACTATCTGGAGGCGCTGACCAATGCGGGGCTGCCGGGGTTGGGGCTGTTCTGTGCGATGATCGTGGGGTGGCTGGGGACGTTGCTGCCGCGCGCGGGGCATGGGGACGCGGGTATGGAGCGAGCGTGGCGGATCGGGCTTTTTGCGGCGGTGTTCGTGCAGGAATGGCCGTTTGCTTCGGCGAGCGATTTCATGAATCTGCCGCTGGGGGGATGGGCGTTTCTGCTGCTGGGGGTGGGGTTGGCGTATCGCCTGCCCGTTTCGGGAGAATAACCCCCGGAGCGCGGTGCCCGGGGGGTGTTGTTCAGAGTGGCAGGGCGTTGCGGGCGATGTCTTGCAGGACGGCGATGCCGGGGAGGGTTTTGCCTTCCAGCCATTCCAGGAAGGCGCCGCCTGCGGTGGAGACGTAGGTCATCTGGTGTTCGACGCCGGCGTGACGCAGGGCGGAGACCGTATCGCCGCCGCCGGCGATGCTTTTCAGCGAACCGGCCTTGGTGAGACGTGCGGCGGCCTGTGCGACGGCGTTTGTGGCTGCGTCGAAGGGCTGGATCTCGAACGCGCCGAGGGGGCCGTTCCAGACCAGGGTCTTCAGGGTGGCGAGTTTTTCCTCGATCAGGGCGACGGTTTTCGGGCCGGCGTCGAGGATCATGGCGTCATCCGGGACGGCGTCGATGGCGACGGCTTCGGAGGCGGCACCAGCCTTGAATTCGCGGGCGATGACGGCATCGACGGGGAGGACGATCTCGCAGCCGCGCGCCTTTGCCTGGGCGAGGATGGCGCGGGCGGTGTCGTGCATGTCCGCTTCCTGGAGGGACTTGCCGACGGCCACGCCCTGTGCGGCCAGGAAGGTATTGGCCATCGCGCCACCGATAAACAGGACGTCCACGCGGGGGACGACGTTGCCGATCAGGTCCAGCTTGGTGGGGACCTTGGCGCCGCCGATGAGGGCGCCGACGGGGCGGTCCGGCTGTTCGAGGGCGGCTTTCAGGGCGTCCAGCTCCGCTTCCATCAGGCGCCCGGCATAGGCCGGGAGGTGACGGGCCACGCCTTCGGTTGAGGCGTGGGCGCGGTGGGCGGCTGAGAAGGCATCATTCACATAGAGATCGCCGTGGGCCGCAAGGGCGCGGGCGAGGTCTTCGTCGTTGGCTTCCTCACCGGCGTGGAAACGGGTGTTTTCCAGCAGGAGGACGTCCCCGTCAGTCAGGGTTTCGACGGCGGCTTCGGCTTCCTCCCCGATGGAGGTGGCGCAGAAGCGGACCGTGTGGCCGACGGCGGTGGTGAGGGCGTCCGTCAGTTGCCCCAGCGACATGTGCGGGACGACCTTGCCCTTGGGGCGATCGAAATGGCTGAGGACGATGACGCGCGCGCCCTTGTCCGCCAGTTCCCGGATGGTGGGGGCGACGCGGTCGATGCGGGAGGTGTCGGAGATCCTGCCGTCCCGCATCGGCACGTTCAGATCGGCGCGCAGCAGCACTCGCTTGCCGCGCGGATCGACGTGATCAAGGGTCAGATAATCGGGCATGGTTCAGAGCGATCCGAACAGGACGGCGGTGTCGGCCATGCGGTTGGAGAAGCCCCATTCGTTGTCGTACCAGGCGCAGATGCGGACCATCTGGCCGCCATCAACGAGGACGGTCTGCGTCGCGTCGAAGGTGGAGGAGGCGTAGGAGTGGATGAAGTCCGAGCTGACGAGCGGGGCGGTGTTGTAGTCCAGCACGCCCTTGAGCTTGCCTTCGGACGCCTGCTTCATGGCTTCGTTCACGGCTTCGGCTGAGGCCGGGGCGCGCGTGGGGACGAAATCCAGCGAGACGAGGGAGACGTTGGGCGTGGGGACGCGGATGGAGGTTCCGTCCAGCCTGCCCTTGAGATGCGGGAGGACCAGGCCGACGGCCTTGGCGGCGCCGGTGGAGGTGGGGATCATGTTCAGGGCGGCGGCGCGGGCGCGGCGCGGGTCCTTGTGGTGGGTGTCCACCGTCCGCTGGTCGCCGGTGTAGGAATGGATCGTGACCATGTAGCCGCGTTCGATTCCGAAGGCCTCGTCCAACACGTAGGCCACGGGGGCCAGGCAGTTGGTGGTGCAGGAGGCGTTGGAGATGACGGTCATGTCCGACGTCAGGGTGTCCTGGTTCACGCCGTAGACGATGGTGGCGTCGCAGTCCGTTCCGGGGGCGGAGATGATGACCTTGCGGGCGCCGGCCTTGATGAGGGCGCTGGCCTTTTCCTTGGTGGTGAACAGGCCGGTGCATTCCATCGCGACGTCCACGCCCTGGAAGGGGACTGCGGTGGGATCGCGTTCGGCGGAGACCTTGATCGGGCCGTAGGTGCGGCCGTTGGCCTCGATCACCAGCGCGCCGTTTTCGACGTGGACGGTGCCGGGGAGGCGGCCGTGGACGGAGTCGTAGGCGAGGAGGTGCGCGTTGGCGTCCGGCGAGCCGAGATCGTTGATGGCGACGACTTCGATATCCGTGCGGCCGCTCTCGATGATACCGCGCAGCACGAGCCGCCCGATACGCCCGAACCCATTGATCGCAACTTTCATAGCCATGCGCTTACTCCACTTGACGCGCGTCCAAAAAACCGAGGCCTGTTTCCTGTGGTCTGACGTGGGTGGGTGGCGGGTTTTTTCATGCCGTGATGCCTGAAAATGCCCTGCCGTTGCGTGTGGGGCACGCGCCCGCCTGTCTTCAGACCGATCGAGACAGACTCTGAGGGCGGGGACCATGCCATAACCGGCCTAAATTACCAGCACTGTTCATGGTGTGCGGGCAAGAAACTCCCGGATTCGGGTTGTCATGGCGTCGATCCGGCGGGGGATCAGGTCTTCCGGGCCGAGAAACAGGCCGTTGGTGCCGGTCCAGCGTTCCCAGCCGAAGCCGCTGGCGCTTTCGATTCCGATGCGTGGGGCGGTTCCCAGCACCTGTTGCTGATAGGCGGCGGGTTGTGCGGCGAAGAGTTTCCAGCAGGGGAGGGAGACGAGGGCGGCGTCGATCCCGCTGGTTCGGAGTGTCTGGCGCAGGGTTTGTGCGGTGGCGACGTCTCGGCCGCTGGCGATGAGGGTGACGTCGCGCCGGTAGGATTCCGGTTCCAGCACGTAGGCGCCGAGGGTGCAGTCCCGCAGGGCGGGGGTTGCGTTGACGGCGCAGGGGCTTTCATCGACGGCGATGACGGTGGGGCCGGTGTGTCGTGCGAGGGCGGCGGTGAGGGCGGCGCGGGTTTCGTTGGGGCAGCAGGGGCGGAACAGGTGGACGTTGGGCATGGCGCGGAGGCTTGCGAGCTGTTCGACGGGGAGCCAGGCGGCGTCTTCCCCGTCCAGCGTGGCGCCTTCGTCGCACAGGATATGGATGACGCGGCGTTCGAGCAGGGCGGCGAGACGCAGGGCGGGGCGGAGGCGATCGATCGAGAGGGCGGAGATGACGCCGCAGGGGATGAGGCCGCCGTGGAGGGCGATTCCGTTGAGCAAGGCGGCCATGCCGTGATCCTGTGTTCCGCAGGCGAGGGCTTGTGAGAGGGCGCCGGTTTCGAGCCAGGGGGCGTCCGATCCGGAGAGCCAGAGGCAGTTGAGTTCGGGCAGGAGGGCGGTGAGGAGGGCGAGGCCGTGCGCGCCGGCGCGGAGGGTTGAGGGGAGGGTTTGCGTGTTGATCCAGAGGCGGTCCCAGTCTTCATGCCAGAGGGGGGGGAGGGTTCCGGCGAGCATCCGTTCGAATTCGGCGCGCTGGCGGTGGCGGAGGAGGCGTCTGTGCCAGGCGCGGCGGGCGGTATGGCCACGGGAGGCGATGGTGGCCCAGAGGGAGGTGAGGACGGGATCGTGAGATGCTGGTGGGGTGGGCGTGACTTCGAAGCAGGCGATGAGGCATGGCTTGCCGGAGCGTTGGGCGGCGGTGAAAGCGGCCTGCACGGCGTCCGGCCGGCTGGAATCGATGCGGCGGATGGTCCATCCGGAGGCGGCGAAACGGGCGAGATGGGCGTTGTGGCCGCTGTCCTGCATGGCGATGACGGCGCAGAGGCGGTCGAGCTGCATGGTGCCGGCGAGGGCGGCGGCTTCGAGGGCGACGCCGGTTTCGAGGTCGTTCTCGCAGCCGAAGGCCCAGACCCTGTGTTCGACGAGGGAGTGCCCGAAGCGCCGACTGAGGCGGCGTTCGGAGAGGGCCATGCCGACGGCGGTGGCGAGGCCTTGCCCGGGTGGGGCGAGCGTCATGTCCAGATGGGCGTTTCGGGGGGAGGATTGCTGGCCGCTGAGGGTGTTCATGGCGTTCAGCAGGCCGGTGAGCTTGCGGGAGGAGATGATGATCCGGTCCTGGTCCGGCCATGAGGGGTCCGTCGGATCGAAGCGGAGCAGGCGCGTCCAGAGCAGGGCGCAGGGGAGGGTGAGGCAGCCGATTTCGGGCGTCCGGATGGGGTGGGTGCTGATCTGGACGGCCTGGGTGGCGAGGGCCAGGGTTTCGGCCCGGCTTGTCTCGGCGCGGCTTGTTTCCGCGCGGCTGGTGGACGGGTCTGGTTTTGCGGGGGAGGTGGCCGGTTGGGGCATGGGTGTGTGTAGCATGGGCGGAATAATGTTTCACGGGGCGGGGCTGGATGTCTTGTCCTGCGGCGGGGTTCCTGCGACGGTCCGGGACCATGGTGTTACGATTCTGTCCGTATCGGGTTGATTTTCGCGCAAGGCGTATTTCGCGTTTTGCATCGCTGCTATGCGCGGCCGGGTTCCTGATGGCGGGGGGGTGTGCGCTCGTGGATCAGCGGACGTTCGATGCGAGTGCCGGGCGGCCGCCCGTGCCGCATTATCCGCCGGCGAAGCCTGGGCCGCCGCCGGTTGCGCCGTTCCTGCAGATCATGGCGGGGACGCCGGAGACGGACTGGCGGCCCGTGGTGGCGCGGTCCGTCCGGGTTGCGCTGTCCCGCAAGCCGGATGTGCTGTTCATCGTGACGGCGATTTCGCCGGTTCAGGGTTCGCCAGAGCGTCAGGTCAAGGCGTTGGGGGATCTGGCGGAGGGTGACGGGCGGGTGGTGGCGGATGCGATCATCGCGGCGGGGGCGGCGCCTTTGCAGGTTCAGATGATGGCGGAGGCTAATCCCGGGGATGGTGCCGCGCGTGTTCGGGTGGATGCGCGTTAACGATTTGGCAGAGAGTTTGTGCCAGAAGGTGCGTCTGCATGTGTTTATGCGGTGTGTTGTACAGGTGACACACCGGGTTTCGCTGCTGTTGGATTCATGCTCTAGCTGACTGGAGACTGGATCGTCATGTCCTGGAGTGCGCTTTTCTTATGACCACTGTTGCCTGCGCCCTGTTCGTCAAGAACGAGTGCTCCGATATTGCCGGATGGATTGCCTGGCATCTTGCGCTGGGGGTGGATCATCTGTTCATTTTCGAGGATCACTCGACGGACGGGACGTGGGAGATCATTCAGGCGGCGGCGCGGAGTTTTCCGATTACGGCGGTGCGGACGGACCCGGTTGCGCAGCCGGATTTCTACTGGCGGCAGCGGGACTCCTTCATGGCGGCGGCGGCGCAGGCGCGGGGGCGGTATGACTGGATCGGGTTTCTGGATGGTGATGAGTATGTCTATCTGAACCGGTTCGACCGGATCGGCGATTTTCTGGACCAGTTTCCTCAGGCGGACGGGGTGGCGATCAACTGGTGCATCTACGGCAATAACGGGCGTGTGGTGCGGCCGCGGCAGATGGCGGTGGAGGCGTTCACGCGGCATGGCACGACGGATCTGAACGACAATGTTCTGGTGAAGAGTTTCGTGCGGCCGGAGAAGCTGCGGGGGAATTATACCGATCCGCACCGGTATGACATCGATCCGGAGCGTTATGTGGATGCGCGCGGTGAGGTCGTGCGGTGGGAGGGGGCGACCAAGCCGATCGACTGGCGGGATGCGAAGGTGCTGCATTTCGTGTGCCGGAGCATGGAGCAGTATATCCAGCGGATTCGGCGGCGGCTGAATGCGGATCTTGGGGATTCCACCGTCTACTGGGATCATTTCAATCGGAATGATGTGGAGGATCTGGCGCCGTTGCGGCTGCTGCCGGCGACCTATGAGCGGTTGCGGGTGATTTATGCGAACTGTCTGGATGAGGGTCTGCGGACACTGTGGGAGATCGGGCGCGCGGTGACGCCTGATCCGCTTCTGGCGGCGGCTGCGTTGCGGCAGGGCGTGGCTACCCCTGTGACCGCGCCGCGTGGGGAGATCAGGACGGTGGTGTTCCGGACGCATTCCGGCACGTTGCTGTGCGTGGATCGGGACGGGGTGGTGCTGGATGTGGCGCTGGAGGCGCTGGACGGGCGGGAGCCGGTTTTGGGGGCGATTCATTCCTCCACGCCGGAACTGGTGACGCTGTATGCGCCGGAGCGTGGGCGGTTGTGGTTGCGAGGGGATACGCGGCTGCTGGATCAGCCGGTGTTGCGGATACGGGCGGTTGAGGGGCAGGCGGGGGTGTTCGTGCTCCAGTCCACGCATACCGGGCAGTATCTGGCGGCACCGCCCGAGGGGCGGGGGTCTGGTGTGGAGTGCAACCGCAATGCGGCGGATGAGTGGGAGCGGTTCAGACTTGAGCCGGTGACGGCGAGCCATACGCCTGATCTGGGGGATGTTCCGGTGTCCGACACGCCGGTGGGCCTGACGGCGCTGGCGTTGTGCCGCTGGCTTGGGGGGCATGCGCGGCCGGTATCGCGGGGGACGTTCCTGCGCGCGCTGGCGCGGCTGGCGCCGGTAGAGCGCGAGCGGGTGGAGCATCTGGCGCCGGGGTTGCTGACGCCGTTTTTCTGATGTGGGTCTGTCTGATCCGCGACGGGTTTTCGGGCGGTGTTTCCGTCGCTTCGTGATCGGGGGCCGGAGCGGTCGTTGGTGCGGTTCCGGCCCTCGCTTCTTCAGCCGGCCTTGCGGGCGTGGGTGATTTCGGATTCGAGATCGTCCAGCGTCAGGGCGCCGGGGGCCATGCCGGAGGTGCCGAAGATGAAGGTGGGGGTGCCGTCAAGGTCGATGCCTCGGGCTTCCTTCAGGTTGGTTTCGATCAGGGAAGTGGTTTCGGGGGCGTGCATGTCCGCCATCAGCTTGTCCACGTTCAGCCCCTGGGCCTGGGCGATGGATTTGATTCGGTCGAGGGTGGGCGGGGTGCTGTCGCTCATCAGGGCGTCGCGGAGTTTCGCGTAGCCGTTCTGTTGGGCGGCGGCCATGATGGCCTGGGTTTCGAGCGTGCTGCCCTGGCCGAGGATGGGGATGAGTTTTTCGACGAAGCGGACGTCGTGATCCTTTGCCAGCAGGTCTTTGACGACGGGCGTCATGCGGCGGCAGTAGGGGCAGCGGGGGTCCAGATATTCGACGACGGTAACGGTGCCTGCGGGGTTGCCCCGGATCATCTGGGCAGGCGCGCTCTGGACGGCGACCTGGTTTTGTTTCACGTAGGCGAGGGCCTTGCCCTGGGCCTGTCCTTGGGCTTGTGCGCGGATGGCGGAGATGGCGTCCGACAGGATGCTGGGGTCCGTTTTCAGGGCGTTTCGGACGATCTCGACGATTTCATTGCGTTGCTCCGGGGAGAAGCTGTTTTGCGCGTGGGCGGGGGCTGCGAGGGTTAGCGAGGCGATCGCGGTGGCGGCGAGCGTCATGTGGCGCAGGAATTGCGCGGGGGTTGGGAGTGCCAAGGGGAGTGTCCTGTCGTTCGGGAATAAGACGATTTCGCGGACCCTAGACCAGTCAGGGCGTGTGTTCCAGACGGGGGGTGTGTTGCCGCGTGGGCGCTTCGCGGTTAAGCGGGGATCTGGGAAATGATGGAGCGGCCTCCGGTTCGGGGGGACGCCAGCGATGGAGAGAACGGACGTGCAGCTTGCCGTGAGGCCGCAAACCAAGACCACGCCCAGGATATCGCGCGTTGCCGGGAGGGTTCCCGGGCAAGCCCTGGGGGCTGCGTGTCTGTCGGCTTTGACTGCCTGTTCGACGGTGACGGCACCCTTGCAGACGGTAGGGCATGACCTGTTCGGGCATACGTCCAATATTCTGACCGGGTATGTCGGGACGGTGGTGGCGGACGAGCCGCAGGCGGCGTTGACGGGGCGCGATGTTCTGGCGCGTGGCGGCAATGCGGCGGATGCGGCGGCAGCAGTGGGGATGGCGCTGGCGGTGACACTGCCGTCCCGCGCGTCGCTGGGTGGGGGTGGGGCGTGCGTGGCGTCCCGGGCCGGGCAGCCGGCACAGTCTTTCGTGTTCCTGCCGGTGGCGGGGAGTGCGCCGAATGCGGGCGACCGGCCTGCGGGCGTGCCGATGACGCCGCGTGGCTTGTATCTGATGCAGTTGCGGTACGGGTCCGTCGCGTTCGGGGATACGGTTGGGCCGGCGGCGTCTTTGGCGCGGAATGGCGTGACGGTGAGCCGGGCGCTGGCGTCCGATCTGGTGGCGGTGCAGACGGCGTTGCTGGCGGATGAGAATGTGCGCGCGACGTTCACGCGTTCGGACGGGACGGTGGTTCAGGCGGGGGATTCGCTGGTTCAGCCGCGTCTTTCCGGGTTTCTGGACCGTATTCGCGGGCAGGGGGTTGGCGATCTGTATGACGGGGCGCTGTCTCATGTGTTTGCGGATGGCGCGGCGAAGGCCGGGGCCGGGCTGACGGCGGATGACCTGCGTGTGTCCTTGCCGGGGCAGGGCGAGGCCTTGCATGTGACGCAGGGCGATGTGCGGGCGGATTTCGTGGCGCCGCCCGCCGATGGTGGTTTCGGGGCGGCGAGCGTGTTCGCCAGCCGGGGGGCGACGAGCGGGCAGGCGGCGGTTGCGGCATGGCGGTCTTCGCATCCGGATGGTTCGAACAACGATGCGGGGGCATTGGCGGGGGCGGCGCAGTCCCTGCTGGATTCGGGGGTGTCTGGTGGCGGTTCCCTGCCGGCGCTTCCGGCTTCGACGTCTTTTGTGGTGACGGACCGGATGGGCGGGGCGGTGGCGTGTGCGCTGACGGACGGCAATCTGTTCGGGACGGGGCGCATGGCTGGTTCGACCGGGGTAATGCTGGCGGCGTCTCCGGCGCATGCGCCGCGCCCGTTGCTGGCGGCGGCGATCCTGCATCGTGGGGGTTCGGTGGCGGCTCTGGCGGCGTCCGGGCAGAACGGGGCGGCGACGGCGCTGGGGGATGCGGCCCTGGCGGCGGCGCGCGGCTCGATGCCGGTTTCGAGCGGGGCCGGACGTGTGAATGCGATTCTGTGTGACGGGCAGTCCTGCCGGGGCAGCACGGATGAGCGTGGTGCCGGGCTTGCGACGGGGGATGTGCGCTGAGACTCGGGTGATTTGTTGACTCGGCGCGGCATCATGGGTATGTCGGGCCGCTCTTGCGGGACCAGCGCCCGCGTCGAACAGTGTTTTATTACGCGCTAGCGCAGGGATGACCGCCATGAAGATTCGTAACAGCCTTCGATCCGCCAAGATTCGCGACAAGGATTGCCGCGTGGTTCGCCGCCGTGGCCGCGTTTATGTCATCAACAAGAAGAACCCGCGCATGAAGGCGCGTCAGGGCTGATTTTCGGCCGCTCTTTTTGTGGCCTGATCGCGGGTCTTGCGATCGGGTGCGGTGTGGCTCTGGCTGCACCGCCTGCGGCGCCGGTTCAGGCCGGGGCCGCGAAGCCTTCCCCCGCCATGGGGGCGCTTCAAAAGACGGAAGCCGATCTGGCCTCCGCAACCGATTCCAGACATACCAGAGATTTTGAAAACCGGGCTGCGATGTTGCGGCAGAAGGTGGTTTCGCCGACGGCTTTGCTGTTGATGCGGGATGCGCAGCATGCGTTGTCCGGGCATGATTTTCATGCGGCGGAGACGAGCATGGATGATGCGCTGGTGTTGCAGCCGGAGGCGGTGGCGCTGTGGGTGGCGCGGGCGCGGGTGCGGGATGATGCCGGGGATTATGGTGGGGCGATCGCGGATCTGGCGGTGGCGGTGCAGCGCGATCCGGGGGATGTGGAGGCGTGGGAGATGCTTTCGGCCGTGGAGCGGGAGCGTCATGCTTCGGGGGCGGCGTATGATGCGTATGAGCATGTTCTGACGCTTGATCCGCTGGTGGCGGATGGGTTGAAGCATCGGGCAGAATTGCGGCGGGAGCGGGACGGGCATCCGGTGTGAGGGCGCAACCGTAGGGTGGTTTTATTGTTAAAGTTCCTGTCTTGGTTATGACGAGGATTTTGACAGTGTTTGGTTTCAAGAAAAAAGAATGCCCCGTGACGCATGTGTCCGCGCCGGTTCCGGCGACGGAGACGACGAAGAAGGCGTGTTGTGCGTTTGGCGGGATGGGGACGAAGCAGACGGGGGTTCTGGCGTTGACGCTGGTGGCGACGTTTGGGCCGAAGCGGTTCCGGCCGCATGCGCAGACGTTTCTGGCGGTGATCGGGGTTGGGGAGGCTGTGGCGCGGTTGTTGAAGGTTCGTAAGGGGGCATAGGAAGATGTTTCGAAAGCCTTTCTGACGGCGGCTTGAGAGGGGGTTTTCTTGCGCTTAGATGCTTGAAAACCACCTTCTGGCACGTGCCAAAGGCACGATTTAGTTTCCAAGAAGATTGGTGGGGGTGAGGAGATATTCGGGGGTGAGGGAGTTCTGCAGGGTGGTTGTTCCGGTTGGGTGATGTTACGGATCGTTGCTGATCTATGTCAGAATGATCTGTTCATACCGATGGAGATGATATGACCCCGACCGGACCGACGCCCCAGCCTGTTGTGGCACCGCTGACGCGGGCGGCTATTTTTCTCGTGTTGACGATCAATGAGGATGAGGCTGCAAGGGATACGATCCGTGCTTTCTGCGCTGATCTTTCCTCCTTGCAGCGGACGGTGGGGTTTCGGGATCTGCGCGGAGAACTGTCCTGTGTCATGGGGGTGGGGTCTGCGGCCTGGGACAGGCTGTTTTCCGGGCCGAGGCCGAAGGAACTGCACCCTTTGAAGGAAATTGTCGGGGTTCATCATGCCGTGTCCACGCCGGGGGATCTGCTGTTTCATATCCGGGCGGTTCGGACGGATATGTGCTTTGAGATGGCGGCGCTGGTCATGGAGCGGTTACGGGGTGTCTGCACCGTGGTCGATGAGGTGCATGGGTTCAAATATTTCGACGATCGCGATCTGATCGGGTTTGTGGACGGGACGGAAAATCCCGATGGTGGCGCGGCCTCGGAGGCGGTGTTGATCGGTGGGGAGGACGCGGATTTCGCGGGGGGGAGTTACGTCGTCGTGCAGAAATATCTGCATGATCTCGCGGCGTGGGAGAAGTTGCCGGTCGAGACGCAGGAGAAGATCATCGGGCGGAAAAAACTGTCCAATGTGGAGCTGAGTGACGCAGCCAAGCCAAGCTATGCGCATAACGCGCTGAATACCGTCGTTCGTGACGGGAAGCAGGTGGATATCCTGCGGGACAACATGCCGTTCGGCGAAGTTGGGAAAGGGGAGTTCGGGACGTATTTCATCGGCTATGCGCGGTCTGTTTCGGTGACGGAGGAGATGCTGCACAACATGTTCGTCGGGAAGCCCGAGGGAAATTACGATCGGTTGCTGGATTTCAGTCGACCTGTGACGGGGTGTCTGTTTTTCGTGCCGTCGGGATCGTTTCTGGATGATGTGAATTGACGTCTGGAATGTTCAGCTTGGCGCGGGGGTTTTAGAGGAACGAGACGGGGTCGATGTCTATGTCGATCCGGTCCTGGCCGGTGGGTTTTACGCGGGATAGCCATTCGCGGAGGATGGGCTGGACGGCGATGTTGCGTTGGGTTCGAAGCAGGAGGCGGCGGCGGTGGCGGCCTCTGAGGATGGCGAGGGGGGCGGGGGCTGGGCCGAGGATCTGGACACCGGGGAGGTCTGGTGCGGTGTCACCCAGCCATTGGGCGAGCTGGTCTGCGGCCTGGTCGGTGTTGGCGCTGACGATGAGGGCGGCGAGGCGGCCGAAGGGGGGCCAGAAGCCGGGGCGGCGCTGGTCGGCTTCCTGTTCCATGAAGGCTTTGAAATCCTGATGGATGAGGGCCTGCATGACGGGGTGGTCGCCTGAATAGCTTTGCAGGAGGACGTGCCCGGGGGTGGATTCGCGCCCGGCGCGGCCTGCGACCTGATGGAGAAGCTGAACGGTGCGTTCTGCGGCGCGGAGGTCCGCGCCGCCGAGGCCGAGATCGGCATCGACGACGCCGACGAGGGTGAGGTGTGGGAAGTGCCAGCCTTTGGCCACGATCTGGGTTCCGATCACGAGGTCTATTTCCTGATCGGAGATTTTTCGGACGGCTTCGGCTGTGGCTGCGGGGGAGGCGAGGGTGTCTGACGCCATGACGAGGGTTCGGGCATCCGGGAAGCGACTGCGGGCTTCTTCGAGGATGCGTTCGATGCCGGGGCCGATGGGGGTGAGGCTGTGTTCGGCGTGGCATTCCGGGCAGGTTTCCGGGATGGGTTCGTGGTGGCCGCAATGGTGGCACATGAGCTGCCTGCGGGCGCGGTGTTCGACCAGCCATGCGGTGCAGTTGGGGCATTGCATGCGGTGGCCGCAGGTGCGGCAGAGGGTGAGGGGGGCGTAGCCGCGCCGGTTGAGGAACAGCATGGCCTGTTCGCCGCGTGCGATGGTGTCGTCTATGGCGGTTGCGAGGAGGGGGGAGAGGAAGGTGCCGCGTTCGGGCGGGTTCGCGCGCATGTCCAGCAGGCTGACTTCGGGCATGGTGGCGCCGCCGTGGCGGGCGAGGAGGGTGACGTGTCTGTAGCGGCCGGATTCGACGTTGGTGAGGGTTTCGAGGCTGGGGGTGGCGGAGACGAGGATGGCGGGGCATCTGGCGATGGCGGCGCGGACGACGGCCATGTCCCGGCCGTGATAGGTGACGCCGTCTTCCTGTTTGAAGGCGGTTTCGTGTTCTTCGTCTATGACGATGAGGCCGAGATTTTCGAAGGGCAGGAACAGGGCGGAGCGTGCGCCGACGACGACGCGCGCGGTGCCGTCGGCCACGGCGTGCCATGTCATGCGGCGGGTTTTGGTGCCGAGATCGGAGTGCCAGAGGGCGGGTTCGGTGCCGAAATGTCTGGTGAAGCGGGAGACCCACTGGGCGGAGAGGGCGATTTCGGGGAGGAGGACGAGGGCCTGTCTGCCTTCGCGCAGGCAGGTGGCCACGGCTTCGAGATAGACTTCGGTTTTGCCGGAGCCGGTGACGCCTTCGAGGAGGGTGACGCTGAATTTCGCGTCGTGGACGGCGTTTCGGAGTTCGGTGGCGGCTGTGGACTGGGCGGTGGAGAGGGTTGGGATGTGGAAGTCCGGATTGGGGGTTCCGAAGGGGAGCGGGAGTGGGATGGGGACTTCCCGGAGGGCGCCGATGGTGGCGAGGCCGCGGATGACGGCGGGGCTGGCGCCGGAGAGGGAGGCGAGTTCGGCGGTGGTGCGTGGGTCGTGCGTGGCGTGGTCCAGCACGGCGCGTCGGGCAGGGGTGAGGCGGGGGATGTCGTTTTTCGTGGTGCGGACCCAGCCGAGGGCTGGGCGGGGCGGTGTGGCGAGATGGCGGCGGAGGGGGCTGGAGAGGAGGAGGCCGGGGGGGGTGAGGGTGTAGGCGGCCATCCAGTCGATGAAGCGGCGCAGGGATTGCGGGAGGGGGGTGATGTTCAGCTTCGCGCGGATGGGGCGGAGGCGACCTGAGTCGATTTTCGGTTCGGGCGGTGGGGCGAAATCCGGGGGGATGGTGGAGGTTTCGTCCCAGACGCAGCCGGTTTCCTCGCGCCGTCCGAGGGGGACGGTGACGAGATCGCCGGGGGCGAGTTCGAGTTCGGGGGGCGCTAGGTAGTCCAGTGCGCCTTTGAACGGGAAGGGGACGAGGACGGCGACGCGCTGCATCTTTCGCGGGCGCTGCTGGTCCTTTAGGCTGGTGGGTGCCATGAGCCTGTCTAACACTTCCCCTTCTCCGGTGCCTATGTCTTCTGTTCTATCGGGGGGGGAGGCCGTACGATTGTGGCTGGACTGGCTGCGGCGGGAGCGGCGGGCCAGCGAAAAGACGGTGGTGGCGTATGAGCATGATCTCGGGCGGGCGCTGGGGTTTTTGACGACGCATCTGGGGGGAGAGCCGGATGTGGTGATGTTGGGGCGTGTGGGGCTTGCGGATCTGCGGGCGTGGCTGGCGCATGAGAATGGGGCGCGGCCGATAAATGAGCGGGCGAATTCGACGCCTGATTCGCGGGCGCGGACGCGGGCGCGGCGGGTTTCGGCGGTGCGGTCTTTCTTCCGGTATCTGGCGGCACGGCATGGGGTGGAGAATACGGCACCGGGGCTGTTGCAGACGCCGAAGGTGAAGAAGCGGGTGCCGCGCCCCTTGCAGGCGGATCAGGCTCTGGCGGCGCCGGGGGAGATTGCGGATCTGGCGCATACGCGGATGGCGGCGCATCGGGATACGGCGTTGTTCACGCTGCTTTACGGTACGGGGATGCGGATTTCCGAGGCTCTGGCGCTGGATGTGCGGGATTGGGACGGGTGTTCGGAGCGTGTGTTGCGGGTGCGGGGGAAGGGGGGGAAGGAGCGGCTGGTGCCGTTATTGCCGGCGGTGATTGAGGTGGTGGCGGCGTGGCGGGTGCGGCATCCGGCGGGGGTGCCTGAGGCGCCGTTGTTTCCGGGGGTACGTGGGGGGCGGTTGCAGGCGGGGGTGGCGCAGAAGGCGATGCGGACGTGGCGGGAGCTGAACGGGGTTGGAAGTTTTGCGACGCCTCATGCGTTGCGGCATTCGTTTGCGACGCATCTGATGGAGGGGGGGGCGGATTTGCGGGCGATTCAGGAATTGCTGGGCCATGCCAGCCTGTCCACGACGCAGGCTTATACTCTGGCGGATGAGCGGCGGTTGCTGGAGGTTTGGTCGAAGGCGCATCCTCGGGCGGGAATCGTGTCGTGAGGTGGGTTCTGCTGGCGGGAGTGCTGGTGTGCGGGGTAGCGCAGGGGCAGTCCCGATGTGAGATGACGGCCGTGGCGCGGGTGGAGTTGCGGGATGACGGGGGGTATCTGAGCGTGCCGGTGCAGGTGGGGGGGCAGACGGTTCGGATGATTGTGGATACGGGTTCGGAGGGGAGCCTGATGACGCCGGAGGGGGTTTCGTTGCTGCGTCTGGCGGCGGACCCGGCGCATCTGACGCTGGTGCGTGGGGCAGGTGGAGATGGGCGGATGGTGCCGAATGTTCTGGCGCCGGAGGTGGGGATTGGGGGTTTGGGGTTGGGTGGGGTTTCGGTGCCGGTGGGGGCTTTGCCGGGCAGCCCGCGTCTGACGCCGCCGATTGTGGGGTTGCTGGGTGGGGATGTGCTGTCCCGGTTCGATGTGGAGTTCGATGTGCCGGGGCGTGTGCTGACGTTATGGTCGGTGCGGCTGGGGAGTTCCGTGTGCCGGTCTCCTCCGGCATGGGGGGCGGGGTTCATGACGGTGCCGGTGGAGCGGGTTGGGCATCGGATGTGGCTGGGGTTCGTGCTGGATGGGCATGAGGGGCGGGCGTTGCTGGATAGTGGGGCGCGGTCTCATATCGTTTCGGTGGCGTTCGTGCATCGGATGGGGATTTCGGATGCGGATCTGGGGCGTGATGCGGGGGGGACGACTGCGGGGGTGGATTTGCGGGAGTCGGTGTATCATTGGCATCGGTTCGGGCGGTTGCAGGTGGGGGATGGGGTGCGGCATGGGCCGGTTCTGACGGTGGCGCCGTTGGGGGATGATGCTGACATGTTGCTGGGGAGCGACTGGTTTGCGCGGCGGCGGGTTTGGGTTTCGTATGCGGCGGATCGGGTGTTTGCGGGGAAATAGGGGATTTGAGCGCAAGAGTCGGAGTTTGGGTATGGTTCCGAGGGCGTAGGAACTGGGCTTTCCGGATTCTGGAGGCGACTGTGTGATGGCAGGTGTGGATGAGGGGCGTTGGGCGCAGGTTGTTCGCCGGGACAAGGTGGCGGATGGGGTGTTTTGGTATTCTGTTGTAACGACGGGGGTTTATTGTCGGCCATCCTGCCCGTCTCGCGTGGCGCGGGTGGAGAATGTGCGGTTTCATGAGACGGTTGAGGCGGCGCGGGCGAGTGGGGCGCGGGCTTGCAGGCGTTGCGATCCGGATTCGGCGGGGGTTGTGGGGCGTCATGCGGCGTTGGTGGAGCGGGCTTGCCGGATGCTGGAGGAGGGGGAGCGTGTTCCGGGTCTGGCGGAGGTTTCGGCGGCGGTGGGGATGAGTCCGTTTCATTTCCAGCGTGTGTTCAAGGCGGCAGTGGGGCTTTCGCCGCGTGCGTATGCGGCGGGGGTTCGGGCGGGACGGATGCGGGCGGCGTTGCCGGGGGCGTTGAGTGTGACAGATGCGATCTATGCGGCGGGGTATGGGTCCGGCAGTCGGTTTTATGAGCAGGCGGAGGCGGTTCTGGGGATGACGGCGACGGCGGTTCGGCGGGGCGCGGCGCGGGAGGTTCTGCGGTTTGCGGTGGGGGAGTGTTCGTTGGGGGGGATTTTGGTGGCGTCCAGCGTGAAGGGGGTGGTGGCGATTTTGCTGGGGGATGATCCGGGGATTCTGGTGGAGGAGTTGCAGGGGCGGTTTCCGCAGGCGGAGCTTGTGGGGGCGGATGCGGCTTATGAGCGGCTGGTGGCGGAGGTTGTGGGGTTTGTGGAGGCGCCTGGCCTGGGGCTTGGGTTGCCGCTGGATATTCGGGGGACGGCGTTTCAGCAGCGTGTGTGGCAGGCATTGCGGGAGATTCCGGCGGGGGTAGTGTGTGATTATACGGAGGTGGCGCGGCGGATCGGGCGGCCGGGGGCGGTTCGGGCCGTGGGGGCGGCGTGTGGGGCCAATGCGCTGGCGGTGGCGATTCCCTGCCATCGGGTGGTGCGGCGGGATGGGGGGCTTGCGGGGTATCGATGGGGGGTGGAGCGGAAGGCGGCTTTGCTGGAGCGGGAGGGGGGGATCGGAATGTCCGGTGTTGAGCTACATGAATAAAAAATTGTCATTCATAAATTTGAGGTTACAAAATCGGCTGTTCGTTAGTTCGACGGAGTTTCGGTAAAACGCACCAGCACCTCGATGCGCAGTGTACCAGCGTCGAATGCTTGCTCGATACGCTCCATAAGATAATAGTCGAATGCCATCATCGGTGTGACTGTATTACCTCGCGCCACGATCATTTCGGCAGCTTGTACTACACGAAGTAATTCAGAAATATCGAGTAGATGAGGAATGCTACCGGTTTCCTTTATGAAATCACGTATGAAATCGATACCATAGGCGCTGTCGTCTTCGATAAGTTCTAAATCTGGAATGAGAACGATGGCGTGCGCAGGCTGACTCCGTTCAACCACCAGCATATCACCTTTCAGGCTTATTACCGGGACGTCGGATCTAAGCGCTCGCACGCCTCCACGTAATTGAGCGAAGGCTTTTTTTATGTGGCCGGCAACGTCGCGCTTTAGCTTCGTTCTATCCGGCAGTTGTCCACGCGCCAATATTGAGAGAGTTTTTGATTCAATCAACGTCACGCCGAACTTATAGCTTAACAATACGTCTGTCAGTTCACGCGTTCCCGCACCCTTCGGGATTTGCGGGCTATGAAACGCACCGGAAGGCTGAAGATTTTCCGTAAGCCACAAGCATAATTTTTCTTGCTGGCTGCCCTCATCTCTATCGAATAAATTAATCAGGTTAGACGAAGCATTCGCCGCAATGAAGTAATTGTGAGTTACCTTCCAATCGGATTGTCCCTCAATTTCTAATACTAACCATTTATCATCGTTTCCATCATAGTGATGAAGGCGTTCAAATAACGGCGATGCGGTAATCTTGACAGCCGAGTGATCAGCTTGGCCTAGTAATGCCTTATCTGCCCACTCCAATAGGCGATCCAACGTGCCTAGTCTAGGCAGATTGTTCCACGCGACGTTTACTGCAAGCTCGTTGAAAAGGAATGCCACCAAAGGTTCGCCGCTCGCCAAGCCGCGAATGCCATTCAATTCCTCATCACGCTCAACGAGTGACCAAAGGATGCCACCGTTAATACCGTCATCAAACACCCTCAATGCACACAGCAACCGACCGTCGCACATCGTGAAAGCAAGCTGCATCCGCGCGCCAAGCACGATGTATTTCAGTAGGATCGTGTTGCCTTTTATAAGAAGGGTTGGCTCAAACCCATCGTGTCCATGGGCGTATTCGAAGCAGATTAATTGCGGGACGGCCAAAAATTCGGAACGATTACGCGAAGATAACATATGCATCAGTGCATCATACTACATCTTTACAAAGAACAAGCGACAAAATGACGCGCCTCCATTAAACGTTGTGTCTTTTAGCTATTTTGGATTAACGCGAGTGGCTATTACGTAAACGTTACACATCATATGTCTCGCCTGTCCTGCAACCTAGTTTGATCGAGAATGGCGCTTTGTAGCTATGTCAGGTTTCGGGAAAATGTGAAGTCAGTTCCAACGACCGACATGAGGGCGAAAGCAGTCGTGTCTCTCTAACGGGTAATGGGTTGAGTGTTTGGCGTTGGGGTTAGGCCGGTTGAGAAATATGGTGTTTAGCGCCGTTGGTTTGGCTGTGGGGGCCCGGGGTGTGGCGCTGCTTTCTGTGTGGGGAGGGGAGTGTTGTTCGGGGGGTTAGCCGGGTTTTTTGAGGGCTTCGAGGGCGTCCATGACGCGGGTGGCGTAGATTGTGGCGGCGCCGGCGTTCAGGGCTATGGCGACGCCCAGGGCTTCGGCGATTTCTTCTTTGGTGGCGCCGGCTTTTTCGGCTTCGGCGGCGTGGATGGTGATGCAGCCGTCGCAGCGTGTTGTGATGGCGACGGCGAGGGCGATCAGTTCGCGGGTTTTGGCGTCGAGCCTGTTGGTTTTTTCGGCGGCGTTGTTGAGGGTGACGACGCCCTTGATCGTGTCTGGCGTGAGGGCGGCGAGGTTGCCGAGGGAGTGTCCGGTCAGGTGGGTCCGGTAGGCGTTCCAGTCCATGTCATGCTCTCCGTTTGTGGGGCATGAAGGATATTCACGCCCCTTTTGGAGAGGATCAGCCTTTGAGGTGGGCGTTGCAAGCGGGCCAGTAGCCGCCACCCTTCTGAACCCACTTCATGTTTCCGTTACCGCCACTTTGCTTGTTGGCGTGCCATTGGTCCGCGCAGGTTTTCAGGCGGGCGCGGCCTGCGGCCAGCTTCGCGTATTGCGGGGCGATAGCGTTGGGGAACACGACGTTGCCAGCGGCGACGGCCGTGGGTTTGGAGGTCATGCCCGTGCCGGGGGCGGCTGGTGTAGAGGGCGTGGGCGTTGTTGTGGCGGCGGGGGCGGATGTGGTGGCCGGTTTGGCGGTCTTGCTGCTGTCCGCGTCGGCCGTCTGGTTGGCGGGGGCCGTGTCGGTGCACTGTGCGGCCTTGAATTCCTTGTAGCTTTGGCCGTTCAGGGTTTTCGCGTCCTTGGCGGCCTTGAATTTGGCGTGGCATTCCTTGGCCGTGAGGGCGTGGGCGGTATTGGGCAGGGTTGTTCCTGCAGTGGCGAGAAGAAGGGCGGCGAATGTGCCGCGCGTGAGGGCTGAGAACTTGGTCATGGGGTGGCAATTCCTGTGATCAGTTGATGCGTTCGCCATGCAGAACCATGTCGAGACCTTCGAGTTCCTCGTCCGGGGTTACGCGGAGGCCGATTGTGAGGTCGATGACTTTGAGCAGGATGAAGGTCATGAGGCCGGACCAGACGATGGTGATGGCGACGGCTTCGGCCTGCACGATGAACTGGTGGAGGGAGCCGGGGATGCCGGCGGGGTTGGCGTCCGTCGCGGAGAGGGGGCCGTAGGCGAAGATGCCGGTGAGGAGGGCGCCGACGATGCCGCCGGTGCCGTGGACACCGAATGCGTCCAGGCTGTCGTCATAGCCGAGGGTGTGTTTGAGGGCGGTGGCGCTCCAGAAGCAGATCACGCCGGCGAGGAGGCCGATGATGAGGGCGGGTCCGGGGAGGACGAAGCCTGCGGCGGGGGTGATGGCGACGAGGCCGGCGACGGCGCCGGAGATGATGCCGAGCGCGGTTGGTTTGCCGGTCTTGATCCATTCGGCGGCCATCCAGGCGATGCCTGCGGCTGCGGCGGCGACCTGTGTGGTGAGCATGGCCATGCCGGCGCGGCCGTTGGCGCCGAGGGCGGAGCCTGCGTTGAAGCCGAACCAGCCGACCCAGAGCAGGGAGGCGCCGATGATGGCGTAGGTGAGGTTGAAGGGGGAGAGGTCGTCCGTGCCGAGGCCGCGTCGTTTGCCGAGCACGAGGGCGCAGACGAGGCCGGCGACGCCGGAGTTGATGTGGACGACGGTGCCGCCTGCGAAATCGATCGCGCCGAAGCCCGCGACCCAGCCGATGGGGCTCCAGACCCAGTGTGCGATGGGGGCGTAGACGATGAGGGACCACAGCACTGTGAGGATGCAGAGGGCGGAGAACTTCATGCGTTCGGCGAAGGCGCCGGCGATGAGGGCCGGGGTGATGATGGCGAACGTCATCTGGAACATCATGTAGATGCTCTCGGGGATGGTCATGGGGGTGGCGTTGGGGGAGCCGAGGCCGAGGATGAAGCCGACATCGACGCCTTTTGCCATGTTGGCGGCGATGCCGTTGAGCATGAAGCGGGACATGTCCCCGATCAGGGGGGTACCGGTGGAGAAGGCGAGGCTGTAGCCCGCGATCATCCAGGTGAGGGTGACGATGCAGCAGATGGCGAAGGACTGGGCCAGCGTGGCCAGCACGTTTTTCTTGCGGACCATGCCGGCATAGAACAGGGCTAGGCCGGGGATGGTCATGAGCAGGACGAGGGCGGTGCTGGTGAGCATCCATGCCGTGTCGCCCGTATCGATGGCGGGTGGGGCGGCGTTTGCGGCGCGGGGGATGAGGAGGGATGCGGTTGTCAGGGCACCGATGATGGGGGCGGCTTTAGTGCTGACGGCACGGGCGGAGAGGCGCATCGTGCGGAGGGCTCCTTGGGTTGGGGGCTGCTGGGTGATCAGAGGGCTTCGTCGCCGGTTTCGCGGGTGCGGATGCGATAGACGGAATCGAGCGGGCTGACGAAGACCTTGCCATCCCCGATCTTGCCGGTGTGCGCGGACTGGAGGATGACGTCCACGACGTCTTCGGCGATGTCGTCGGACACGGCGACTTCGATCTTCACCTTGGGGAGGAAGCTGACGTGGTATTCGGCGCCGCGATAGATTTCGGTCTGGCCTTTCTGGCGGCCGAAGCCCTTGACTTCGGTGACTGTGAGGCCTTGTACGCCCAAGGGGGTGAGGGCCTCGCGCACGTCGTCGAGTTTGAAGGGTTTGATGATGGCGGTGATGAGCTTCATCGCGCGCAGTCTCCTGAGATCTTGTTCGGTGTCCGTCAGGACGTCCGCATACCGGAATAATACAGGTTTCGCACGGATATTACAGGGTATGTGGAGTGGCGATGCGATCTTGACGCGGGGCGCGGGGTGGTGTCGCGTATTTGCAACCATGAAGAACAGGATTGAACCGTCATGAACCAGCCTTTTGCGCCCACGATGCCTGTCGAGATGCTGGATGTCTGCATCAATGGTGCGGGGCCGGTGGGGGCGGCGCTGGCGTGCCGTCTGGCGGCGGCGGGGTTGCGGGTTCTGGTGGTGGACCGGGCGCATTTGCCGGGGATGGAGGATCCGGCATTCGACGGGCGGGCCTATGCGATTGCGGAGGGTTCGAAGCGGATGCTGGAGGCGGCGGGGGTCTGGGAGCATCTGCCGGGGGCGGTGCAGCGGATTGAGGAGATCCGGGTTTCGGACGGGCGGCCGGGGGAGCCGCCTTCGCCGCTACATCTGCATTTCGGGACGCAGGACCGACCGACGGACGGGACGCCGTTCGGGTGGATGGTGGAGGCGCGGGGGTTGCGGGAGGGGCTGAACGTGGCGTTGCGGTCTCATCCGGGGATCGTGCTGGCGGCGCCGGACATGGCGACATTCGCGTTCATGCCGGATCATGTTCTGGTGACGCTGGCTTCGGGGCGTGTGGTGCGTGTGGCGGTGGCGGTTGCGGCGGAGGGGCGGCGGAGCCCGTTGCGGGGGCAGGCGCGGATCGGGGTGACGCGGATTCCGTATCGGCAGTGCGGGATCGTGGCGACGATTGCGCATGAGAAGCCGCATGACGGTGTGGCGCTGGAGCATTTTCTGCCGCAGGGGCCGTTTGCGCGGCTGCCGATGCCGGGCAATGCGGAGTATCCGAACCGGTCCGCGATCGTATGGGCGGAGGGGGAGGTTCGGGCGCAGCGTTTGTATGAGTTGCCGGGGGATGTGTTCAGCGCGGAGATCGCGTCCCGGCTGGGGGGGGAGGATCTGGGGGCGGTGCAGGCGATCGGGCGGCGGTGGATTTATCCGCTTTCGGCGCAGTATGCGGAGCGGTATGTGGCACCGCGTCTGGCGCTGGTGGGGGATAGCGCGCACGGGATTCATCCGATTGCGGGGCAGGGGCTCAATCTGGGGTTTCGGGATGTGATCGCGCTGGCGGATCTGCTGATCGAGGCGCGGGGGGGGGATCTGGGTGATCCGGCGCTGCTGCGGCGGTATCAGCGGCGGGTGCGGCCGGGGAACATGGCGATGCTGGCGGCGACGGATGCGCTGGAGCGGTTGTTCGGGAATGACAATCCGGCGTTGCGTCTGGCGCGGGATGTGGGGATTGCGGCGGTGCATCGTCTGCCGGGGGTTCGGCGGGCGTTCGCGCGTCGGGCGATGGGGCTTTGACGATGGGTGGCGCGGTCGATCTGGACGGGTTGTGGCGGGAGATGCTGGTTCAGGCGGATGTGTGCTGTGACGTTCTGATTCAGGGGGTGTTTGCGACCGGGATCAACGATCATCGGGACTTTGCCGGGGCGCTGGCGGCTTTGATCGGGGATAAGCTGGCGGACCGGGCGATTTCGGTTCCGGCGCTGACGGCGCTGGTCGGGGGGTGTCTGGCGCAGTCGCCCTGCATTGTGGAGGCGGCGGCGTGCGATATGGTAGCGACGCGCGAGCGCGATCCGGCGTGCCCGGATTACGTGACGCCGTTTCTGTTCTTCAAGGGGTTTCATGCGATCCAGAGTTATCGCGTGGCGAACTGGTTGTGGCGGAGTGACAGGCGGCATCTGGCGTATCATTTGCAGAGCCGGATTTCGGAGCGGTTCGGGGTGGATATTCATCCGGCGGCGACGTTGGGGCGGCGGCTGATTTTCGATCATGGGACGGGGATCGTGATTGGGGAGACGTGCGTGGTGGAGGATGACGTATCGTTGTTGCAGGGGGTGACGCTGGGGGGCACGGGGAAGGATGTGGGGGACCGGCATCCGAAGGTGCGGCGTGGGACGCTGATCGGGGCGGGGGCGAAGGTGCTGGGGAATATCGAGCTTGGGGAGGGATCGCGCGTGGGGGCGGGGTCCATCGTTCTGGAGAGTGTGCCGCCCTATACGACGGTGGTGGGAAATCCGGCGCGGCGTGTGGGAACGCGGAACACGCGGATGCCGGCGCTGACGATGGACCAGACGTTGCCGCCGGTGGATTATATTATCTGAGAGGCCGTCTCAGATGTGTCGCTGACGACGGCTTGACGGCGCTTTTCTGTGCTTCGGCGCTCACGGCCTCAAGGCCGCTGCGCTCCGAGGCTTGAAAGCTACCGCCAAACGCGTACCCAAGGCACGCTTCCACTCGCCATCAAGACTTTTGAGACGGCCTCTGCGTCGAATTTCGTGGACGGTGTTCTCTTTATGTTCTAGTTTTGCGAAAGATTAGCGGCAGGAGATATGGAGATGAGCGAGGATTTTTCTCATTATGAAGCGCGGTTGACGCAACTGGAGAGCGTGCAGCGCGGGCTGTCGGACCGGTTCGATGCGTTTGCGAAGGACCAGGAGCGGGCGTTCGCGCAGATCGACGGAAAGCTGGAGCGGTTGCTGGGCGCGCGGGCGACGATGGTGGCGGTGGCGACGGTTCTGAGTTCCGTCGCCGGGTCCGGGCTGACGCATATGGTGATCAGCTTCGGGGGGAAGTGAGGTCAGGCAGGGCGGACGAGTTCGTAGAGGGCGACGGCGGCGGCGTTGGAGACGTTGAGGCTTTCCATGTCGCCCGGCATGTGGACGCTCGCGATTTCGTCGCAGCTTTCGCGGGTGAGGCGGCGCAGGCCGGCGCCTTCCGCGCCGAGGACGAGAGCGACGCGGCGGCCCTTGAAGGACTGCCCGTTGAGGGTGGTGCCGCCGGCGTCCAGCCCGACGACCCAGAGGCCGGCGTTTTGCAGGGCGGAGAGGGCGCGGGAGAGGTTCACCTCCCGCAGCATGGGGATGCTGTCGAGCGCGCCGGAGGCGGCTTTGGCGAGGGCGCCGCTTTCCTGTGGGGTGTTGCGGTCTTGCAGAAGGAGGGCGGCGGCGCCGAATGCGGCGGCGGAGCGGAGGATGGCGCCGATGTTGCGTGGGTCCGTCACCTGATCGAGCACGAGGATGGGGCCGGGGCGGAGGAGGGCATCGTCGATCGTGAGCGGTTCGAGGGGTTCGGTGCGCAGGGCGATTCCCTGATGGACGGCGTCCCGTTCGCAGAGCTGGTCCAGCCGGATGCGTTCGACGATGTGGGGGGCTTGCGGGAGGGCGATGCGTTTTGCGGCCAGTGCGTCCTGTGCTTCGTGCGTCAGGAGGATTTCGTGGATGATGCGCCGTGGGTTCGCGAGGGCGGCTTCGGCGGCGTGCAGGCCGTAGAGCCAATAGCCCGGGCCTGAGGCGGGGGAGGCGTGTCTGGAGCGGGGGTGATGGGGGCGGTAGGGTTTTTTGGCCATAGGTCAGCGTATAGGGGGGAACGGATCGGGCGTCAGCGGGGGTGTGTGTGATTTTCTTGCGGGATGGCGTTGACATGGGGCGTGGTGGCCGGTAATTCCCGCGTCGTCCCGGAGAGATGCCCGAGTGGCTAAAGGGGGCGGACTGTAAATCCGCTGGCGTACGCCTACGTTGGTTCGAATCCAACTCTCTCCACCAGGACACCCTTGGACAATCAGGTGTCAGTTTTGACGAAGACCGGGATTTGGAATAGGTCCGGCCTGTTTCTTCCTGCCTGATGAGATCTTGCGCTGCCCATGAGTGATTCTGCTGCCCTGTTATCTGTGCCGCGTGTGGTGGTGCTGGTGCCGTGTTATAACGAAGAGGTGGCGATCCGGGCGGTTGTCGAGGAGTTTCGGGCGGCTCTGCCGGGGGTTCCGGTTTATGTTTACGACAATAATTCCTCTGATCGGACGGTTGAGGCGGCGCGGGCGGCGGGGGCGATCGTTCGGACCGAGATGATGCAGGGCAAGGGGCATGTGGTGCGGCGCATGTTCGCTGATATCGATGCCGATTATTATGTGCTGGTGGATGGGGATGCGACCTATGAGGCGGCGGCGGCGCCCAGGATGGTGGCGCGGGCTTATGCCGAAGGCCTCGATATGGTCAATGGGGCGCGGGTGACGGACCGGGAGGCGGCGTATCGGCGGGGGCATGTTCTGGGGAATCGGGTTCTGACAGGGATGGTGACGACGGTGTTCGGTCGGCGCCTGTCGGACATGCTGTCCGGGTATCGGGTGTTTTCCCGGCGGTTCGTGAAGTCGTTCCCGGCGTTGTCGGCGGGGTTCGAGACGGAGACGGAATTTACGGTTCATGCGCTGGGGTTGTGCATGCCGGTGGGGGAGGTTGAGACCCGGTATGTGGAGCGCCCGCCGGGATCCGCTTCCAAGTTGCGGACCTATCATGACGGGCTGATTATTTTGCGGACCATTGTGAATCTGGTGAAGCAGGAGCGGCCGCTGCTGTTTTTCTCGGTCATCGCGGGGGTGTTGTTCGCGGTGGGGGTTCTGTTGGGGATTCCGGTGGTGATGACGTTTGTGCGGACGGGGCTGGTGCCGCGGTTTCCGACGGCGTTGCTGGCGACCGGGTTGATGGTGCTTTCGGCGCTGTCGCTCGTGTGTGGGTTGATTATGGATATGGTGGCGTTGGGGCGGCGGGAGATGAAGCGGCTGGCCTATCTGGCGTTGCCGGCTCCGGCTCGGTCTTCCGACGGCTGATAGGTTTCGACGAAATAGAGCGGGCGCTGTTTGGTTTCGTTGAAGATACGCCCTAGATATTCGCCGATCATGCCCAGTGTCATGAGCTGGATGCCGCCGAGGAAGAGCATGACGCTCATGAGGCTCGGGTAGCCGGGGACGTGGCTGCCGAAGATCAGCGTTCCGAGCACGATCTTGCTGCCGTAGAGGACGGCGAGGATGGAGACGAGCAGGCCGAGATAGGTGGCGATTTTCAGGGGCCAGACGGTGAAGGAGGTGATTCCTTCGAGGGCGAAGTTCCAGAGTGACCAGTAGTTGAAGCTGGTCTTGCCGCCGCCGCGTGGGGCGCGGTCGTAGAGCAGGGGTTTGGCAGGGTATCCGACCCAGGCGAACAGGCCTTTCATGAAGCGGTGGCGTTCGCGGATCTGGAGCAGGCTGTCCAGCACGCGGCGGGTCATGTAGCGGAAATCGCCGGTATCGGGCGGCATGATGACGCGATCTCCGATGCGTTCCATCAGGCGGTAGAACAGGTGTGCGGTGAAGCGTTTGGCGAAGGTGTCGCCTTCGCGGGCGCGGCGCTGGGCGTAGATGACGTCCGTTCCGTCGGCGGCGGCGGTGATGAGGTCCGTTATGATTTCGGGTGGGTCTTGCAGGTCCGCGTCGATGACGATGACGCCCGTGGTGCAGCGTGCATGGTCCAGCCCGGCGGTGAGGGCGATTTCCTTGCCGAAATTGCGGGAGAGGTTGACGAAGGCGGTGTGGGCCGAGTCTGCCGCGATCAGGGCTTCTATGGTGGCGCGGGTGTTGTCCCGCGAGCCGTCGTTCACATAGACGATTTCCCAGGATTCGGTGATGGCCTGCATGACGGTGCTGATGCGCCGGTGAAATTCCGGCAGGACGGCCTGCTCGTTATAGCAGGGGACGACGACACTGTATGCGGGCACCGTGGGTTCCTGGATCAGGGGCGGGGATATTGCGGGGTTGTGGCGTTTTTCCGGGCTGGCTGCAAGATTGTCAGGTGGAAGTGTGAGGTGGGGCGGGGCTGGCGGGAACTGGAGCGGGGACGGGTTGCGGAGCCTTGTCCACGGTTTCGAGGAAGCGGTCCGCCAGGGCGCCATAGAGGGGGTTGGCGCAGATCATGCGGGAGACGCCGAAGGCGAGAAAGGAGGTTGCGAGGAGAGCGAGCGTGACCTGCTGGTTGTCGCACATTTCCATGACGATGACGGTGGCGGTGAGGGGGGCCTGAACCACGGCGGAGAAATAGGCCACGGTGCCGAGCAGGACGACGGCGCCGGCGGTGGTGTGGGGGAGGAACTGTGCGACCCAGCCGCCGATTCCGGCGCCGATGGCCAGGGAGGGGGCGAAAAGGCCGCCGGGGATTCCTGAGCAGTATGAGACGATGGTGGCGATGAATTTCAGGACGAAGAACGAGGCCGGATAGTGTTCCGTGCCGCTGATGATGGCGCGGGCCTGTGTGTATCCGGTGCCGTAGGTGGCGCCGTGCGAGGCGATGCCGATGATGGCGAGGACGAGGCCGCAGAGGGCGGCGAAAGCGACCGGGTGGTTCATGATGAGGCGGCCTGCGAGGCCGGGGAGGCCGCGTGAGGCGCGGATGAGAATGGCGGAGAATGTGCCGCCCGCGACGCCGCCGACGATGCCGCAGGTGAGGACGGCGATCCAGGCGATGCCGAGAGGGACGTCCACGTCCGTATGGCCGAAATAGGTATAGTTGCCGACCAGCGCGATGGCGGTGACGCCGGAGAGGACGACGCCTGTGAGCATGGTGCCGGAGGTGCGCTGTTCGAAGGAGTGCGAGAGTTCCTCGATGGCGAAGACGATTCCGGCGAGGGGAGTGTTGAAGGCGGCGGATACGCCCGCGGCGCCGCCCGCGAGGATCATGCCGCGTTTGGCGGAGATCTGGGACTGCCCGAGGAAGCGGGAGAAGGTGTGCATGATGGCGGCGCCGACCTGCACGGTGGGGCCTTCGCGGCCGATGGAGGCGCCCACGAGCAGGCCGAACGTGGTGAGGACGATCTTGCCGAAGGCGATTCTGAGGGCGAGGACGCGATCGACGATGGCGAAGTTTTCGATGTGCAGGGTGGCGATGGTCTGGGGGATGCCGCTGCCTTGTGCGCCCTTGAAGAAGTTTCGGGTGAGCCATGTGGAAAGGGCGAGGCCGGCGGGGATGACGGCGAGCATGACCCAGGGGTTCCAGTGGATCATGCGGCTGCGTTCGCGGGCGGCCCAGTCCGCGGCGATGGCGAAGATGACGGCGACGACGCCGACGAGGACGGCGCCGAGCCAGATCGTGAGTGTGCGCCGCCACTGTGTCGTGGTGGTGCGTGCCGAGCGGCGCAGGTGCAGGATGCGATGTTTACGACGAAGAGGTGTAGGGGCGCGCATATCCGGACGATCTGTCATGGCCGATGGTGTTGTTAACGCGCCGTGATGGGAGAGGGTCAATCATAGGGGGGAGAAAGTTGCGTCTTTTGTAGAGTTTACGGCACAGGCGATGCAGGAATGCCACGGTTGCCGGGATCAGGAGAGCACGAGGATGCCGTGATGCTTCGCCTTTTCTTCCGGTTCGACGTGAATATGGATCAGGGACCGGCCGATGCGGGCGCGGAGCGAGGTTTCGATGCGATCGCAGATTTCGTGTGCGGCCTCGACGGTCATGGCGCCGGGGACGACGAGGTGGAATTCGATGAAGCTGGTGGCGCCGACGGTTCGGGCGCGCAGGTCGTGGGCTTCGATGGCGCCTTCGGCTTCCATGGCGATGACGCTGCGGATCTGCTGGAGGGTTTCGGAGTCCGGGGCTTCGTCCATCAGGCCGGAGATGGAGCGCTGCATCATCTCGAAGCCGGCGCGCAGGACGTTGAGGGCGATGAGGGCGGAGAGGATGGCGTCGATCTGGGCATAGCCGGTGAGGGGGATGAGGGCGATTCCCGCGACGAGTCCGGCTGTGGTCCAGACATCCGACAGGACGTGTTTGCCGCTGGCGATGAGGGCGGGGGAGCGTTGGGCGCGACCGGCGCGGGTGAGGACGATGGCCCAGGCGAGGTTGAGCAGGCCGGCGGCGAAGTTGATGGCCAGGCCCTTCCAGGGCGCGAGGTCGTGCGAGGGGTGTTGCCAGGCGCGCCAGGCGACGACGAAGATGGCGAGGGCGGTGAGGGTGACGAGGACCCCTTCGACGACGGCTGAGAGGTATTCGGCCTTGTCGTGTCCGTAGGTGTGGTTTTCGTCGGCCGGGCGGCTGGCGACGTTGAGCGCCCAGAGTGCGCCGAGGGCGGCGACGACGTTGATGATGGTTTCGATGGCGTCCGAGAACAGGGCCTGCGAGCCGCTGGCTTTCCAGGCGAGATATTTCAGCCCCAGGGCGACGATGCTGACGAGGAGGGAGAGCCAGGCGAGGGTGGTTTTGCTGGTGCGGGTCATGTCCTGTGTGCCGCGAGCTTCAGTGGGCGTGTGCGGGCTGGAGATCGGCACCGGGGAAATCTGTGCAGCGGGGATCGGTACAGGGCAGGGTTTCGAGCTGGAGGGTGGGGTGGCTGATGCGGAAGCGGTCTCGCAGGAGGGTGTTGGCGGTCTGGATAAGGGTATCGGGCGGGGTTGAGGGATCGTGGGTGATGTGGGCGGTGAGGGCGTTTTCCGTGGTGCTGAGCGCCCAGATGTGGAGGTGGTGGATGTTGGAGACGCCGGGGAGGGCGCGCAGGGCGGTCTGGATCTCGTCCGGGTTGATGCCGGGGGGGACGCCGTCCAGTGCGAGGTCGAGCGAGCCGCGCAGGAGGGACCATGTTCCCATGATGACGACGGCTGAGACGGCGAGGCTGGTGATGGGGTCCAGGATGCGCCATCCGGTGAGCATGATGACGATGCCTGCGATGACGACGGCGAGGGCGGTGAGGGCGTCTGCCGCCATGTGTGTGAAGGCGCCGCGCAGGTTGAGGTCGTCCTTGCTGCCTTTCATGAACAGCAGGGCGGTGCCGCCGTTTACGAGGATGCCGATGGCGGCGACGATCATGACGGTTCTGCCCATGACCGGTTCGGGGTGGAACAGGCGGAGGCACGATTCCCAGATAATTCCGCCGGTGACGAGGAGGAGGGCGGTGGCGTTGCCGAGGGCGGAGAGGATGGTGGAGCGGCGCAGGCCGTAGGTGAAGCGGCGGGAGGGCGCGCGTCTGGCGAGGTGCTGGGCGAGCCATGCGGCGAGGAGGCCGAGGATGTCCGACAGGTTGTGTCCGGCATCTGCGAGGAGGGCGAGGGCGTGGGACCAGATGCCCCAGCAGGCTTCGCCGATGACGTAGGCGATGTTGAGGGTGATGCCGATGGCGAAGGCGGGGCCGAAATTGGCGGGGGCGTGGGTGTGGGCGTGGCCGAAGCCGTGGTGGTGATCGTGGCCTTCGTGGTCATGATCGTGATCGTTGTGGGTGTGGCTGCCGTGATCATGTGCGTGGGTGTCGTGATGTGCGTGGCCGTCATGGGTGTGATGGTGTCCATGATGGTCGTTCTGGCGTGTCATGATGGGTGTGTTCCGGGGGCGGGGGAAAGCCGGTTCAGAGGCCGGTCTGTCTGGTTTGTGTGCAGGGGGCGGCGATCAGGCTTCCGGCCAGAAGCTCTCGTCCATGATGTGATCGAAAGACCATGCGCAGAGCGAGGGAAAGGTGCTTTCCGGCAGGCCGGTTTCATCTGCGGCGGCGATCAGGGCATTGCCATACGCATTTTCCAATGCTTCCGGCACGATGCTTTTTAGGCTGGGATTGTCTTTCATGAGCGTCATGATGTCACGGCGTTGTACGCGGATGGTACGGCTCCATGATGAACCGCGGCGAACCGGCTGGAATTCCCATTTGAGCAGGTGGAGCAAAAGTATGGCCAAGCGATTGATGAGTTCGCGTTTTTCGGATTTTCCCATGCTTTCGATTTCTTCGGCGATGTGTTCGAGGTCGGCTTCGGAGAGTTTTCCGGCGCGCAGCAGTTCGGCCTGCTGGTTGGCCCATGCGTAGAAATCCTGGTCATAAAGGGTGTTGCTCATGAGGTGCTTCCTTTGATGACGATGCTGCCGGTTCCTGCATGGGGTGGGGGCGGGTCTGGGAAAGTGGGTTTCTCATAAAGGATTCGGGGGGGCGGGTCCAACAAGAAGCGCGCATCGACCGGGGGGCTGGGTTGGGGGTATAGGGCTGCGGTTGAGATGTGGAGATGGTGCATGGGGTTGCGGAAGGATATCTGGCGGTCGGCGATCGTGGAGGCGCCATTGGCCGAGATCGTAAGGCGGCAGTCCGTGGCGGGGTTTGCGGTGCATTTTCTGCCGGAGATGGGGCCGTTCCGGTTTCTGGCCGACCCGTTCGGGTTCTGGCGGGATGGGCTGCTGCATGTGTTCGTGGAGACGTATGACTATCGGGTGCGGGTGGGGCGGATTGAGGTTTTGATCTATGATTCGGCGTATCGGTTGCTGGATCGGCGGTTGGCTTTGGCGGAGGCGTGGCATCTGTCCTATCCGCAGGTGTTCGAGGCGGAGGGGGAGATCTGGATGTTGCCGGAGGCGCATCGGTCCGGCGGGTTGACGTTGTATCGGGCGGTGGAGTTTCCGCATCGTTGGGAGGCGGTTTTCCGGATCGGGCTGGATGCTGTGGCGGTGGATGCGACGGTTCTGTTTCATGAGGGGATGTGGTGGATGTTCTATACGCCCGCGACCTCTGCGCGGAGCAAGGTGGGGGCGTTGCATGTGGCGTTTGCGGAGCGGGTGACGGGGCCGTGGACGGTGCATCCGGGTAATCCGGTGCGGGAGGACATGGCGAGCACGCGGCCGGGGGGGACGGCGTGTGTTCTGGATGGTCGGGTAATGTTGCCGGTTCAGGATTGTTCCTGGACGTATGGCGGGGCAATGCGGAGTTTGTGGTTCGATCGGCTGACGCGCGACGAGGTCGTGACGCGGAGTGGGCCGGTGATCGACGTGCCGGCGCGGTTCGGGCCTTATGTGGAAGGGATGCATACGGTGTCTGCCGCGGGGGATGTGACGTTGATCGACGTCAAGCGGACCGAGTTGTCCGTGCGGGGGGTGTCGATCGAGGCGGTGCGGGAGGGGCGGAAGCTGTGGCGGCGCTGGAGGCGGTGACAGGGGGTGGTGATTGATCGCGCTTGACTTTTGGTGCGGGGATGTGACTTGCAGCCTGCATGATAAGGCTGACAGAACTCCGGCTTCCCCTCGACCATTCCTCTGACGATTTGCGGTATGCCGTTCTGGCGCGGCTGGGCATTGGGGAGGAAGCGTTGTTGTCCTTTTCCGTCGCGCGGCGTGGGTATGATGCGCGCAAGCGTGGGGCGATCGTGCTGGTGTACAGCGTGGATTGCGATGTGGCCGATGAGGCGGCGGTGCTTGCGGCGCGTGAGGGGGATTCGCATGTGGGCGTGACGCCGGATGTGGCGTATCGGCTGCCGCATGTGGGGCCGTGGCGTAAGGGTGTGGCGCGGCCTGTCGTGGTGGGGGCGGGGCCGTGCGGGGTGATGGCGGCGCTGATTCTGGCGCAGATGGGGTTGCGGCCGATCGTGCTGGAGCGCGGGAAGGCGGTGCGGCCGCGTACGGTGGATACGTTTGCGTTGTGGCGTAGGTCCGAACTGACGGTGGAGAGCAATGTCCAGTTCGGCGAGGGTGGGGCGGGGACGTTTTCGGACGGGAAGCTGTGGAGCGGGGTGAGCGATCCGCGCCGGTTGGGGCGGAAGGTTCTGGAGGAGTTCGTGAAGGCGGGGGCGCCGGAGGAGATCCTGTTCGTTTCCAAGCCGCATATCGGGACGTTCCGGCTGGTTTCGATGGTGGAGCGGATCCGGGCCGAGGTGGAGCGGCTGGGCGGGGAGTATCGGTTCGGGACGCGGGTGGAGGATGTGCGGATCGAGGATGGCCAGGTGACGGGTTTGCGGCTTTCGGAGGGTGAGGATCTGGAGGCTTCGGCTGTGGTTCTGGCGGTAGGGCATAGTGCGCGCGATACGTTCTTCATGTTGCGTGACGCGGGGGTGGCGATGCAGGCCAAGCCGTTTTCGATCGGGGTGCGGATCGAGCATCCGCAATCGGTGATCGACATGGCGCGGTTCGGGGGGCAGGCGGGGCATCCGCTTCTGGGGGCGGCGGATTACAAGCTGGTGCATCATGCGTCCAATGGGCGCGGGGTATATTCGTTCTGTATGTGCCCGGGAGGGACGGTGGTGGCGGCGACGTCGGAGGCCGGGCAGGTGGTGACGAACGGGATGAGCCAGTATTCGCGGGCGGAGCGGAATGCGAATGCGGGGATTGTGGTGGAGGTGACGCCGGAGCGGGACTATCCGGAGGATGTTCTGGGGGGAATTGCGTTACAACGGCGTTGGGAGAAGGCTGCGTTCGTGGCAGGGGGTGGGAATTATCGTGCGCCGGCGCAGCGCGTGGGGGATTTTCTGGCGGGGCGGCCATCTGCGGATCTGGGGGCGGTTATGCCATCCTATAAGCCGGGTGTGACGCCGACGGATCTGCGGTTGTGTCTGCCGGATTTCGTGACGGAGGCGATCCGGGAAGCGTTGCCGATGTTCGAGCGGAAGATCCGCGGGTTTTCGATGGCGGATGCGGTGATGACGGGAGTGGAGACGCGGACGTCTTCCCCGGTGCGGATTCCGCGTGGGGGGGATGGGCAGAGCCTGAATGTGCGGGGGTTGTTTCCGGCGGGTGAAGGGGCCGGGTATGCAGGGGGGATTCTGTCGGCCGGGATTGACGGGATACGGGCGGCGGAGGCCGTGGCGGCGATGCTGGCGTCGTGATGGAGCCGCGCCGGATCGGGCAGCATGATATCTGGCGGGCGCTGGACAGGCTGGCGGCAGAGCGCGGGCTTTCGCCATCCGGTCTGGCGCGGGCGGCGGGGCTGGACCCTACGGCATTCAATCCGTCCAAGCGTATCGGGGCCGAGGGGCGGAGGCGGTGGCCGAGCACGGAGAGTCTGGTGCGGTGTCTGCATGTGCTGGGGGTATCGTTCGAGCGATTCGCGCGTATTGCCGAGGGGGCTGACGGGCCTGTGGCAGGGGGTGGGGCTGCGGTGCGGGCTGTGCCGATGGTAGCGTATTCGCGGGTTTCGGACCCTGCGTTGTTCGATCGTGCGGGGATGCCGCATGGGCGGGGGTGGGATGAATGGCTGGGGCCTGCGTTGCCGGGGTTGCACGTCTATGCCGTGCGGATGGACCGGGATGTGTTGCATCCCGTCGGGCGGCTGGGGAGTGTGCTGGTGGTGGCGCCTGGGGCGGTGATCGGGGAGGGGGATCGGGTTCTGGCCTGTGGGGTTTCCGGCGTTCAGGTGGGGATCGTGCGGGCGGCTGGGTCGGGGGTGGTTCGGCTGGCTGGGTTCGTGGAGGGGGAGTGTGAGGTTTCGTTCGATGCGCATCGGGTGCATCGTATTGCTCTTGTTCATTTCTGAGGCGGTTTTTATGCGTTTTCTGGCGGCGATTTTGTGTGCGGTTTCTGTTTCGGCCTATGCGAAGCCGCCCGTGCGACCGCCGGTTGAGGATTTTGCGGCGCGAGTGGTGTTTCAGTCCGGTCTGGTGGTGAACGGGGTGACGACGGCGGGTGCCGGGGCGGGGGAGCGGATGTTTCTGACGGTGCAGCCTCGGGCGCGGGGGGTGGAGCCGGAGCTGGCCGAGGTGGTAGGGGGGAAGCCGGTGCCGTTTCCCGATGCGGCGTGGAATGGGTGGAAACCGGGGCAGCCGAGTGAGGGGCGGTTCGTGGGGGTGAATTCGGCGCGGGTCGGGCCGGATGGGGCGTTGTGGGTCGTGGATCGGGGGTCGGTCGGGCTAGGGGCCGCGCAGGTTGCGGGGGCGGCGCGGCTGATCCGGATCGATCTGGCGACGAACAGGGTGGCGCGGATTTATGATCTGAAGGCGGGGGTGAAGCCTGCGAGTTTCGTGGATGACGTGCGGTTCAATGGGGATCATGCGTATCTGACGGATGCCGGGGCGCCGGCGTTGCTGGTGCTGGATTTGCGGGATGGGGCGGTGCATCGGGTTCTGGAGGGAGACAGATCCGTGACGGCGCAGCGGCCTCTGGTGGCGGATGGCGCGCCGATGGTAGCGCCGGATGGGGCGCCGGTAGTGATTCATGCGGATCAGCTTGAGGTTTCGCCCAATGGATACTGGCTGTATTTTCAGCCGTGTTCGGGGCCGATGTATCGGATTCCGACGCGGTTTCTGGATGCTTCTAAGGGGAATGACCCGGATCTGGCGGCACATGTTTCGCTGTTTGTGGAGACGCCTTCGACCGGGGGGACGGCGATGGCGGCGAATGGGGTGATCTACCTGAGCGATGTGGACCGGCAGCGGATTCTGGCGATCAATTCCACCGGGGAGACGGCGACGCTGATTGCGGACAAGCGGTTTACGTGGGTGGATGCGTTGTGGATTGACGGGGAGGGGCGGCTTTTGCTGCCGGCGGCGCAGATCGACCGCATGGGGGCATTTCGGCATGGGGTGGACAGTGTCCGGCCGCAGATCAGCGTTTATGCGGTGGAGATGCATGCGCCGCCGTTGCGGCGGTGAGTTATTTTTTGAGGGGATCGTGGCCCCAGTTCATAAGGGAGTAGCGCCAGCGGCTGTGTTCGGCGTCTTCCTTCGGGGCGCCTTGCGACAGGTGACGGTGGACGTAGCCGACGACTTTTTTCATGTGGGCATAGTCGTCTTCGGTCAGGTCTGATTTTTTCTTGTGCTTGATTGCGACGATGCGGTGGCCGGATTTATGGCCTACGGATTCCTGGCCGCCGCTATCGTGTTTGTTGGTGCCGCCTGCATAGCCGACGGATTTTGAATCGTCGGATTCGAGCCATTTCTCGAGTGCGGTGGGTGTCATGTTGACGGCGCTGCTAAAGTCTTTTTCGATCCGGGCGTGGTCTTGCTGGCTCATGCTGGTGTTCCGTTCCGATACTGCCTTGATACGGAACGGAGAAAGGTATTCGGGAGTTTCAGGCGGCGGCGACGGGAGTGGATTTCATGGGGATGGGATCGCGCACCACATAGCGGGATGGGAAGGGAGTTATGGTGCGGATGACGTTTTCGGGGACAGGGGGTGAGGGTGTCCGTTCGGCTTCCTGCGCGACGGCGACGCGGTATTCGGCCAGGGCCTGAAAGAAAAACATGCACATGGTTCGGTCTCCATGAATGCGGCCCGACTGGACGGGCTTTTGTCATGGAGGGACCATAGCACGATTCATTAACTTCGGTTCATGAATCGTCCATAAAGCGGTACACCATTGCGCGAGATATGTGTCCGGTCAGGCGGCTTTTTCGAGCTGGTAGTCCTGCCAGAGGGTGGTGAGGGCCTGCGTCAGTTCCGCGATATCGGCCGCCGTGTGGAGGGGGCCGGGCGTGATGCGGAGGCGTTCGGTGCCGCGTGGGACGGTGGGGTAGTTGATGGGCTGGATATAGTGGCCGAAGCGTTCGAGAAGAGCATCGGACAGGGCGCGGCAGCGTTCGGCATCTCCCACGATGACCGGGACGATGTGGCTTTCGTTGTCCAGATGCGGGATACGGGCCTGATCAAGCGCGGCGCGGAGGGCGTGGACGGCGCGTTGGTGGGCGTCGCGTTCGGCCTGGCTGGCGCGAAGGTGGCGGACGCTGGCGAGCGCGCCGGCGGCGATCATGGGGGGGAGGGCGGTGGAGAAGATGAAGCCCGAGGCGAAGGAGCGGACGAAGTCGCACAGGGCGGCGGACCCGCTGATGTAGCCGCCGACGACGCCGTAGCCTTTGCCGAGCGTGCCTTCGATGATGGAGAGGCGGTGGGAGAGGCCGCGCTGCTCGGCGATGCCGCCGCCCTGATTTCCGTAGAGGCCGACGGCGTGGACTTCGTCCAGATAGGTCATGGCGCCGTATTGATCGGCCAGATCGCAGAAGCGTTCGATGGGAGCGATGTCTCCGTCCATCGAATAGACGGATTCGAAGGCGATGATTTTCGGGACGTCGCGCGGGAGAGCCTTGAGGCGGCTTTCGAGATCCTGCACGTCGTTATGGCGGAAGATCTGTTTCTGGGCGCGGGAGTGGCGGATGCCTTCGATCATGGAGGCGTGGTTCTGGGCATCCGACAGAACGACGCAATCGTGCATCCGGGCGGCGATGGTGCCGAGGGTGGCCCAATTCGACAGGTAGCCCGAGTTGAACAGGAGGGCGGCTTCCTTGCCATGTAGGGCGGCGAGTTCGCGCTCGAGCTCCACGTGGTAGTGGTTGGTGCCGGAGATGTTGCGGGTGCCGCCCGCGCCCGCGCCGCTTTCATCGAGGGCGGTGTGCATGGCGGAGAGGACGGCGGGGTGCTGGCCCATGCCGAGATAGTCGTTCGAGCACCAGACGAGGACTTCGCGGCCGAGGCCGTGATGGTAGGCGCGTGGGTAGGAGCCTGCGCGGCGTTCCAGCTCCGCGAAGTAGCGGTAGCTTCCGTCGGCCTTGAGGCCGTCCAGGGCGGTCTGGAAGTAGGCGTCGTAGTCCATGAGACGGTCGAGGCTCCCTCTGGTGGATGACGTGAGGCTTGTCCGGGGTTGGGATACTCCGTTTCCGGAGGGGCACCAACCTGTTCCTAGAATGTTGCGGTTTTTTAAGGCCTGTCGCCAATCGGAATCCTCGATCATGGTTTGTGGATGGGCCTGTCAGGCGGCAGGGAGCCAGGAGGGATGTTCTGCCGGGGGATGAGCCGAGCCGCTGATTTCGTCGCAGGGGATCTGGCGCGCGAAGGTGAGGGCGATGGCGTGATCGACGCCGGTGATGCGGGTTTTCAGGCCGAGGGCGTGCATGGCGGCGAGTTCGGCGGCGAAGAAGGCGTGGGTCGTTGCGTCATAAGGAACGGGCGTGGCGTTTTCCCAGGCTGGCGGGGAGGAGAGGGCGGCGGCATCGAACTGGATACCGGTGAGGAGACCGCAATCGGCGAGGTGTTTGAGGAGGGTCAGGCTGGTTTCGGCGGTTCCGAAGCCGCCCATCATGATGCCGACGCCCTGATCGCGCAGGGTGGCGAGGCCGAGCTGGCGCGGTGTGTCCATCTGGGCGAGGCCGCTTTCCGGGAAAGCAAGGTCCAGCCGGGCTGGATCGAGGCCGGTTTCGTGCAGGATGGCTGTCAGCCGATCGACGAATTCGGCGTCCGGGGCGGCGGGGTCGTCCAGCGGGACGAGGAGGCGTGTGTGATCGGGCCAGGCGGTTGCGTCCTGACAGGCCTGGCGGAGGATGGCGGTATCGCGGGCGCGCATTGGGGAGACGGGGATGCGCTTGCGGCTGCGAGAGGAGGGGCCGGGCGTGGGGGCGGGGTGGTTGCCGTGCAGGGGGAACGGGTCCAGCGGCGACAGGCTGGCCTGTGCGCCGAGGACGAGGCCGGTGGCGGGGGAGAGGCGGGGTTGCCAGCGCAGTTGCAGGGTCGTGCCTTTCTGGCGGGCGCGGCGGCGGCGCAGGGTGGCGCCGAAGGCGACGCGGAGATAGGTGTCGTCCGGTTCGGGATCGGAGATTCTGAGGGGTTGGGCCTGTGTGGGGGGGCGGGTGTTGCGCCGGGTGAGGGGCGGGGCGGGGTGTGCCGTCTGGATCTCGCCGGTCATGGTCAGGGGGTTTGTCCTTCTGTCTCGCCCGGGTGGCGGGGTGCCGTGCCTGGACGGGTGGTGTTCACCTGTTCATCGGCGAGTCTGGCGTGGAAAATATAATTTCCTGTTAACGTAAGGGAGAAACCGCGAGGGAAAGTGCGGGGAATTTCTCTTCGGTCATGGTTTGACGCAAAACCTCGCCTGTGAACGGGTTGCATATCCCTGCGTTCTGCCCCGACTCTTTTGCGGATCACCTTTTGCTTTCCGATCGGGATGTCCGCGTGACCCCCCGGCAACCGGCCTGCCACCCAGGATGACAGACCATGACGGACCCGGCTTCTTCCCAGACCTCCATGCAACAGGATTTTTCGGATGCCTCTCCTGATTCGCTGACGTTGCTGCGCCCGCACTGGCGGGTGACGTTCGCGGCATTCATGGGGTGGTTTCTGGATGCGTTTGACCAGACCGCGCTTTTGCTGACGATGCCCGATATCGCGCGAGATCTGGGCTGCACGATCGGGGCGTTGAGCAGTGTTCTGATGGCGCAGGCGATTGGGCGGGCGATCGGGAATACGTCCTGGGGATGGCTGGCGGACCGATATGGCCGACGGATGGCCTTCATGATCGGGGTGGTGTGGTTCGGGGTGTTTTCCGGGCTGACGGCGCTGGCATGGAGTTATCTGGCGCTGATGGTGATTCAGTTCGCGTTCGGGATCGGGTTTGGCGGGGAGTGGACGGCTTCGGCGGCGTTGCTGATGGAGAGCGTTCCGGCGAAGGCGCGTCCGATGGCGTCCGCGCTGATGATGTCCGGCTATGAGATGGGGTTTTTGCTGGCTGCCGGGGTTCAGGCGGTGGTGCTGCCGCATTTCGGGTGGCGGCCGATGTTCATTATCGGGCTGGCGCCGGCGTTGCTGGCGTTGTTCATCCGGATGGGGGTGAAGGAAAGTCCGGTCTGGCTGAAATCGAAGGCGGACCAGACGAAGCGCGAGAAGGTGCGGTTTCGTCTGGATGCGGCGGCGTTGCAGGCGATCGGGCTGATGGCGTTGCTGGAGTTCCAGAAGGCGGCGATTTTCAATTTCTATCCGACGATTTTGCGGGGACCGCATCATCTGACGCCGGCGCAGGTGTTCTGGCCTGTGGGGCTGTATTGCATCGGCTCGCTGGTGGGGAAGCTGTTGTGTGGGCGGCTGGCGGAGCGGTTCGGGGAGATCCGGGTGATGATCGGGGCGTTGCTGGTGGTGATTGCGTCGATCTGGCCGTTTTTGAGCGGGCCGACCTATCTGGTTCTGCTGGTTTCGGCGTTCGTGATCGGGGGGGCGGCGTCCGGGGTGTTTGCGCTGGTGCCGCATTATCTGGCGCAGCGTTTTCCGTCCGACACGCGGTCTTTCGGGATGGGGCTTGGCTATGCGATCGGGTCCATCGGGCAGGGTGTTGCGGCGAAGCTGATTTCGGCGTTCGGGCGGGGGCCGGCGCTTTCGACTTCGGCGGAGCTGTTCGTGGTGGGATCGACGGTTCTGGCGGCGCTGGTGGCGGCGGTTCGGCCACGGTATCTGCCGGGGGAGCATATGGAGGGGGATGCGCGGCCTGAGGAGGCTTGAAGCAGGCCTGTAAAGCGGTTCGAGGACCGCTTCAGGGGGCTGTTGACGGGCTGGAGCCGGCGCGGCAAACGTTTCGGCGCTATCATGAAAAGGGATGTTTTGTTTTGAGACGATATCTGCCGGGACTTGGAATGGCGGCGCTGCTGTGCGGGACGGCCTCCGGGGCGACGTTGCCCGAGGTGAAGGTGGTGATCGTGGCCAATTTCGAGGACGGGGCGGATTCCGGAGATGCTCCGGGGGAGTTTCAGGATTGGGTGGAGCGGGAGCATCTGGACCGGAGAGCAGCGATCGTGGGGACGCGGGATGAGATCCGGTATAACGATCAGGGGGTATACGGGATTGTTTTGCGTGATGGGGTGCCTGAGCTGACGGCGCTGGCTCTGGATGGGAAGTTCGATCTGCGGCGCAGCTACTGGCTGTTCACGGGGATTTCGGGTGTTGATCCGCATGTCGCATCCGTCGGGAGTGTGGCTTGGGCGCGGTGGGTGATCGACGGAGATGCGTTGCGGGAGATCGACGACCGGACGGTGCCGCGGGGGTGGCCGTATGGGTTGTATGCGATCGGGGCGTCGCGGCCGGGTCTGTTGCCGTCGGATCCGGATCATTATGGATCGGTGACGGATGTGGCGGAGCTGACGAAGGCGTATGCACTCAATCGCGGGCTGGCGGACTGGGCCTATGGGGTGAGCCGGGATGTGACGCTGGCGGATGATCCGGTTGTGGCGGCGCGGCGGAAGGCTTGGGTGGGGTTTCCGAATGCGTTGAAGCCGCCGGTGGTGGTGGAGGGGGAGACGTTGGGGGCATATCGCTATTGGTATGGGGCGGAGCGGACGCGCTGGGCGGAGGACTGGACCAGGCTCTGGACGAAGGGGCGCGGGGTTTTCGTGATGACGAATGAGGAGAGCCAGACGTATTTTCTGGCGATGCGGACTCTGGCCTCATACGGCAAGGTGGATATGGGGCGGGTGATGGTGTTGCGGTCCGCCAGTGATTTTTCGATGCCGCCGCCGGGGGCTTCGGTGACGCAGTTTCTGGGGGATGAGGGGCCGGGGCAGGCGATTGCGTTCGACAACAACGAGCGTGTGGGGGCGCCGGTAATAGCGGCGCTGGTGAAGGACTGGGCGCGGTATCGGGAGCGGGTTCCCGGGGTGGGTGCTGGTGAGGGGAAGCCCTGAGGGGGCTTTGGGCGCGGGCTTTACAGGCCGACGATGACGTTGAAGTCGCAGAAGGCGCCTTTGGTGTTGCTGACGGGGGCGCCGCGGAGGCGCCAGCCGAGATCGACGGTGATGTTGGTGATGCGGTTGATGGTGCTGATGAGGTTGAGGCCGGTGCTGGCGAGGATGTTCTTGCTGGGGCCGAAGGTGATGGCGTGAGGGTGTGAGGTCTGGCTCCAGTCCCAGAAGACGCCGAGTTTTTCGGAATCGGCGAACTGGGTGCCGAGGTGGAGGGTTTTCGCGGCGGAGAACGCGGGGGTTCGGAATTCCTGGCTGAACAGGATGCCGCGGCTGCCCAGCGCGGTGTTGACGTAGTAGCCGCGTACGCTGCCCATGCCGCCGGCTTCGAGCTGTTCGCTGTAGAGGAGGTTGTGCGTGGTGGCCTGGAGGGCGGCGATGGAGTCTGACTCGAAGCCGCCGGGGAGGGGTTGGGCGCGGCTGATGTTGAGGCGGTCGTAGACGTAATCCGGCTTGGCGTTCTGGAAGATGGTTTTGTAGGCCTTGCGGTTGTCGTACTGGGTGAGGCCGCCGGGGCCGTAGAAGATCTGGTTGAGGATCTTGGTCTGGCCGAGGGGGTCTTGCACGGAGCCGTCATAGGCGATCATGAACTGGTCCGTATCGGCGTTGCTGGCCATGATCGGGGTGGATTTGTAGAACTGGTCGCTGTTGGTGGTTTTCCAGTCGAATCCGGTGACGATCATGCCGTCTATGCCGAAGCTGTGGCCGAGGGCGATGTGGTCGATCATGTGGACGTATCGGAAGGAGGCCTGACCGGAGATGGCGGTGCTGCGGTAGGGGGCTTTTGCGAAGGGGAAGACGCGGCTGTAGGTGCCGTAGATCAGCAGTTTGTCGCGCCAGGGGAGGGGAATTTCCCAGCTTCCGGTATGGGTATTGAAGCGGCCCGTGTCGCTTCTGGTGAACTGGTAGGACAGGGTGTGGTCGATGCCGAAGGCGTTGCCCCAGCTTGCGCCGACGCTCCAGTTCAGGCGGCCGAGGGAGGGATCGGCCTGGTTGCTGTAGGCGCCGTAGACGTAGAGGGGGATGCGGTCCGCCACCTGGAGGTCCAGATCGGTGGTGCCGGGGGTGCTGCCGGGGTGGAAGATGGTATCGACGGTTCGGAAGGGGTTTCCATTCATCCAGGTGAGATCGGCCTGGAGGCCCTGGAGGGTGATGAGGTCTCCGGGGTTCATGCCGGCGCGGGCGCGGACGACGGCGCTTGAGAACCACTGGTTGCCGGAGACGGTGATCTTTCCGATCCGGTATTCCATGATGGTGAGGTGGAGGATGCCGTCCGTGATGCGTTGTGGCGGGGTGATGACGGTGAGGAAGGCGCGGCCGTGGGCGCGGAACCATGTAGTGACGGTCTGCTGGATTTGGCCGAGGGTTCGAAAGGTGACGGGTTTGTTCAGGTAGGGGCGGATGAGGGCGGTGATTTCTGTGCGGTCTGCCGTAGTGATCGTGAGATCGCGCATGGAGATGGCGAGGTTGCCTTCCGTGCTGGCATGGGCGCTGTGGGCGGCAAGGACGATGCCGCGCAGGGCGGGGAGGATGGTCTGCCCGGCATTGGAGGCTTCGGGGAGGGTTTCGTCTGACAGGGGTGGCGGGGCCATCGGGCGGGGTGTGGCGGGCAGGAGGGACGAGAAATCCGGCAGTGTGGTGGTGGGGCGGGCGGCGCTGGCGGCGCTGTGCCATGCGTTCTGGGCGTTTGCCGGGCGTGCGACGAGGAGGGTGGCGGTGCCGAGCAGGGCGGCGGGGAGAGACCGTTTCATGGGGCAGGCCCGGTGAGGATGACGTCGTTTCCTTCCTGATGGGCTGCGGTGGCCTGAATGAGGGTGGCGCGGTTGCCGGCAAGGGCGAAGGGGTTTCCTCCGGCGGCGGCGAGGATGTGAGCGGCTTCCTCGGGCGTGGAGGTCTGGCTGCCGGGGTGGCAGGGATCGGGGGTGATGTAGGCGCCTGCCGGGCCGAAGGAGGCGTTCATCAGGATGGTTCGGCCGCCTGGGGCATCCATCGGGATGGGGGATCTGTGGGGGTGATGAAGGTGTGCGGTGCCGATGAGGACGGCGTCTCCCTGTGGCGTGGTGTGTCCGGGGGTGGCGCGCATGGGGGTGTTTTGCGTGCCGCCGCCGGGGAGGGCGCCGTTGGCGGCGAGGGCGCGGGAGCATCCGGCGGTGACGGGTTTGCTGTCCGGCCCGAGGACGCGGCCGTCATTGGTGATGCGGTAGGTAATGCTTCCAGTGCCGATCTGCTGTTCCGTGTCGGAAGGGCGCTGGCCGACGACGCTGTTGAGGGAGCCGTTGACGGAGGCGATGCTGCGCGCCCCTGCCGCGTAGCTTCCGGCACGGCCTGCTGCGTTCTGTGCGTGTGCGGCCGTGTGAAGGATAGCCGGTGCGGACAGGAAGGCGGCAAGTATGGAAGCGGGCAGACGCAAGTATTCGGCTCTCATGGACGGCGATACAATGGTCGGTTGTTAACGAATGCGTGACAGGATGGCTACCCAAGGCGGGATTCGGGTTGACTTCGGGCATGGGAGGAGCGAACGTCCGCTCGTTAAACCAAGGGGGGTCCCGGCAAGGGGCTGAGAGGCTGCTGGTGGCGTGTTTGCCACGGCGTAGCGACCCTAGATGAACGCCAGCGGGCGTTTGTGGAACCTGATCCGGTTCATACCGGCGGAGGGATGGTTGCCTGGATATGTCTGCGGCTCCGTGCGGGCTGTTTTCGGTTCCGACATGCCCCTTCGACCCTTTTGGCTAGGAGCGTGCGATGAACGAGATATTTCCCCCGAAGAAGAATGACGGCAATGTGGTGGCGAATGGTCGTGTGACGACCGGGCCGGTGACGGGATCGAGCAAGGTGTGGTCCAGCCCGGAGGGGCGGCCGGACATTCGGGTGCCGTTCAAGGAGATCGCGCTCGATCCTTCGGCCAATGAACCGGCTTTGCAGCTTTATGACACGTCAGGGCCTTATACGGATTCTGACTCGGCGATCGATCTGGATGCGGGGTTGCCGAAGATCCGGATGCCCTGGCTTGGGAAGCGCGGGTTCGCGCGGGTCGAGGCGCGGGCGGTGCGGCCGGAGGATAACGGGTTCGCGAAGGACGCGCAGCTGGTGGCGCCCTGTCCGGCCTCGCATGAGGTTTTGAGCGGAGCGGGGGCGGAATACGTCACGCAGTATGAGTTCGCGCGGGCGGGGATCGTGACGGACGAGATGATCTATGTGGCGCACCGGGAGAATCTGGGCCGTCTGGAGATGGCTGAGGGGGCCGAGGCGCGGCGTGCGGATGGTGAGGATTTCGGGGCGGAGATTCCGGCCTTCATCACGCCGGAGTTCGTGCGGTCCGAGATTGCGGCGGGGCGGGCGATCATTCCGGCGAACATCAACCATCCCGAGTTGGAGCCGATGATTATCGGGCGAAACTTTCTGGTGAAGGTGAATGCCAATATCGGCAATTCGGCGGTGACGTCTTCTGCTGCCGAGGAGGTCGAGAAGCTGGTCTGGGCGATCCGTTGGGGTGGGGATACGGTGATGGATCTGTCCACGGGGCGGAACATTCACAACATTCGCGATTGGATCGTGCGCAATTCATCCGTGCCGATCGGGACGGTGCCGCTGTATCAGGCGCTGGAGAAGGTTGGAGGTGTGCCGGAGAAGCTGACCTGGGAGATTTTCCGGGATACGCTGATCGAGCAGGCGGAGCAGGGGGTGGATTACTTCACGATCCATGCCGGGGTGCGGCTGGCCTATGTGCCGCTGACGGCGAAGCGCGTGACGGGGATCGTGTCCCGGGGGGGGTCGATCATGGCGTCCTGGTGTCTGGCGCATCACCGGGAGAGCTTCCTGTATGAGCATTTCGACGAGATTTGCGACATCATGCGGGCCTATGACATTTCGTTCTCGCTGGGGGACGGGTTGCGTCCGGGGTCGATCGCGGATGCGAACGATGCGGCGCAGTTCGCCGAGCTGGAGACGCTGGGGGAACTGACGAAGGTTGCCTGGGCGAAGGGGTGCCAGGTGATGATTGAGGGGCCGGGTCATGTGCCGATGCACAAGATCAAGGTGAACATGACGAAGCAGTTGGCGACGTGTGGAGAAGCGCCGTTCTATACGCTTGGGCCGCTGACGACGGATATTGCGCCGGGGTATGACCATATCACGTCCGGGATCGGGGCGGCGATGATCGGATGGTTCGGGACGGCGATGCTCTGCTATGTGACGCCGAAGGAGCATCTGGGGCTGCCGGACCGGGAGGATGTGAAGGTTGGGGTGATTACGTACAAGATCGCGGCCCATGCGGCGGATCTGGCGAAGGGTCATCCGGCGGCGCAGTTGCGGGATGATGCGATTTCGCGGGCGCGGTTCGAGTTCCGTTGGGAGGACCAGTTCAATCTGGCGCTCGATCCGGATACGGCGCGGGCGTTGCATGACGAGACCCTTCCGAAGGAGGCGCACAAGACGGCGCATTTCTGTTCGATGTGCGGGCCGAAATTCTGTTCGATGAAGATCAGCCATGACATCCGCCGGGAGAGCGAGCGGGAGGAGGGGATGCAGCATATGAGTGCGGCGTTTCAGGAGCATGGCGGACGGATTTACGTGCCGGAGGATGAGGTGCGTGAGGAGGCGTAAGTCTCTGTAACGTTTACGGATGTTTAAGGAAGCCGGTTGTATCCTGTGGGTATGGCCGGCTTGTTTTGTGAGGAGAATGATGACGATTGCTTGACCAGGTGGTGTGATAAACCCATCATTCGAGCGATGAATGAATCGCGAGTGCTGACTGGAATCGTGGGTGAGGCTCATGAGGTGACGCCCCGGCTGCGTGCACTGGCGGAGCGTTTGGGGAAGATCGCGGCGCGGTGCGTCGAGGCCTCGATGGTGGAGGACCGGGCGGTTCTGACGGCGTTGAGTGCGGAACTGGTGAGGGTTCTGGAGGCGATCTGGGAGGAGCGTGGGGTTGCGCCCAAGGAGGTTTGGACGGAGCTGGATCATCGGATGCAGTACGGGGCGTTGTTTCTGCGGCTGAATCAGGATGCACGGCGGATCAACCGGCGGGATGGAGTGTGGCGGCTGAAATCGACCAAGTTGCCTTAGGGGTGTGGTTGGTGTTTGGGGTGGTGAAACCCATATTGGGGGCATGATGAGTGGTGATGGAATCGGGCAATCGCTGACGAGTGCGGATATTGCCGCGCTGACGATCATGCTGCTTTCGGCGGTGTGGGGGTTCAGCCGCGGGTTTGCGTCCGAGGTGCTGGGGCTTTCGGCGTGGGTCGGGGCACTGGTGGGGGCGTTTCAGCTTTATGGGTTGGCGATTCCTTATGTGCAGGCACATCTGACGGATCACTGGCTTGCGGTGGGGGTGAGTTTCGCGGTGAGTTTCGTGGGGCTGCTGATTGTTCTGTCCATGGTGGCGGGGCGGTTGGGCGGGGCGATCAAGGGGTCCGTCTCGGGTGGGGTGGATCGGGTTCTGGGGATTGGGTTCGGGTTTTTGCGCGGCTATGTCATTCTGGTCGTGCTGTTTTTGGGGGTGCATGTGTTTTTTGCGGGGTGGCTGGACGGGCTTTCGCGGGGGAGCCGGATCGGGCCTTATGTTCAGGCGGGGGCGACCTGGCTGGATGCGTTGATTCCATCTTCTTATCGTCCGGCTCTTGCTTTGCCGTCCCTGACGGGCCATAGCCCCGTTTTCTGATCCCGGCCCGGCGCCAGATTGCTGCACCACAGGAGTGTCGCGACCATGACCAGCATTGATTCGACCGCAAGCACGCAGGACGTTGTGAATCGTCCTTATGAGGAATGTGGTGTTGTCGGCATCTGGGGTGCGCCCGATGCCGCCGCCATGACGGCGCTGGGGCTTCATGCGCTTCAGCATCGCGGGCAGGAGGCGACGGGGATCGTCAGCCATGACGGCACGCGCTTTTACCAGCACAAGGGGCTGGGGCTGGTGGGTGAGGTGTTTCATGATCCGCGCATCATGCAGACTTTGCCGGGCATGGTGGCGATCGGGCATAATCGCTATGCGACGACGGGCGAGACGTTATTGCGGAATGTGCAGCCGCTTTATGCCGATTTTGAGTTCGGCGGTCTGGCGGTGGCGCATAACGGCAATCTGACCAATGCGATGACGTTGCGAAAGGCGCTGGTGCGGCGGGGGTGCCTGTTCCAGTCCACGACGGATACGGAAGTGTTCGTTCATCTGATTGCGATCTCGCTTTATACGAATGTTCTGGACCGGCTGATCGATGCGGTGAAGCAGGTGAAGGGGGCGTATTCGCTGGTGGCGCTGACGCCAGACGGGCTGGTGGGGCTGCGTGATCCGCTGGGGGTTCGGCCGTTGATTCTGGGCCGGATGCCGGGCGAGGGGGCGTGGGTTCTGGTGAGCGAGACCTGTGCGCTGGATATCGTGGGGGCGGAGTATGTTCGCGATATCGAGCCGGGCGAGATTGTTGTGATCAACAATGACGGGATCCGGTCGCTCAAGCCGTTCGAGGAGCGTGGATCCCGGTTCTGCGTGTTCGAGTATATCTATTTCGCGCGGCCGGACTCCATTTTGGAGGGCAAGGCGGTTTATGAGGCGCGGCAGAAGATCGGCATCGAACTGGCGCGGGAGAGCGCGGTGGATGCGGATGTGATCGTTCCGGTGCCGGATTCGGGTGTGCCGTCCGCGATGGGGTTTGCGCGGGAGAGCGGGATTCCGTTCGAATTGGGGATCATCCGCAATCATTATGTGGGGCGGACGTTTATTGAGCCGACGGACCAGATTCGCAATCTGGGTGTGAAGATGAAACATTCCGCCAACCGGCCGGTGCTGGAGGGCAAGCGGGTTGTGCTGGTGGATGATTCGATCGTTCGCGGCACGACGTCCCGGAAGATTGTGGACATGGTGCGGGCGGCGGGTGCGAAGGAGGTCCATATGCGGATTTCGTCGCCGCCGACGATTCATCCGTGTTTCTATGGCATCGACACGCCCGAAGAGAGCAAGTTGCTGGCGGCGACGCACGATCTGGAGCAGATGCGGGAGCTGATCGGGGTGGACAGTCTGGCGTTCATTTCGTTCGACGGGCTGTATCGGGCATTGGGGCATAAGGACCGGGCGGATGCTTCGGGCCGGTATTGCGATGCGTGCTTTACGGGGGATTATCCGATTTCGCTGGTGGACAAGGACGGCAAGCTGGTTGCCTGAGCGGCGCTTTTGGGAACCGTGTTCGTAAATCCCGGCAAAAAATTACTTTTATGGAATCGGGGTGAAGGGACCTGAGGCCCCTTCCGGGGGACGGGGCAGCGCCCCGTGTGTTTTCGGGGCTTTACTCCGAACCCCACAAAGGGATCTGGTCCTGTTTTTCAGACGTGTCAGACGACGGGGGTGAGCAGGGGCTTGCCATCGAAATGGGCGATGATGTTGTTGGCGACCAGGTGACCCATTGCGAGGCGGGTTTCGATGGTGGCGCTGGCGCGGTGGGCCTGAAGCACGACGTTGTCGAGTTTAAAGAAGGCTTCTGGGACGTTGGGTTCATGGGCGAAGACGTCCAGACCGGCACCGCCGAGGCGTCCTTCCTGTAAGGCGGACAGGAGTTCCGGTTCATCGACGACGGTGCCGCGGGCGACGTTGATGAGGATGCCTTTGGGGCCGAGGGCGTCGAGGATCTCGCGATTGACCATCCTGTCCGTGCTGGCGCCGCCGGGGACGACGAGGATGAGGATATCGCTTTCCTGTGCGAGCTGGAGCAGGCTTGGGACGTAGCGGGCGGAGGCGCCTGGTTTTTCGGAGCGGTTGAAATAGGCGATGTCCATGCGGAAGCCTTTGGCGCGTTCCGCAATGGCCTGCCCGATATGACCGAAGCCGACGATGCCAAGGCGTTTACCGGTGACTTTCTGGCCGAGAGGGACGCCGGTTGTGGGCCATTTGCCGTCACGCACGAAGCGGTCTCCGGTGGTGAGGCCGCGTGAGGCGTCCAGCATGAGGGCGATGGCGAGGTCGGCCACGTCGTCCGTCAGGACGCCTTGTGTGGTGGCGACGCCGATGTTGCGGCGTTTGGCTTCTTTCAGATCGATCTTGTCGGTTCCGACGCCGTTGACGGAGATGACCTCGAGGGCGGGGAGGGCGGCCATGATTTCAGGGGCGAGGCCGGAGCCGCCGCCGGTGGTGACGCCACGGATGCGGTTGGCGGCGTCCCCGATGGTTTCGACCGATTCGTAGCGGTGGAGGGTGAAATGTTCACGCAGGATGGCTTCGATGGGCGGGAGGACCGGGTCGATCATCAGGATTTCCGGTTTCATGGGGTGTGCTCCTTTGCTGCTTTGTGTGTCGGGCGGGATCAGACCGCGTTCAGGCGCTGAGGTCATCCAGGATATGCGTCACCATCGCGTGATAGGTGCCGCCGAAGAGGCGTAGATGCACGAGGGCGGGCCAGAGGCGGTAGAGGGCGATGCGGTCCTGATGGCCGGGTTCGAGGGGGCCGTAGGCGCCTTGGAAGGCCTGTGTGGGACGAGCGAAGAGGGTGAGCATGGCGAAATCGGCTTCGGCGGGGCCGATGCAGCAGGCGGGGTCGATCAGGGCGGTGATGGTGCCGGTCTGGTCCGAGAGGATATTGCCGCTCCAGAGATCGCCATGCAGGAGGCTGGGGCGTGGGGTGGCGGGGAGGCGGTCCGGCACGGTGCGGGCGAGGCGGGCGAGGCGTCGGCCGAGATCGGGCGGGACGTGGGGAACGTGGGTGAGGAGGCGGTTGTCGGCCCAGAAATTGGCCCAGTTTTCGCGCCATGTATTGTCGATTTTCAGGGTGCCGAAGGCGAAGGGGTCCGGCCAGCCGTAGTGGTTTTTCGGATAGGCGGGGTCGATGGGGGTGGTGTGAAGGGTGTGGAGGGTTTGGCCGAGGGAGGCCCATGCGCGGGAGAGGGTGCCGGTGGCGGGGCGTTCTTCCATTACGAGGGCGCGGTGATCGGCGGCAAGGATTTCGGGGGTGGGGGCGCCGGCCTTGCGAAGGGCGGTGAGCATCCGGGCTTCCGTGTCGGGGGCGGGGCCGTCCTTGACGAGGGCCGTGCGGCCATCGCGCAGGAGGATGCGCTGGATACTTGAGATGTCGCCGCCGCCGAGGGGACGGGAATCGGCGAGGATGCCGTTGAGGAGGTCCGCGCCGGTTTGGGCGAGGGAGGGCATCAGGCTGGTCCCCAGATCTTTCTGGCGAGGTGTTCGGCGCCTTGGCGGACGTCTTCGTAGGTGGTTTCGAAGCCGCTGTCGGGGCCGTAATAGGGGTCTTCCACCTCCTCGCCGTGGCGGTTCGGGACGTGATCGAGGATCAGGGAAATCCGGGCGGGGCTGCCTTCGGGGGCGCGGCGGCGGAGGCCTGTGACGTGGGAGCGGTCCATGGCGATGATGTGGTCGAAATCATGGAAGTCCTGTTCCGTGATCTGGCGCGCGCGCTGGTCTTCCAAGGAGAGGCCGTGGCGTTTGGCGGTGAGGCGGGAGCGGCGGTCCGGCGGGTCTCCGATGTGCCAGCTTCCGAGGCCGGCGGAGTCTATGACGGGGGTAAGGCCGCGTCTTTCGGCTTCGGCGCGCATGGTGGCTTCGGCGAGGGGGGAGCGGCAGATATTGCCGGTGCAGACGAGGAGGACGGAGGGGGGCTTTTGCATGAGGGTTTAGTGTCCTGTGATTGTGGCGCCGGTCAGCCAGATGAATCCTGCCATCGTGGCGATGGCGGACAGGGTTCCGAAGAACAGGACCGATGCGACCTCGCGTTCCAGCAGGTGGTAGCGCATGGCCAGGATGACGGTGACGGAGGCGGTGGGGATGGCCGTGGTGAGGGTGCTTTCCTGGATGACGTGGTTCGGGAGTTTGAACGCGAGGGCGAGGGCAAAGATTACGAGAGGGATGAGGATGTTGCGGCAGAGGACGACGAGGCTGACCTGAAGGCTGAAGCGGACGCGTCGGGCGTGCAGGACGATGCCTGAAGCGAAGAGTGCGGCGCCGCCTGTGGCGTGGCCGAGGAGGCCGAGCGTGCCTTTGAGGGCTGGGGGCAGGTGGAAGCCGCAGAGGACGAGGGCGAGCGCGGAGAGGGGCACCCAGACGACGGGTTCGCGGCAGGAATGGGCGATGTGGCCGAGGAGGTTTTTGGCGGAGCCGCGCTCCACGCCTTCGGCGCTGCCGATGAGGATCATGGCGAGGGGGAGCTGGAACAGGTTCATCAGCAGGGAGCCGACGGAGATGGGGACGGCGCTGGCGGGGCCGAAGAGCTGGCCGAGAACGGGGATGCCGATGAAGGGCACGGAGGGGCCGCTGATGGCGAAGGCGATGAGGGCGCTTTCGGCGGTGCCGCGTTTGAGGAGGAGGCGCTGGATGGCGAAGGCGAGGACGTATCCTCCGGCCATGGCGAGGGCGATGAGGGCGGCGATGGGGCCTGCGTTGAGGATCTGGGCGCGGTTCATGCCGAGGATGGCGCCGAGCAGGCTGAGGGGGAGTGCGTAGAGCATCACCATGCGGATGAGGATGCTGGCGTTCTGCGGGTCGAACTGTCGGCGGTATCCGGCAAAGAAGCCCAGTGAGAGGGTGAAGAGGATGGGCAGGATGGCTTCGACGATGGTGAGCGTCAGCGGCACGGGGATGGACTGCCGTGTGAGGGTGGGGGGTGAGGCGGCATGGGCAGTCGTCTCCGGTGGATTGCGTGATATGACTGGCCTTGATAAGGCGAGGCGGTGGCGCCGTCCATCTCGCATGGTGAACGATCCGGATCCGGCAGGCCGGTTTTGAAGGGATTTTGGAGTGGAGCATCTTGTCGGGTTGGTGATCGGGGTGATCGTCGGGTTGTTTTCGCTGCTGGTGGCGGCGATTGCGGCGATCGAGCATGCGGCGCGGGTGGCTTTGGGTGAGGTGGGGGTTACCGGCGAGATTCAGACGGCGCTGCTGGCGTTGTTGCTGCTGGGGCTGATTGTGGTGTCGCTGCGGTTGTTCGGGCGGTTGTTTGGCGTTTTGATTGGGGTGGTGCTGGTTCTGGCGTTGCTGCATGCGGTGATTGCGCCGCATTCTTCGGGCGGGCTGGCGTCGCGGCCTTCTGTTTCGATGTGAGTGGGTGGGTGGGGAGTTGGCTGCTTTCGCCTCATGTCGGACATCTGGCATAACGTTTGACTGACTGCAAAGCCGACATCGAGCCAGCCATGATCCGGCCGCATACTCACCGTCTGGTCAAATCGCGCGCTTTCTGTTATCACTAAAGTTAGATCGGAGGTGGATTCAACTCACTCCGATGGTTCCTATACATTTAAGATTTTATCGACGTCGAAACCAATGTTCGGCGCCGACCATACACGCGACACGCAAAGCCCGCCCTCACCGGCGGGCTTTTTTTGTGTCCGCGTCACAGGATATTCCATGCCCGATACAAATCAGCATCCCGCCCTGACCTTCGTCATGAGCGCACATCACCTGCTCGGTGTCGTCAGGCAACATCTACCCAGTCAGGAAACGGTCATCCGCCTCGACGGGCTCGCGCGAACCGGCTTCGGGGCAGCGGAGGTCGCTACGGGCGCTGCCCTGCTCGCCGACCCGGACCCGCTTTTCAGCAAGATCGGCGGGGCTACGCTCGTTACCCACGGGATAGACACGATAGCCGCTGGAAATCGTGCCTGGAGGACTGGCCAGGCAACGTCTACGATGGCCGAGCGGGCAGCCCGCGCCGCCGCCTTGATGGCGCATGCTTCGCCGATCGTGGCCGATGTGGTGGGCGCGACCGCCGATGCGATCGTCCCGGCAAGCATTCTTCACACGGTCGGCGATTTTGCGGCGACGCGCGCCATCAGGGTCGCGGCGGCGGATGCGCATCACCTGACCTTTGACCACGGTGACATTTTTCCGGAGCATTTCCATCGCCCTGCTCCGGAGTTCGGGCAGCCAGCCAACCAGAACCTGATTTTACCGGACCGACAAAGCAGCCTTGACCTCGCCCGTCATATGGGGCCGCCCCACAATCGCAGTGCGGGCGGTCATGTTCTCCTCAAGCATGTCAACCCGACGGAGAAGTATATCGAACGACGCTTTACGAAGGAAAAGCGACCGGTCGTGTCTTTCTTCACCTCGAAGCACGAAGCGGAGCAAACGATCCATCGAATTTTACAAGACAATGCACGCCAGATCCATGAATGGCTCAAGACGGCCAAACCGGATGCAAGATTTGACATTTCGGGTCATATATCATGGCAGGGAGCCGTCGTGATCCATCAGGCGGATCGGATAAAAAGAGAAGCAAGGCGCGCCGAAGTTACCATCAAGAACACCGAACTTAACGGAATGGCCTATCATGTTTTCACCGTCAGACTTTTCGAACATTGATATCCGCAACGAGTTTCCGCGACTATCGAATCTTGGTACCAGCTCCTTTGGGGAGGACGCTGATATGTGTGGCGACACGCTGGACGAGGTCATTCAGGACGCGCCACGGAGCCGCAACCTCCTTTTCAACCTGCAGACGATCCAGGAACTGCAAAAGCTCCTGTCTTTCACCGACGAACAGGTCGATCGGATTACCCAGACCTGGGTTTTGCTCGCAATTGACCCGACCGCTGATGATACTGAGTCGACATTCAAAGGCCGGTATCCGACCTACCGAGCGTTTTGGGAGGCTGTCCTGCGCGCCTTCGAAAACGACCCCGAGGTGACGAAACACGGGAGCGCCTGAACCGGGCCGACTTTCAAACAATGGCGGCTCTTGGCACAGCCTGTTCCAAAATCGGACAGACCGCTCCCCCCATCACAGACATCCTGCGTCTTTTCTCCGGCTGTCGTGTCTGTGAACGTTATATGGGAGGGATCAATCGATGGGGATGGCGAGGGCCATTCCGGCGGCGAACTGGCCGTGGCCGCGGCGTTGATCGTTGACGGCGGAGCCGCCCTGGAGGCCGTCTCCGACCTGATGCTGGTCCCGGTGGAAGAAGGAGGGTTCGACGGAGGGGGCGTTCGGGTCTGATTTGTCTTTCGGGGCGTCTTCGTCGTCCGGGAGGGGGGCTTCGGTGAAGTTCGACTGGCCGTGGACGATGATTTGCTGGTCTGCGATTTTCTGGATGGCGGGCGGTTGTTCGGGAGTGATGGCAGAGGCGGGGAGGGCCAGGTCCGTCAGTTTGCTGAAAGGGGCGGGCGTGGGGGCGGTTTGCGCGGGTTCGGCGCCGTAGGCGGAGGCGAGGGTTGCGCAGCCGAGGGCGGCCCATGTCAGGACGAGAGCGATGCGCCATGAGCGGTGGCAGATGATGCAGATTGCTATGGTCCCTCTCCTTCGGGTGACGTCCGGGAGGGTATTTGGTCGTGCCGGTGTGGGGAGCGCAATGGAATTCGTCTGATTGTATCCGTGTGTTGCAAAACGTGATGGAACCGCGGGAAAGTGCCGTTTTACAGCACATCCCGACGGGTGAGTTTCAGGAACAGGGCGTTGGCGATCAGGCCGATCAGGGCGGGGTTGATGCCGAACAGGTTCATGCCGCTGGTGCGCAGGGTGATGGCGAGGGCGAAGCCGCCGAGCATTCCGAGGATGGTGAGGTCCGTTCGCAGGCGGATATGGCGGACGATGGCGACGAGGCCGGGGGCGAGCTGGACGAGGCCGAGATAGAACAGGGTGTTGAGGTTGGCGATCAGGACCGTGTGGAGGGTGGCGGTGAGGACCGAGAGGGCGAGGTAGGCGGCGATGACGACGAGGCCGGTTCGTTTCTGGTCTCGCGGGTCCAGGTTCGGGACGAGGTTTCGGGTGACGATGGCGGCGAGGGAGAGGCAGACGGAGCCGAGCCAGACGAGGGCGGTAAGGGCGACGCCGCCGAGGACGAGGCCGAGCGCCCATTCGGGCAGGAGGGAGGCGGCGACGGTGAGGAAGGTGGCGTCTGGTCGGGCGGGGCCGATATCGTGTGTGAGGGCGTAGCCTGCGATGGCGAAGAGAAGGGGGAAGAGGACCATGTAGAGCGGCATCCACGTCTGGGCGCGGCGGATGGTGGTGGGGTTTTTGGCGGAGAAGGCTGCGGCGGCGGTTTGTGGGGCGATGCAGAAGCCGAGCGATTGCACGAGGATGGTGCTGATGGCGAAGAGGTTGGCGCGCAGGGGGGATGTGTGGGTGTGGCGGAAGGCCTGTTGCAGGGTTTGCGTGGGGTGGTTGCCCCAGTTCAGCAGGGCGAGGGTGGCGACGAGGAGGATGGCGCCGAGCATCAGCGCGTCCTTGAGGATGGCGACCATGGCGGCGGCGCGGAGGCCTGCGATGGCGATGAAGCTGAAGGCGAGGCCGGCGGCGAGGATGCCGGGGATGGGGGTTGGGAGGCCGAGCTGGAGGGTGTTCAGGACGGTGGTGAGACCGATGAACTGCATGGTGCCGAGGGGTAGCATCAGGAGGACGAGGATGGCGGCGACGAGGCGTTCCATGTTCCGGCTGCGGAAGTGGTTTCGGAACAGGTCCGGCAGGGTGATGGCGCCGGTCCAGCGGCCGGTTTGCCAGAGCATGGGGTAGAGGATGAAGCCGATGGGGAAGGCGAGGAGGATGTAGCCGATGAACCAGAGGGCGAGGCTGCTGCCGCTGGCGACGATGCCGCCGGGGAAGCCGAGGACGGAGCCGATGGAGTAGGTTTCGCCGACCGAAAGCATGAAGAACAGGATGGCGCCGAACTGCCCCTGTGCGGCGAAGAAGGCGCGGGGATCGGATTCGTGGTGGTTGCGTCTGGCGAGCAGCGCCAGGGCGATGGCGGCGGCGAGGGTGAGGACGAAGGTGGCGAGGATCAAGGGCGTTGGTGTCCGGCTATCAGGAGGCAGAGGGTTGTCAGGGGGAGGCAGCAGAACAGCCATGCGACGGCGATGGGGATGCCGAGGGGGGCCCAGTCCAGCAGTGTCAGGACGGGCATGGGGAGCAGGACGGCGGCGAAGGGGATGACGAGGGCGATGAGGGTTTGGCGGGTCATGGCACTTCAAGGACTCGGGGTGAAGGGGCCGAGGCCCTTTCCGGGGGGCAGCGCCCCGTTAAACGTTGGACACGAAGATTACTGCATTCCTACAGGGTGGACCATGCTTTCGCGGTCATGCCCGGTGGTGTAGTGGCGTTATAGACGCCGCGTGCGATGGCGCGGGCCAGCACGTCCGCCGCCAATGCGCCGAGGCGGGCGACGAGGAGGGGGCGGGCGAGCGGGTTTGTGCTGGGCGGGGCTTCGCGGCGGGTGGTGGAGAGGGCGAACACGACGTCTCCATCGAACGGGGCATGGACGGGGCGGATGGCGCGGGCGAGGCCGTCCTGTGCCATGATGGCGACGCGTTTGAGTTCGTCCGGGGTGAGGGTGACGTCTGTGGCGATGCAGGCGATGGTGGTATTGCTGCGGGGTTCGGGATTGAGTTTGGCGAGGCCCCAGTCTTCGCCTTCAGCCATCGTGTCGGGCGGGCCGAGGCCGCCGTATTCGTGGCCGATTTCGAAGGCGCCGGCCCAGAAGCGTTTGCCGTGGGGGGCGATGACGGAGCCGAGGCTGTTGCAGGCGACGATGGCGCCGACGGTCATGCCATCGTGGGTGATGTAGGAGGCGGAGCCGAGGCCGCCCTTGAGCGCGCCTGCGGTGGCGCCGAAGCCTGCGCCGTTGGTGCCGAGCTTCGGGTCCAGATTGGCGTGTTTCGCGGCCTGGATGGCGAGGGCGCGGTAGGGGGGATTTTCGCCCCATTGCTTGTTGCCGCCGCTTGCGAGGTCGAACAGGATGGCCGTGGGGACGATGGGGGATGGAGGGACGCCGGGCTGGTGGACCATTTCGAAGCCGCGCCCCTGTGCGCCGAGCCATGCGGCGACGCCGTCCGCGCTGGCGAGGCCGTAGACGGAGCCGCCGGAGAGGACGATGGCGTCCACGGAGCGGACGAGGTTGGGGGCGCTGAGGGCATCGGTTTCGCGGGTGCCGGGGCCGCCGCCGCGTACGTCCACGGCGGCGGGGGCGCGGGCGTCGGGCAGGATGACGGTGACGCCGGTGCAGGCGTTTGCGTCGTTGGCCTGGCCGATCGTGAGGCCGGGGACGTCCGTGATGAGGTTGCGGGGGCCGGGATGACCGAATTGCGGGGGAGCTGCGAGGGCCGGGGTTGCAAGTGCTGCGGTGGTGGCGGCGAGGAAATGGCGGCGTTTCATGCGGTTTGGTCCGGTTGGGGCCAGTGTGTGATGGTGGCGTCGCTGTGCTGTTCGAACCATCGGGCGAGTTGGAGGGCGCGCTGGTCGGCGAAGCGTGGCGTGATGATCTGGAGGCCGATGGGCATGGTTTTGCCGTCGAAGCCGGGGCCGAAACCGGCGTTGAGGCAGGCGGCGGGCTGATCTGAAAAGTTCCAGGGGAGGGTGTAGGCTATGTGTTCGAAGGGTCTGGCGGGGTCGTTCACGGGGGAGGCCCAGTCTGCCGGGAAGGAGACGACGGGGGTTACGGGGGAGAGGACGACATCGACGGTTTCGAAGAGGGCGGCGCAGCGCTGGCGAATGGTGAAGCTGCCGCCGAGCCCGCGTACGGCGTCCACGCCGCTGACGTTCTGGCCGCGTTTTGCCCAGTTCAGCACGGCGGGGAGGATCTGTTCGCGTTTGTCGTCCGGGTAGTCCAGCAGTTCGGCCCAGGCGCGGGCCTGCCAGAAGGCATCGCAGCCGTCGAGGAGGGCGCGGTCCAGCACGGGTTTGACGGGAATGATGGTGGCGCCGTGGTGTTCGAAGAGTTTGGCGGCGCGTTCGATGGTGGTGGCGATAGCGGGTTCGAGGGGGATGCCGCAGCCTGCGTCCATCATGATGCCGATACGAAGACCGGAGGGGCTGCCGATCGGTTGGGACCAGTCGATGTTTTCGTGGGGGAGGCTGGTGGCGTCCCGGGCGTCCGGCAGGGAGAGGACGGCCATGGCGCGGGCGGCGTCTTCTACGGTTCGGGTCATGGGGCCGGCGCATCGGCCGATATAGTAGGGGTCGATGGGGATTCGGCCCTGTGTGGGTTTGAAGCCGACGAGGCCGCACCAGGCGGCAGGGAGACGGACGGAGCCGCCGATATCGGTGCCGACGTGGATGGGGCCGTATTCGGCGGCTGCGGCGGCTGCGGCGCCTGCGCTGGAGCCGCCAGGGTTGGCGGCGAGGTTCCAGGGGTTGCGGGTGAGGGGGTGGAAGCTGGAGAGGCCGGAGGAGAGCATTCCGAGATCGGGGACGGTGGTGCGTGCGAAGAGGATGGCCCCGGCTTCGTTCAGGCGGGCGGTGATGGGGGAGTCTGCCGGGGCGAGGGTTTTGGGGGTTGCGATGGTGCCTTGCGGTATGGGGAGGCCTTTTGTGGCGATGAGTTCCTTGATGGTGGCGGGGATGCCGTCGAGCGAGCCTTTTGGGGTGTTGTTCTTCCAGCGGACCGTGGCGGCATCGGCTTCGGCAAGGGCGCGGTCCGGGTTTAATTGCCAGAGGCCGCCGAGGGGTGGGGTTTGGGCTTCCCAGGATTCGATGTGCCGGAAGAGGGAGATCAGGACGTCCCGGGGGGTGAACTCATGGGCGGCGTAGCCCTTGAGGAGGGTGGCGGTGTCGAGGCTGTGGAGAGGAGGCATCAGTAGGAGGCTCCGAAGCGAATTCCGTAGGTGCCGGGCATTCCGGCGAGGGCGATATTGTCGCCATTGAGGAAGAAGTTGCGGGTGACGTCGTATTTCTTGTCGAGGATATTGTTGCCGAATGCGCTGAGGGTCCAGCGGCCGTTATGGGGGCCGAAGGAGGCGGTGGCACCCCAGAGGGTGTATCCGGCGACGTTATAGGTGGGGCCGAAGAGGGAATAATAGGTGCTGCGGAGGCTGTAGTTCATGCCCAGCGAGGCATCGTATTTTCCCATGGACCAGCGATAGGTGGCGGAGCCGTTGAAGGTGAGTTTGGGGGCGGGAAGGGCTTCACCTTTCTTGCTCTGGTAGATGGGGTAGAAGGTGTTGCCGACGCGGTAGTCGCTATAGACGGAGTTGAACCGGTCGAACTGGCCGACGGCCCAGCCGCCGGACTGGGTGAGGGTGAGGCCGGGGAGTGGGGACCAGTCCGCCTCGAATTCGCCGCCTGCCATGTGGGAGCGTGGGGCGTTGACGAGGGCGCCGATCAGGCCGGCCTGGCTGTTGACGACGGCGGAGAGCACCTGCTGGTCGTGATAATCGTAGTAGAATGCGGAGACGTTGAGGCGGAGGTGGGCTTTGGGGATGTCCAGCTTGTTGCCGATTTCGTAGGCGAGGAGTTTTTCGGGCTGGTAGGGGTTGGAGGAGGCGTAGGCGTTGGAGGTGTTGTAGGTGGTGAAGCCGCCGGAATTGATGCCGCGCGAGACGGAGAGATAGACCATGTCGTTTCGGACTGGGGTGTATTGCAGTTCCACTTTCCATGAGGGAAGAGTGTAGGTCAGAGAGCGTTTGGCGACGGAGTTGTTAGGTTCTGTGTTGGTGCCGTCGGCGTCGTAGGAGAAGGCGCGATAATTGTGCAGATCCCGGGCTTCGTGTTCGACGCGGACGCCGCCGGTGAGGTGGAGGTTGGGCAGGATCTTGTAGGTGCCCTGGCCGAAGCCGCTGATGGTGTTGACCTTCTGGCTGTAATAGACGCCCTGGTTGACGTGGAAGGCGTCCATGAAGCCGGAGAGGTATTGGTCCGCCAGATATTCGTTGCCGTAATAGATGCCGGCGATCCAGTTGAAACGGTGATCGCCTTTGGAGACGAGGCGCAGTTCGTCCTGAAAGACGTTGGCGCGGCTGTTGAAGGCGACGTCGGCCACGGCGAGGGAGGAGCCGTCGAAATTGTCGTATTCGCGGCGGTTCGAGACGTCGTAGCTGGCGAGGTTGCTGAGTGTGGCGAAGGGGAGTTCCTGATCGAGGCGGAAGCTGGCGCCGCCGGTTTTGACGTGGTGGTAGGGTTTGGTGTCCGGGGCGATGCCGATGAGGCGGGCGAAGGAGGGGGAGGTGCCCCAGTGTGTGACGTCCCGGGCTTGATCCTGCGGCACGATGGGGCCGATGCCGTTGTTGTAGCTGGCGACTGTGGTGAGGGGGGAGAACAGGTGGACGCCGGTGCTGTCCGAATTGTCCAGGCTGCCGTGGAGGTCGATCCGGGCCTTGAGGGTGTTGGTGAGTTTGACGTCCGTCAGCAGGCGGAGGGCGGTGCGGTTGATGTTGCCGAGATGCGCGCCGGTATCGTCATATTGCCAGGCGCCGCCTTGCTGGCTTTCGCCTGAGAGGCGCATTTTGATACCTCGTGCAACGGGGCCTGAGATGTAGCCGTCGTATTTCTGGGCGCTGAAGGAACCGGCCTGTACGTTGACGCCCGCTTTGAGGGTATCGGTTGGCTGGTTCAGCACGTAGTTGATGGCGCCGCCGGTGGTGTTGCGGCCGTAGAGCGTGCCTTGTGGACCGCGCAGGACTTCGACGCGGCTGATATCGAACATCAGGCCGTTGGTGGCCCAGGGGACCGGGTTGGCGACTTCATCGACGTAGATTCCGACGGGGGAGACGTTGGAGGAGCCGTAATCCTGATGGCCGATGCCGCGGATTTCGAAATCGGGCTGGCCGCTGCCGAACTGGGGCGTGACCTGGAGGGAGGGGGTGAGGTATTGCAGGCCGAAGACGTCGTTCACGTTGCGGGCGGCGAGTTCGCGCGCGGAGACGATGCTGAGGGAGGTTCCGATTTTCTGCGGGTTCTGGCTGCGGTGTTCCGAGGTGACGGTGATCTGTTCGAGGCGGTTGGTGGTGACGGGGGTATTGGCTGTGGGGTGGGGGGACGCTGTATGGGCTGCGGGCGGTGGGGTGTGTTTTGCCGGTTTCGCGGCCCATGCGGGGGAGGCGAGAAGCGTTGAGGCGCAGAGGAACAGGCGGGTGGTTGGGGAAGGCTTCCAGGGCATCAGGCATGATCCTCGCAGGGGAAGTCGGAACGATTTGGTTAAGAAACGATATTCGGTTCCTGATGGGGAAAGACAGTACGTTGTTGTGTGCGCGGTGTATCGCGATCCGGGACAATCGGGGATCAGGGTGGCATGACGGTATTGAATGTGACTTCCAGAGCTTTGAGAAAGGCGCGGGATGCGAATGGCAGGGTGCGATTTGGTTGGCAAGCGACATCGAGTGTGGTGTCCACGCCGCAATGCTTTGACAGGGGGATGGCGCGCAGGAGGTTGGCTTCGCGTTCGCGTTGGCAGCAGAATTGCGGGAGGATGAGAACGGCGGCCTGACGGATGGCGAGTTCACGCTGCACTTCGAGGGAGGTTGCGGTGAAGACGGGGTCCAGCCGGATGCCCGCGCGTCTGGCGGCGGCGTCCAGATTGCGGCGGACGCCGAAGGAGCGGTCCGGGATGGCGAGGCGTTGGGTTGCGAGTTGTTCCAGCGAGACGGTTTTGTGTTGGGCGAAGGAATGGGAGGGGCTGACGAAGGCGGCATGACTGGTGGGGCGGCTGAGGCGGATGAGGGGGCGGCCGGTCTCGGGGGTGAAGATCATGACGCCGATATCGGCGGTGCCGTCGGCGACGGCGGTGGTGATGGAGGGAGCGGAGGCGATGACGATATCGAAGCGGAGGTTGGGATGGCGGGACTGGACGTCGCAAATGACGGGGGCGAGGAGTTCGGCCACGACGGCGCCGCCTGCGTGGATGATGATGCGGCCCCGGCCGAGCTGGCGGAGGTCGTCGATCAGGCTGCGGGTGTTGTTGAGGTCCGCCACGATAGAAGGTGCGCGTTCGGCGAGGAGGGTTCCCGCTTCGGTGAGGCGGATTCCGCCGCCGCTGCGATCGAACAGATTGGCCTGAAAATGGTGTTCGAGCTGGTCAATCAGGCGGATGATGGCGGTGGGGGCGAGGTCGAGGCGTTGCGAGACCTGCCGGATGGAGCGGGACTGTGCAAGTTCGAGGAAGATCGTCAATGCCCGCACTTGCACGGCCTGGCCCTTTCGTCACGGAGAGGGAACGAGTTTGGCGCACTCTAGGACGTGGGCCAAGATGCTCTTATATGGGAACTGAAGAGACGAATTGTGTGATGGAAGGGAAAGCGGCAATGTCCGAGAGTGCGAGCCAGGCGAAGGTGCCTGTGACTGTTCTGACCGGGTTTCTGGGGGCGGGGAAGACGACGCTGCTGAACCATATTCTGACGGCGGAGCATGGGCGGAAATATGCTGTCGTCATCAACGAGTTCGGTGAGCTTGGGGTGGATAACGACCTTGTCGTGGATGCCGACGAGGAAGTGTTCGAGATGAACAATGGCTGCATCTGCTGCACGGTGCGGGGGGATCTGATCCGGATTCTGGGGAGTTTGCTGAAGCGGCGGACGAAGTTCGACGGGATTATCGTGGAGACGACGGGGCTGGCCGATCCGGCGCCGGTCGCGCAGACGTTTTTCGTGGATGAAAATCTGCGGGAGAAGGCGAAGCTGGATGCCGTGGTGACGGTGGTGGACGCCTATAATGTTCTGGCGACGCTGGAGGAGAGCCATGAGGCGGTGAACCAGATTGCGTTCGCGGATGTGGTGATCCTGAACAAGACGGATCTGGTGGATGCGGCGCAGCGTGAGGGGATCGAGGCGAAGATCCGGTCCATCAATGTTTCGGCGCGGATCGTGCCGGTGCAGCGTGGGGCTGTGGCGTTGGCGGATGTGATTGATCAGGGTGGTTTCGATTTGCAGCGTGCGCTGGCGACGATGCCGGATTTTCTGGAAAACAGCGAGCATTCGCATGAGGAGGGGGTGACGAGCATATCGCTGACGGTGAATGCGCCGGTGGATGCGGGGCGGTTCCAGGCGTGGATCGGGGCGGTGTTGCAGGAACAGGGGGGGGATATCCTGCGGTCCAAGGGGATTTTGAATTATGCCGGCGAGACGAGGCGTTTTGCGTTTCAGGCGGTTCACATGATGGCGGACGGGGATTTCATCGGGCCGTGGAAGGAGGGGGAAGAGCGGGTTTCGCGGCTCGTGCTGATCGGGCGTAATCTGAACCGGCCGCAGTTGCGCCGTGGTTTTGAGGGCTGTGTCGCGGCATGAGTGGGGTTCAGGAATTGCTGTCGTCCCGCGGTGCGGAGTTGCGGATCGACGGGTGTGTGAATGAGTGTGTGTCCTCCCGGGATGGGCAGACGATTGCGGTTTCCACCGCGGAGGGGGATGTGTGGCTGATTCCGCGGCAGACGTTTTCGGTGACGGCGACGTGGCGGCGGGTTGAGGTGCATGACGGGGCGGTGTTGTCTCTGGCGGCGGATACCGGGCGTGACGGGTTTCTGACGGGGGGGGAGGATAATCGGCTGGTGCGTCTGGCATCCGACGGGACGGTGACGGAGTTGCACAAGGGGCGGCGGTGGGTTGACCGTGTGGCGAGTTATGCGGGGAAGTCCGACAAGGACGGGGTGATTGCGTTTTCGTATGGGAAGCAGGTTGAGCTTCGGGATGTGTCCGGCGAGCGGATTTTGAAGGTTCTGGAGCATCCGTCCACGGTGACGGGGCTTGTTTTCGATGCGAAGGGCAAGCGAGTTGCGGCGTCCCATTACAATGGGGCTTCGGTGTGGTTCGTGCAGGCGAAGGTGGATACGGTGCGGGGGCTGGCCTGGAAGGGGAGCCATATCGGGGTTGCGATCCATCCGGGCGGCGAGGCGCTGGTGACGTCCATGCAGGAGAACGATCTGCATGGGTGGCGTCTGGCGGATGGGCACAACATGCGGATGAGCGGGTATCCGAAGCAGGTGGCTTCGATGGCGTTTACGCGCAATGGGAAGTGGCTGGCGACGTCGGGCGCGGATGCGATCGTGCTGTGGCCGTTTTTCGGGGGTGGGCCGATGGGGAAGGCGCCGGAGGAACTGGCGCGGGTTCCGGGACTGTTCTGTTCGCGGGTAGCGACGCATCCGCTGGAGGACGTGGTGGCGGCGGGGTATGAGGATGGGACGGTGTTGCTGACGCAGTTGGGATCCGAGCGGGTGTTGCCGGTGTGTACTGGCGGGCGTGGGAAGGTGAGTGCGCTTTGCTTTACGCCGCAAGGGGGGACGCTTGCGTTCGGGACGGAGGATGGGGTGATTGGGGTGATGGATCTTTCGGCGGGGTGAGTTTCTACGGCGTGTCGTCAGTTAACCTGTGGGAGTATCGCATGAGGGTTGTACTTTCCGGCGCTCTGTGCTGACTGTTTCCCGGCTTTTGGGGAGGCATGCGGATGCGGCGATACGGTTTG